>Ga0307947_1001664_pt1:7500-17668 | contig 17668 bp, 16 predicted proteins | sample OrgLakmetagen232_FD_201840 | JGI IMG/M metagenome (GOLD analysis project Ga0307947, IMG submission 201840) | Saline water microbial communities from Organic Lake, Antarctica - #232 | ecosystem: Environmental > Aquatic > Non-marine Saline and Alkaline > Saline | place: Antarctica...
TCCTGCTGTTGCTTAAAACATGGCCGACCAGATCATGCAGGAGAGGGGCCCAGCTGCCCTCTCACAACGTATTCCTGCAATTGCTTTATTGCTCCGATCATGATATCATGATCATGCAGCAGAGGTGCTCCATCTCTCCTCTCTCAGTGCAATCCTGCTGTTGCTTGAAACATGGCCGACTTGATCATGCAGTAGAGGAGCTTCATCTGCCTCTCTCGATATAAAGATGGTTTTGCTTAAAGTACGGCCAACTAGGCCATATGCAGCAGGAGCTCCATCTTGTCCTTTCTCAATGTGCTGCTGATGAAATCAAAAGACAGCGAGTATTCATCTTGTGGGGTGATTGTATATCACTACTGTATGAGTTGAAGTAGTTTTGAAGGTGAAATCTTGTTGCTTCAGCACCACCAGCACACGCACAAGGCGACTATGGGTTATGGCAACCATTGCTGCTGCTGCCGCACACAATACAATACAATGTATGGTCAAACGCAATACAATGTATGGTCAAACGCAATACAATGTATGGTCAAACGCAATACAATGTATGGTCAAACGCAATACAATGTATGGTCAAACACAATACAATGTATGGTCAAACGCAATACAATGTATGGTCAAACACAATACAATGTATGGTCAATTGTCAGCATTGAAACAAAAGGCGCCCGCGATTGTAACCACGCAATACACGCATTTGTAAAAGGTGTGTGTATTGTGTGCATGTGTATGTGTTTGTGTGTATTTGTGTGTGTATGTGTGTGTGCGTGCGTGTGTGTGTGTTTGTGTGTGTGTGTGTGTGTGTGATGGAATGAGTGATAACACAGCCTCATTTCCCGCACAGTTTGGGCCGGGTGAAATCAGCACCAGCCCTATTGGTTTACGTGACCTGACGAATCCATTGCTCGAAGCGCGCATTTTTTTCATGCTGGCTCCCTAACGCATCTCCCACTCCTGTGGCGGTGCTGTAGGTTTTACACAAACATCGTAGAGGACCAGCAAGAAGGGAGGCCGCAAGGACCATCGGCGTGGCCCACATCAACATCAGAAGCCCTGCATGTGGGTGGGGGTGTGGGTGTGGGTGTAGGTGTGGGTTTGGGTTTGGGTGTGGGTGTAAGTAATTATGTGGGTGGGTGGGTGTATTGGTGGTTTTGTGGGGTGTGTGGTTGGGTGCTGGTAGGTTTGTAGGGTGTGTGTGTCTGTGTGGGTTGTCTGAGTGGATGTCTGTATGAGTGTGTACTTTCCTGCAAGTCACCTTGGGTGCACATCTGTGTTCTTGCACGTCTGCAAGCATCATCAGCACACATATCAAGCTTATATATAACGCACATGTAGCCCTCACACACACACACACACACACACACACACCACACACATACAGCAATGCACTGTGCCCCTCCCACCTGTGCTTGCCTTTGAGAGCTGGTGGAATGAGGGCAAAGAGCGGACGCATGTGCTAATTGATTTTGACAGCGTCACGAGCGTGTGCACGGCCAGGTAGGTAGCTGGATACAGACGCATGTGCTGGTGATTTCAACAGCGCACGAGCGTGTGCACGGCCAGGTAGGTAGCTGGATACAGACGCATGTGCTGGTTAATTTCAACAGCGTCACGAGCGTGTGCACGGCCAGGTAGGTAGCTGGATACAGACGCTTGTGCTGGTTGATTTCGACAGCGTCACGAGCGTGTGCACGGCCAGGTAGATAGCTGGATACAGGAGCTTTCTAGGACCTAGGGTTGAGCTCACCTTTCCTTGCAGTTAAATGCAAGACGAGGCTCTTTTTAGGGTTGGCCAAAACCGTATACATACACTGCTTATGACCGTATATTTGGTGATATCCCTGCCGTAAATACCGTGTATACACCGTATGTATCTGGTTTTGGTTAACCCTACTCTTTTTGCTTTGTCTCACCTCCCTCCTGTCTAAGGTTGGCCAGAACCAAATATATAGGGATCGGCTTTATAGGACCTTGGATTGAGCTCACCTTTCCTTGCAGTTAAATGCAAGACGAGGCTCTTTTTAGGGTTGTCCAAAACCGTTTACATACACTGTTTATGACCGTATATTTGGTGATATCCCTGCCGTAAATACCGTGTATACACCGTTTGTATCTGGTTCTGGCCAACCCTACTCTTTTTGCTTCGTCTCACCTCCCTCCTGTCTAAGGTTGGCCAGAACCAAATATATAGGGATCGGCATATATGAGGCATTTCTATAGCGCTATATTGTGCTTTATTTCAGCCGCTATATCTGCCAGAACTCCCCTGTGACGAAGGAGTCTTGGCATCGGATTCGGAAGGATGCAGGGTACTATGCACAATGCTCCCTGGCAAAAATAAATCAGGAAATTGGTTCTGTCGAGCTCTGGCGGGATTTAAGTCCCAAATATAGCGCTATACCTGTGGTGCTGTGCCACACACATGTCACATGTGCCTTATGTGGACAAGCCTGTGGAACAGCATGTCCCCCTGGCCAAAGTGTTGGACCAAGACTGAGCTGGGCGTGCATGCATGCTATATGCGTGTGTGCGTGCGTGCCTGTGTGCGCGTGCGTGATGCGTGCAAGTGTGTGCGTGTGTGCATGTGCCCGTGAGTGCATGCGTGCGTGTGTCTGTGCACGTGCACGCATGTGTGTGTGTGTCTGTGCACGTGCACGCATGCGTGTGTGCGAGTGCATGTGTGTGTGTGTGCGTGTGTGTGTGTGTGTGTGTGTGTGTGTGTGTGTGTGTGTGCGTGCGTGCAAGCACTGCAGTGTGTATGCGTGCACTTGTGTGCAAGTGCAGGCATGTGCAAGTGCAGGCATGTCTGTCATTTGTGTCTGCCTTAATGCTCATGGTGTGTGGTACACGTGTCTTGGCTCATGGTATGTGCTCTTTACAGCACTTTAAGGCTTAACAAGGGTACGTGTTTGTGTTGTGTCGATGCTTGGACGCCCAAGGACAAATTTGAGCCGAGTTCAAAGCATGGGCGTGAACCGTATCAAATCGAAGCGACAATTCAATTTTAACACGCGCTATATCTGAAAATATTACAGCGCAATACGCTACATGGCGCTTTAAGCTAATGCTGATCCCTAAAATTACAGTGTATATACGGTGTTTTTTGCAGGGATTTAATCAATTATACGGTCGTATACGGCGTTTCAATATGGTTCTGTCCGAAACGTGTTCATCCCAGTTTCTTCCTCGTTTCGTCTCTCTGCAGCTTCAGTGCCAATTCTCGTTACAGAGGTTGCAGAGGTTACAGATCAAGCCATCAGTCAAAAGTGTGACTGCTAGGCTGCGTATGCATGTAAAGCACTGTTACAAATGTGAGGAGTGTTTGTTAAAGCACCACTGACCTGTTGCACCTAAAAAGATATCCTTGGAAAGGGAAAAAAGACCGCACATTGCAGCACTGAATAATACCAGTAAAATCAATCAAGCATTTCTCGTTACCTTCCCCGTTTGTACCGTGATTTAATGCACTGCTCTTTCAGCCTGCCCCTCTGTACCATCCTACAGTGCACCAATGCAATGCTCTCTCAGCCTGCCCCTCCATACCATTCTACAGTGAACCAATGCAGTGCTCTTTCAGCCTGCCCCTCCATACCATTCTACAGTGCACCAATGCACTGCTCTTTCAGCCTGCCCCTCCATACCATTCTACAGTGCACCAATGCAATGCTCTCTCAGCCTGCCCCTCCATACCATTCTACAGCCTGCATGTTACACAAGCAAGCCAGCTTGATACAATCCCAAGCCTCTTTACTTTTTAACAGCCCCAAGACCACAAAACAATGTATATTTTTGTCGCCTTCCTTTCACGCCATGCTGCAGCCTATTCGTCACCGCTCAAGTCCACATCCCTCTTTAGTCTCTTTCCGTTTGTACCACACAACGCAGGCTGAACGTGACCGCTCAAGTCCACATTCCTCTTTAGTCTCTTTCCGTTTGTACCACACAACGCAGCCTGAACGTCACCGCTTAAGCACACATTCCTCTTTAGTCTCTCTCCGTTTGTACCACACAACGCAGCCTGAACGTGACCGCTCAAGCACACAAAGGTCCGGTGTTTGGGCAGACACCCATCGAGCCTTGGGACCTGCATGTGGGTGCTCAGCTGAGACTGCTGGGGCGCCGAATAACACTCCACAAGGTGAACGCGCATGCGTCGTTGCAAACGTGGTTGCACTGTACCTCTCACTGCTCCATGTATGGGTGTACTGCGTACTCAGCTGAGATTGCTGGGGCGCTGAATAACGCCCCACAAGGTGAACGCGCATGCGTCACTGGAAACGCGGTTGCACTGTAGCTCTCACTGCTCCATGGATGTGCGTGCTGCGAACTCAGCTGAGACTGCTGGGGCGCTGATTAACGCCCCACAAGGTGAACGCGCATGTGTTGCTGCAAACGTGGTTGCACTGTACCTCTCACTGCTCCATGTATGTGCGTGCTCAGCTGAGACTTCTGGGGCGCCGAATGACGCTCCACGAGGTGAACGCGCATGCGTCGCTGCAAACGTGGTTGCACTGTAGCTCTCTCTGCTCTATGTATGGGTGCACTGCGTACTCAGCTAAGACTGCTGGGGCGCTGATTAACGCCCCACAAGGTGAACGCGCATGTTTCGCTGCAAACGTGGCTGTAGCTCTCACTGCTCCATGTATGTGCGTGCTCAGCTGAGATTGCTGGGGCGCCCTAAACAGGCAAGGGATGCAGTCACCTCTCAGTGGCTGGACAGACGTCTTGTTTTTAAGGATGGCCAGAAATGTATATACACACCGTATATGAACGTATGATTGGTGATTTCCCCTGCTAAAAATACCGTATGTACACCGTATTTACGTATAAATATATGGTTCAGGCCCACCCTACTTGTATTGCATCACTTCCTTGATGCTCCCAATTCTTCCTCTGTTTGATGTCTTGGCCTCTAGGGCAGGCATGGAGAGCGAGCGGCCGTTCATCAGCAGCTGGACACACATTTTTTATTTGACCCTTTCCTGATTACTCCCAAAATCTCCCGTCTCTTTACATCTTGCCAAGGACAAGCACAGGATAGGCCACACACACAAACCTAGGACCTTTCCAATTCTGCCATGCTCTCACTCCCTTTCTCTTCTTGAAATCCTCACCTCTTGTTCCTAACAGGCTCGGGACGCGGTCACTCTCAATTGGCTAGACGTACAAGCTTTCTTGTTGCGGCGCATCAAGGAGCAGTACGAGCATCAGCTTGGCAAGTACCGTTTGGTAAGTGTGGCGACCTGCATTTTCGAGTGTGACGGCATGCATGATCCATTTATAGAGATTTGCATTGAACCCCTCGGTAATGCATGTGTTCATAAATTTGCATTGAACCCCTCGGTAAACGCATGTGTTCATAAATTTGCATTGAACCCCTTGGTAATGCACGTGTTAATGAATTTGCATTGAACCCCTCGGTAAATGCATGTGTTCATAATTTTGCATTGAATCCCTCGGTAATGCATGTGTTCATAAAAACACGTGTTCATAAATTTGTATTGAACCCCTCAGTAATGCACGTGTTTTTTGATCGTTAGAGTGAATGAGCTTGTGATGAAAATGTGTTCATGAATTTTGATCGTTAGAGTGAATGAGCTTGTGATGAAAATGGTCTCTAAATGAGCTTGTGATGAGGGAAGGGCTGCTTGTGATGACAGGAAGGGCTGATGAAAATGGTCTCTGAATGAGCTTGTGATGAGGGAAGGGCTGCTTGTGATGAAGGGAAGGGCTGATGAAAATGGTCTCTGAATGAGCTTGTGATGATAAATGGTCTCTGAATGAGCTTGTGATGAAAATGGTCCAACATCGCGAACATGCATAGGATGTAGAGCCACCACCCCATTCCTTCGCCCACTTTCTTCTCATGCTGTCTTCGACACCATTGCTGCGTCAAATACTGCTGTGTTCCGCAGAAAAAAGAGAAAAGAAAAAACTACGCAGGCAGTGAAAAGCACTCCCCACATTAATTTAGAATAAGGAGCCGCAGCAATTTCTTGCCATTAGAGCTGCGCACCCTTGCAGCACTTGGCAGCTGACCTTGCACGCTATTCTCAACATAATTGATGCGTAAGTACTGGTGCATTCGTCTGCAATGTCCTGCCACTTAGAGCTGCTCAACCTCGCGGCACTTAGCACGCTGACCTTTCACGCTATTCTCAACATAATTGCTGCGTAAGTACTGGTGCATTCCTCTGCAATGTCTTGCCACTTAGAGCTGCTCAACCTGGCGGCACTTAGCACGCTGACCTTGCACGCTATTCTCAACATAATTGATGCGTAAGTACTGGTGCATTCCTCTGCAATGTCTTGCCACTTAGAACTGCTCAACCTCACAGCACTTAGCTCGCTGACCTTGCACGCTATTCTCGACATAATTGATGCGTCAAGTGCTGTTCCTGGAGATATATGGCCAACAACTTGCAGTGTCTGATGAGAGTGCTAGTGTGTGTGTGTGCTAGTGTGTGTGTGTGTGCTAGTGTGTGTGTGTGTGTACTAAATAGTGCCTACTGTGGGTTGTGGGGAGCTGCCAAGTTGAGAATGGTATTATGGTGTTTGCTTGCACCTTCCTCTCATGACGCAATGAATTTGTCGCTTGTGTGTATGTGGCCTATGGCTCAAGAGACAGAGGTCCACGGTGCGAGGGATTTGATGGCGTGTGTCATGCACCTTTCTCTCATGATGCAATGTACTTCTGCTTGTATGCAGGTGGGCAGTTATTCAAGGGACAGAGGCCCTCGGTGCGAGGGTTTTGATGGAGTGTGCCATGCACCTTTCTCTCATGATGCAATGTACTTCTGCTTGATGTAGGTGGGCAGTTATTCAAGGGACAGAGGCCCTCGGTGCGAGGGATTTGATGGCGTGTGCCATGCACCTTTCTCTCATGATGCAATGTACTTCTGCTTGTATGCAGGTGGGCAGTTATTTAAGGGACAGAGGCCCTCGGTGCGAAAGTTTTGATGGAGTGTGCCATGCACCTACCCCAGCAGGAGGCCGGACCAATCTAAGAAACCTGGTAGGGTGTGTGTTTGTGTGTTGGAGTGGTTCAAGAAAGCCTTTGAAACCTGTGGGTTGTGTGTGTGTATGTGTGTGTGTGTATGCAAGCTTCAACTTGTATATTGCAGGGTTCCACGTGCTTTTCTTTGCCATCAACTGTGCATACCAGCTATATACAGCCATAACTGTGCATACCAGTAATATAGGGCATATACGGCCAAAACAGTGCATACAATTTTTACAGTGCATATACGGCCATAACTGTGCATACCAGTAATATAGTGCATATACGGCCATAACTGTGCATACCAGTAATATATTGCATATACGGCCATAACTGTGCATACCAGTAATATAGTGCTTATACAGACATAACTGTGCATACCAGTAATATAGTGCATATACGGCCATAACTGTGCATACCAGTAATATAGTGCATATACAGACATAACTGTGCATACCAGTAATATAGTGCATATACGGCCATAACTGTGCATACGATTTTTACAGTGCATATACGGCCATAACTGTGCATACCAGTAATATAGTGCATGTACAGACATAACTGTGCACCAGCTATATACGGCCGTACAATTTGAGAAGCCCGTACTGATTTTACTTACACCGTATTTGCATCAAACTTAGGGATGGCCAGAACCGCACATGTACATCGTTTAAGATCGTACATCTGGTGATCCCCCTGCCAAACATACCGTATATACACCGTGTTCATATGGTTTTGCCCAACCCTAATCAAGCTGTATGGTTTTGGCAAACTGTAACCATGAATGCCGCTCATTGTTTTGTCGCCTGAAATTGTCTGATTTGTCTCAATTTCTAGACAAGCGCAAGTCCAGCAGCATGTGGAAATATTGCTGGCAAAATATTACACACACACAGAGAGGGATGATATTACAGACCTTGCCATTGTGCTCCGAGGACATCAGACTACCGACACACACACACACACACACACACACACACACGCACACACACACTCGCACACAAATGCAGAGGAATGATTTAACGGACTTTGCCACGGTGCTGCAAGATCATTAGACTGCACACACACACACACATACACAGGCACAAACGCACACACTCACACTCACTCACACACACACTCACACACAAATGCAGAGGAATGATATTACAGACCTTGCCACGGTACTACGAGAGCATCAGCCTGCCATGCCCCCCCATCCCCCCCAAACACACATTCACACACGCGCACACACACACTCACACACACGCAGAGATAATGATATTACAGACCTTGCCACGGTACTACGAGAGCACCAGCCTGCCATGTCCACACACACACACACACACACACACTCACACACACTCACACACACTCGCACACACGCAGAGGAATGATATTACAGACCTTGCCATGGTACTACGAGAGCACCAGTCTGCCATGCCCCCAACTGACCTCAGAACCCACAGAAGCACGAACCTGATGTCCTTGTTGAGCCCCATGAGCGAACCCGCAGGCTCGCTGGGCTCCACCCACCAATTCTCCCAGGTTTGTGCACCGTACAGAGTCCCATGTCACGAAGTCGCTGAAAAGCACCACGAGGTGCAGCACGAGGTGTACCACGAGGTGCAACACATTGGTGTGTGTGTGTGTGTGTTCCCTGGGTGTAAAGATGTTTCTTGTACGACTCACCTGAGGTCCTTGTCCAAAAAGCACGTCCCTGTCTAGCATACACTGCCAGTCTTGTATGAAGTTCACTTTTGACGTGAACAGGCCAATGACACCGCTCTTCACAGCCACCCACCCCAGATTCCACAATGGTTTCCACACCGCACTCAGTGGCCAAGCACACAGTCTTGTATGAAGTTCACTTTTGACGTGAACAGGCCAATGACACCGCTCTTCACAGCCACCCACCCCAGATTCCACAATGGACCCCACACCGCACTCAGTGGCCAAGCACACAGTCTTGTATGAAGTTCACTTTTGACGTGAACAGGCCAATGACACCGCTCTTCACAGCCACCCACCCCAGATTCCACAATGGACCCCACACCGCACTCAGTGGCCAAGCACACAGTCTTGTATGAAGTTCACTTTTGACGTGAACAGGCCAATGACACCGCTATTCACAGCCACCCACCCCAGCTTCCACAATGGACCCCACACCGCACTCAGTGGCCAAGCACACATTCCATGGCAAGACCTTCTCCGCTGCACTCACTCTTGTCGACGTGTCCCCATTCTACCTTGGATTCAGTGGGACAATGGCTGAAGAGCCCTGACGTGCCCTTCATGCAATGTGACTGAGTCACCGCTGTCTTTTAACTTTGCCTGAGCCCACTTTCCAGCATCCCCAACACAAACATTTGGATCCAGTGGGAAAATGGCTGAAGAGCCCTGACGTGCCCTTCATGCAATGTGACTGAGTCACCGCTGTCTTACACTTTGCCTGAGCTCACTTTCCAGCATCCCCGACACAGACATTTGGGTTTAGTGGGGCAATGGCTGAAGAGCCCTGACGTGCCCTTCATGCAATGTGACTGAGTCACCGCTGTCTGTAACTTTGTCTGAGCTCACTTTCCAGCATCCCCAACACAAATATTTGGATTTAGTGGGGCAATGGCTGAAGAGCCCTGACGTGCCCTTCATGCAATGTGACTGAGTCACCGCTGTCTGTAACTTTGTCTGAGTTCACTTTCCAGCATCCCCAACACAAACATTTAAATTCAGCGGGAAACATTCATTATTGCGCGCAGAGCCGTTCATGCATCACGTACTGCCGTTCATGCATTGTGTGCAGAGCTGTTCATGCATCACGTTCGTTATTGCGCGCAGAGCCGTTCATGCATTACATTCGTTATTGTGCGCAGAGCCGTTCATGCATCACGTACTGCCGTTCATGCATTGCGTGCAGAGCTGTTCATGCATCACGTTCGTTTTTGCGCGCAGAGCCGTTCATGCATTACACACTGTTGCAGTTCATGCATTGCGCGCAGAGCTGTTCATGCATCACGTTCGTTATTGCGCGCAGAGCCGCTCGTGCATTACACACTGTTGCCGTTCATGCATTGCGCGCAGAGCTGTTCATGCATCACGTTCGTTATTGCGCGCAGAGCCGCTCGTGCATTACACACTGTTGCCGTTCATGCATTGCGCGCAGAGCTGTTCATGCATCACGTTCGTTAT
>Ga0307947_1001668_pt1 | contig 17652 bp, 25 predicted proteins | sample OrgLakmetagen232_FD_201840 | JGI IMG/M metagenome (GOLD analysis project Ga0307947, IMG submission 201840) | Saline water microbial communities from Organic Lake, Antarctica - #232 | ecosystem: Environmental > Aquatic > Non-marine Saline and Alkaline > Saline | place: Antarctica: Organic Lake...
ACAGACTTCTCAAGTTTGTGTCAGATTTAGTTTCAATTTTCGACACTGGTTGATTTTGTTTCACCAGCCAATTGCCATCAGCCAGAGACTCGGGCTGTAGGCCATCCTTGTAACCCTTGTAACCCTTTAACTCTTTCTTCCTGCTTGTAGCTTGTAACCCCTTGTACCAGTAACAGGCCAATCAGTCAAACGGTCTGGCTGAAGGTCCCCCCGTGTAATTCTAAATCTAAATCATCTCTGAATCATAGTTGGACTGTTTATTGACCTCTTGCAGGCAGACAGGCCAAATCAAAGAACCGTAGGAAATATCTGAATGTCTAACAAATTTAAAAAGAGCGAGGACACATTGCCTCCTATTCTGTCAGAAAAGACTTCTTGTCAAATTTTTTGATATCTTCTACCTTCTTTTAGACGAAAAGCGAGGACAACATTATTTTCTTCAAAAACAGAGGCTCCAGTAGGAAGAGTTATTGAAGAACATTTCTTAAGCGTTGTTATTGGTTGGCAGTTCATTGAAAATTAGGCATGCAATACATGGCGTGTTAGGTAAGGAGGAGGGGAAGAATATATGCCTCACTTTACAGACACTCGAGGGGAAATTTGCCCGTCTGCCTGTCGCTTTGCTGCTTCAGTAGCAGTAGCAGCCAAAATTGCTTCCTGCTTGGCTATCCTCAGAGCTTCTATCCGTGCCTTAGCAGACTCCTGTGTTTGGGCTTGCGCTTGTGCTCTCCACGCCGCAAACTTCCCCGTCTGTGTGGCATCAAAATTGCTGCGCTGTACCTGAGTTAGTGAAGTGATCGTGCTTGTGTGTGTGCGCACATTTATGAGTTGCATTACAAACGCTTGGCATGCCCCATCTCACTTTAAAATTGTAAAATGCACAGTGCTGCAGCAGAAGATCCATACCTTGCTGTCAGCTAAGCTGCTGCTGATGGCAGTGCTTGATATACTTGATGCAATGGCTTGCTCAACAGCAGCTGCACGGGCTGCAGGTGACAGCTTCTCCTGCTGACATTTGTAATGCATATGAGGCGTAAGCACATTAACGTTGTTGATCATGTTTCACATTTTGCCCAAACATTGCCGTGTATCTCTTGGCACCATTGGCGACCAAACATTCAATGCATGCATGCAAAAATATGGTGAGATGGCCATTGCTTATTTTTTGGTAGCACAACTGGACTGCAAGACAACGCAATTGCATTGAGAAGGACCATGCGGAATTGGGATGTGATTAGACAAGGGAGGGTTCTAAGAACCTTTTTACCTGATGGCCTTCAGGGTGTGACATTAAGGGTGGCTGTGCCTGCATGCGTCTCCAGTGCGCACTCAGCGCCAGTTCCACGTGGCTTCCATCCTTTAGAGAGCGCGAGGGCAAGGAGGGGTGAGGCTGGGGGTGATCTTTTGCGGCACGGGACATTTGTCTAGAGACACGGGCATGCTTGGATGTGTCGGGGGCAGGAGGTGTGGAGGGGGGGGTGCTTTGCTTCTTAAAATCTGCAGCTTCCTGGGTGCTAGCATTGTGGGAGCGCCCCAGATTTGCCTTGGCTTGCTCATCTTCGTCGGCTCGTTCCTGAAAATTCAGCATAGAGGAGGGGGGTCGTTGTGACATGGTGACCATAATGCAATAGTTAACAAACGCTGACTCCTTGCTCTCTTCTCACTTATATAATTAAACCAAAATAATCCCCCACCTTTTTTTGCGTTCTACCTGTGATATCTTTGAATGGTCCTCAAATTTACTGTTAGGCACCCACCCACAAACCACACACATATACACACATAAACATATACCCCTAACTCCCCACACTTTCCTCACCTCCAAGAGCTTATCAAGCAGGGCAGCTGCTTGCTGAGCTCGTGCCCCTCCAGCTGGCCCGCCTCCGCTCTTGCCTGCGCTTGCCTGCGCCCTCTGTGGGTTTCGAGCCTGGTTGATGCTTACAGCGACTCCCCCCCAGGTATCTTGCAATGCCCGGAAGTGACGCGGCTGTGTGAGAGTTGAGAGCAACAGAGCATAATAGCAGTCTATTAGGGGACAAGGTCTTAAGAGTCTCAAGATGGTTGTTAAAGTTGCTTAAGCACTAATTTTCTGGCGCTTGAGCTGCTTCTCCTCTAGTCAGGCAATGCAGCTAGCAAACGCTGCATTACGGCTGTCACATAACCCTAGGAGAGTTTTAACACAAGTCATCTTTGAAGAGTCATCTCACAAGTCACCTTTGAAGAGTTTTAACACAAGTCATTTTTGAAACACTCCTGCGTCATATGCCAATGCCAACGCTCGTGGCAACCAGCCTATACCCAAGCAAGCTCGACCTTCCTTACTCATCTTGATACTCTTGCACACCTGTGAGTCGTCTATTGTGAGCGGGCAAATGCGCTCATCTGCACTGGGAAGCACGCTCAGACGCCACTGCACCTCCCTTTCTTGCCCCACCTCTGCAGCCTGTATGACGTGAACATAACAAGAAAAATGAGAGGCCTTGCAAGATTGCTTGAGTTTTGAGGGGGAAAACCACATGTCGCTTGCAGACTTGATTTTGCAATGCAGTGCAAGACGGAATTAATATACGAAAACTATCCTAGGATACATAAGTCATTCATCCTGGTCTTTTTTAGCTGGTTACTTCCCATTTCCAGTTGATGATCGATGATGCCTGTCACACTGTTTGCTCTATTTGACAGCTAGCCCTCCAAAAAACCGTCTTGTCCTAAAACCTCTTTAATTCTTGCTACCCTAGACATCACACACACACACACAAACCTGAGGCCCTCTTGCTGAGGGATGCAGCAGATGCGCCAGGCTGGATGGATGCCCAAGAGTGCTAGCAGCGACCTGCCCTGCTGCCAACCTACTCTTTTCCGAAGGGCTTGCGCCCCTAGCTGGTACTTTAGCAGCACTTTCAGGTTCAGCTGTTGCATCAGCTTCACTCAGAGGCTTAGGAATGGCACCTGTGTATATATACCGGGGATGCCTGCTTGTTGAGTGTATTTTTTGGTAAATAAGTTGTTAACGCTCATTCACACACTCCTCACGTGCACTAGAGATTTTACATACACACACAGACACACACACACACACACAGACACACACCTGTAACGGGGTCTGGCTGCCAGCCCTCTGGGCAGTCCTGAGGCCTGAGCTCCATCTGCACCAGGTACTTGCCTGCATCCAATTCACCCAAAAATGCTTTAACTTCGTCCAAAGTACTTAACAGAAGGCAACGGAAATGCGGTTGGGCACTGTCCAGCGGGCACCTGATCTAAGCTCACTGTTTTTTTGAACTGCTACTTGCCTGCTTCCAGGTTGAGGCTGGGCAGGAGGCTCTGGCCCCAATCACCCCTGCTCTCTGCCGTTATTGGGTACTCCTGGCTCCATAGCACAGCGTCCCCACTCGGGACTTTAGACACACGCAGCAGGATGGGCAGGACAGGGTGTGTGGAGGCCAGCAGGGTCACCTGTGTGCAAATGTAAGTGTGTGTTTGCCTAATTGTGTGAGCATGCGGGCACTTGCCTGCAGAGCATACAATATAGCCATAAAGCAGCCCCTTTAGGGTGAACGTGAGTGTTTATTCTCGGACCGTTTTGTACTGAATCAGGTTTGTGCAGGGCTGCGCAAGCTGCTGACCAAAACCAGACGTGCACTTCAATTCTGGTTATGATGCTCATCCCCAGTGCGTCCATGCAAATTTAACACCACAGTTCAGCATAGCTCTCACTGATCATGTATGGGCTCCATGCGCCTTACTTGCTCTAGGATTATTGGAAATAAACACAGACGACACACGCATACAGCCACAAGCACACACTCACACGCATTGCACAACCTGGAACAATGCAGCACACATACACTAACTCACACCTGCACAGGCGCTGAGGGTGTGAGCACATGGCGAGCCAGAACGCAACGTGCATTGGCTGCATACTGTCCCCCTGATAGCTGCGGCTTCCCCACAGGCGCTTCCACAGCACTCCTGAGTGGGTTGTCACTTATGAGCTGCAGGAACCAAGACCCTGAGCCTGGTACGTCAGCCCCTCCAACTCCTGGGCCCCCTGGGCCTTTGCCAGGTCCCCCTATATATGAATTGAGTGTGTAGTAAAGTTTGTTGGTGTACGTGCAATTGCTGATGTGGGGCACATTTACATGTATGCAGAGATGCTGTACCCTACATTCCTGCATAGCTAGTCCCACGACAAACAACCTCCCTTCTGAGGGATGGGATGTCTTTGATGCTTGCTACCCTAGTATAAAATCTGTTCGTCCTGATTGCACCCTAGTGTATTGAAATCTTTGATTGCTACCCTAGAGTATTGAAATCTGCCCGTCCTGATTCTTTGATTGCTACCCTAGTGTATTGAAATCTGTCTGTCCTGATTGCACACATGAGTACGCACCACCAGAGCACGCACACAGACAAACTCAATACACCTGCATGTGTGCACAAAAACACGCACACTACTCACCAGCACCAGTCCCTGGGGGAGCAGCGCCTGGTGCTATGCCACGTCGAGGGCTAGGCCCTCTCTCTAGTGGAGGCACGTTGCTGATGCCCGGGCCTAAGGGTGCAATGGCTAGAGCAAGGAGCGTGTAGCCTGCTGCATGCGGATCAAGACTGCGAGCAGGAGCGTGGAAGAGTGGAGTGTGGAAGAGGAGGCAGGGTATGAGGCGGGAATGGGAAGGCCTGTTGAGCCTTGTATGTAGGGTTGGCCAAAACCGTATATCTGCACCATACATGACCGTATGTATGGTGGTTTCCGTGCCAAAAACACTGTATACACGCCGTATATACCTATACATGTATGGTTTTGGCCAAATATACTTGTATGCCCTGCAAGCTTACAACTTGAACACAATGCATGTAGTGAATACCTATCTTTGTTCATAGACATGATGTCCTCATTGAAAGCATGGAGCATCCCTGTGAAAACTCGTGTGTGTGTTTGTGTTCGTGTGTGTGTGTGTATGTGTGTGTGTGTGCGTGTGTGTGTGTGTATGTGTGTGTGTGTGTGTGTGCGTGTGTGTGCTGAAAATCAATGACAGAAAAGGAAAAATAAAAAGTGAAGCCATTGGTGGTTAGAATGTAATTGGGCACAACTTCTTTGACCTGAATACTCAAGCTGCAGCACTCATCAGGCGTATTCGAGCGGGTAATCAAGAAATCCGAAGACGTGTCTCACAGCTGATTCACACACACACCCCCCCCTCCCTTTCTTCCCATTCCTTCTACTACTCTCACCTGCAAGGGTACAAGCGACCTGACGGGGCACGCTCCACTTCCTTTCCCGTCGCATTGTCCAGCAGCATGAGGCATGTGGCCGCCCGCACATCCTCTCCCGACACAGACAACGTAGCACTGACTTGAGTCTGAGGTTGCTTCTCAACACTCAATGTGCCCCTCGATACTGCTGGTGCCCTCGATGTTGATGTGGGAGTTGTAGGCTTAGATCCAGGTGCACCTGCGCCCCCCCCTTGCTGCCCATTAGCCATCCTAGGCACGGCTCCTGCTGTAGTGCCTGCGGGCTGCTGAGACGTGGCAACCCCTTCTTCTGCAATAGCCAGCAGGGATTCTGCATCTGCTGCCACTAAGTTGATGCGCAGAAGCACCACAGCGTTGCCCACCGTGAGGGGGGACACATACTCGCCGCTAAAGTTGGTAATCACGGGAAGCTGGGCATCGCCCAGACCTACGCCTACAAGCTGATCTGGAGAGACTTTTGTGGTGCTGACCTGGCCCTCCCCCGGCCCCTCTACCCCCTTGGTCTCTGCCTCTGCCTTGCTGTCTTTGTCGCTCCTGCTGTCCTTGCCCTCTTTCTGCTCTCCCTTGCTCTCCTTCAGGTTGCCCTTGCCGTGTGATTTCTCGCTGAGGGCGGAGGTGTGATGGGTGATCCTGCCCCCTGCCATCATCATTTGAGGCTGCTGTATGACCGGCTGGAGTATGTGCAAGGCTGGTAGTGCAGACGCTGCCTCTGCCACAACCTTTGACAGCTCCCCTGCCACGCACCTGCAGGGGGGGGACCATGCAAAGCCCAAGAAAATGTGTAAGACCAAGAGAAGAGGAGAGGCACAAAAGCATTGCCATTAGAGAAGCTACCATATTGTTATGGGCTTTTTGAGCCAGGGTCGAACGTGAGGTGCGCCCTTGTGTAGCTGTAACCAGGAGATTATCCACGCCTAGGGAGGAGCCACCAAAAAGTTCGTCACCGTTTTTTATGCCTGGAGAGCTTGCTTAGTGCCACTCACTTGAACAAAGAAGTGTGGTGAGCAGGCGGAATGGTGTACACCACCACTGTGTGCGCAAAGTCTGGGGGCACCGTCAAACGCAGCAAGTGGCGGCCACGGGGTAACGCCAACATAGCTCCTGATGCTGTCAGGGTGCGGAGTCGCATGCGCGTGGGCATGGGGGCTGACTGTGGGCAACAGAGGACAGAGGGAAGTGTAAATATGTGTATTTGTTTGGGTTTGGATGTGATGGTTATGGCTGGCTACAAAGGGCTGTAGCTCTGTTTTAAATTTGTTCTAAAGTGACGACATAAACATACTTCAGACTGCAAATCACTTGAGACAAATCACAAACATTAGCTTAGCTGAAGACCGGTGCATTGGTGATAGTAGAGCGCAATTGTGACGCCTGTGGCTGCTTGTGCGGAATAGTGTTAAGCTATGTGCTGTGAATGACTGTTTGCGCAGGTTATAGAGGCTACTATTTAGGGAAGTTGGGGAGAATTATTTTAGATGCAGCTCCACCACAAGTATGTGACAAAGTTACAAGTCTGAAGCAGTAGTAGGTGAGAAAGTGCAGAAGCGTCAAAGGTTGTTAAGCGTGCCGTCTTGCCTGCCAGCACACAAGGTCTTCCAACACCAGCTGGCAGGGCATAGCAGCCCTGGGGGCGTGCCACAAGCCAGCAGCCAGCTCCGAAACCCGAGCATGCACCATAAGGAGGGGGTCCTTAAGCTGATTCGTCACCACGTAGTCAGGCACACCCAGGGGGGGCACCTTACAGTTGATGACTTCCTGCACACAAACACAGAGGCCAGCGGACGTGGGGTGTTGATGCGCTTGGACAGGCTTCTCCACGTTTTTCATTTTGCAAGCCACATCAGGCATGCTGTTCGTGTGCAGGGTGGCCAGTGGCGTTGGAGCACAGGCACAGATCAAGCAGCACCAACTCCCTTACAAAAAGCACCCGTGTCCCCTATTTTTGGCAGCCTGCTGATGAATACAATTTACACAACAAACTCCCGTGCTTGTACCTGTGTGGCAGCCTGCTGGGCAGCCTGTGCCTCTGCCTCTGCCTCTGCAGCCAGCCTTACGCCTGCAGCACCTCCCACTGTGGAGGGTGCCCTTGGCTGCTGCGCCTTGCTCAGCTTTTGCAGGGCAGCCTCGTGGCGAGCATCACGCTCGCCTATCCACGTGTTGTAGCCCGCCATCACCTGCTCTATTTCAGCTTGGCCCAGCTGAAGCTCGTGCTGTGGGTGAGTTTGTGAGTGTTGTGTGCAAAAAGTCAGTCACTAGATGCAAACATGTGCTGTTACAGTATGTGCAACCTCAGGGGTGAGTGCATTTTCTACTGTAATGCTCGCTGACTGTAGAGTGGAAGCACACATACACGCATGGTGTGCAAAAAAAGAGTTAGTCCTACCTGCAGGTCCTGCTCCTCTAACGGCCCCCCCCCTCGCTCCCGTAGCCGCACATCCAGCGAAGCCACATCTGCCACCACATACAGGCATGTCACCTCCACATGTGATCGCGACAGCCCGGTGTGCTGCTTTTCTGCTTCAGCACTTAGATTGGTGCTTCCCATGTGAGACATTCGACTCCCTAAAGACCTGTCTGCACCAGCCAAGGGTCCACCCATACCAGCCTTTGAAGAAGGCGTGGCAGCAGCTGCTGCCTGTGTGTGTATGTGTGTGAGATGTATATATTTGATGTGTGCGCTTAAATACCAGTTGTGTACCGTGCACGACAACCTTTCAAGCTCACCGCTGCCGCTGCTGCTGCTGCTGCTTCCATCTTTGCCTGGACCATCGCCTGCTGAATGGGCTGTATAACAGAGCGCAGTGCCTGGGCAAGCTCAAAGGGGCCCAGGAGGACGGGCAGCAGACCTGCCTCCCAAGCCTCGTGTAAGGGCTCAGTAGGTAGGGCGTAGGCATGGCCGTCATACATGGCTATGCAGTCTCCTGCTAGGGTGCCTGGCGTGGCGCGCATCTTGGCCTGTAGGAGAGCAGAGACACCAGGGACATGGTTGGATCCATACATAATTATGTATAGACCATGTACCATGCATTAGGTACTAATAGTGTATGCCATACGGCTGTCCCCATGAGCAACCACCCCCAACCAGTCTCACTGAGCTCTCCACCCAATTCAAAGCCCCCTATACCTAGTCTGAATGCAAGATACTTGATGTTATATTTGAACCATTGACATTTGCTGGAAATTTGGCATTCTGGGGGGTTTCGTGGGGCCCGATGCGTATTTTGCACCCACTTTGGCAGGGAAAAGATGCATTTCTGAAGTTGCCCTGATCGACCTCTGCTTCAGGATATAAGCATTACAATTTATAAATGTTATATAGCAATGCTACAATGTCGATTCTGGGGCTGGGGTACTGGGAATGCCGGCGAGTGGGAGGAACTCACACAAGGGACACAAGGGAAAAAGACAAAAACCTGTCGCTCCATACCTGCTGCAAGTTCCAGCCCGGTTTTTGCTCTCAGAGTTGCGGACTAAAACAAAGAGTATAGTAAAATCTAAATGGGGCCAATCGCATCCAATGCAACTTTTAGGTCCCAAAAAGGTGAAGGAAAAGGGGAGATAAAGCCAAAACTAATTTATTGGGACTGTTTGGGTGGGCCGCTCATGGGGACAGCCACGCATAGATATGTATACACACTGTGAGTACAATATTTATAGCAGGGAAACTTCCAGACATACAGCCATGAACACCCTGTATATACGATTCTGGCCAACACAAAATAGGGTGTTGGATTATATGTGTATTTGAGCTTGAGGTGCAGCGTGAGCTCCCTGCGTTGTGAATGCCCAGAGCCTCACATGATGCAAACTACTAAATTGAAACCACACCGACACGGATGAGTGCCTGTATTCCAGCAATAATTCACTAATATCAACGCAGTTGTAGCCAAAATGATGCCTCCAACATGTCACACACACAACACATGTTAAAATGCACAACTGAATTCGGTCACAGCCTCTCACCAAGGCGGCATAAGGAACCACCCACGCAGAGCTCCCGTCCTCTTCTCCTTTGTAGCAGGGCTTGGTGGTGAGCAGCTGCACCCAGCGCAGGCGGTTGCCGTGATCAGAGGCCAGCAGAGACAGCAGGCTGCTCTTGCCCACGCCCTTGGGCCCACACAGCATGAGCACCTACGTGGAAGTCGTGGTGGGTATGTTGTGTTGGTGGTATGCAGAGCAACAAGTTCTCCATAGTCATAAGCAGGGTTGCCAAAAATTTCTATACAATAGTACAGCATTGTTTAATATGCCGTATACCCGCCACTAAAGATTTCTGACCATATTCGTACCGTACCCGTGTGACTGCATTTGGGATGTTGCTGGCTGCATATAGAATTGATATATCCGCCATACCGTGGTAAATGCAAGGGTTGGAAAGACACACTCAGTTATCTCAATGCAAGCTATGCAAGGAGACACAAATTCCAAGTATTAAACAAAATGCAAGCCTATGCAGGGTCTGCATGCAGCGTCTACGTCTGCACAAGCAAAAGTAATGCAAACAAGCAAGCTTTATGTGTAGCAAATTAATACTTTTAAAAATATTGACTAGAATTTGACAGGACCTCTGAAGCAACTGCTATTTAGCACCAATGCAAACCGCACGAGGCGTTTGTGATGTAAGATGTAAAATGTAGTTGCAACTCTCTGCAAGCGCAAAGGAACTTGGAAACGCTTGCAATGCACAGTAATACACCAAAAGTGCAACATATAACATATTTGGACTGACTTCAAAAGGTGCAGCCCAAATTTGCGCTCATCCCAGAAACAGCAGGATTTTTTGCTATTTTTGGTTAATTCCTTCTCACGCCCTTGAACTAGACACGCGCTTCTGAATTTCATTGAGATTCATACCATAATACCCTTTATTGCTAGTGACGGTAGTTGAGTTTTGCTTGGCAATGAAAAAAAGGGAAATAATTGTTTTGTGTTTTGGCTTTAGCAGGCCAAGCTTTCCAAGCTTTCCTATTTTTGCACAAAATTTGGGTTAAGCATGCAGAGCTTTGAAATGACCCTCTTTTTAAAACAATTCTGAGTGAATCCAAATGACACTTGATACGATGCATACAGAAACTCGGCATATATAGAGCCATACCATTCTGATGCAGAAAATGAACATCCCATGCTCAGTTTGAAGCAGACCTTGTCATGAAGCATGACGGTGCATGCTTTAGTCGTCTTGATCAAGAAGAGCCGTCTGCAGCGTATACGTTACATGCTGTACCTGCAGCTTTTTGCAAGTGCTTCATGTCTGTCTGCAACGTACCGTGTGCGGGACTTCTGGCTCTTGCTGCAGAGGCATTTGTGGCCCTAAGGACAAAGACACCAGCATCCGACTAGGCTCAGGGCTGTCCACAAATAATGCTGCATTGCGTGCCTGCAGCATTTAAAAGGCACATGTACAGTGATCTTGCGTTGGACAATGAGGGCTGTAAATAACACGGTTTCATTTGTCACACTGTGCAATATGACCAGCCTTGTGGGAAGGGTAACGCCAGTAATAAAAGTGCCTGAACGACTGGCTGTTAAAGTAAACAATTTTGCAAGCATGTGTCATGCATTGATCCAAGCCTTAACGCCCATCGTAGCCTTTTAAAGAGCAGAAACAAGGAACCAGCTTATGAAACAAAGCATCACAGCGCTCTCCAAACTCTCCTCACCACGGTGGTGGTGTCTATTCTCCTTAGCATCTGAGGAGAGTAGGCTGCTGCAAAATTAGCTGGGAAGTGGGACAGCAGCATGCAGTGCGCATTACAGGCTGCTTCTTTGATGTCCACCCAAAACAGGCGCCCATCATCTTGGCTCAGCCGAAGAAGCTGGCGGCGTTTGTACCTGTAACACATTATGGAATTAGTATACAAGTGTAGGTGTCGTCGATGCTATGGCGCATACGATCAAGACTGAGATCTGATTGCCAAGGCGGTGCACAGAAGTCACTCAAGCAGAAGTGCTCACGCTCTGTTGGTACACACATGCCAGCTTGTGTCCAGCATGATGCGCACATGAAATGCAAGAATCCAGCAGAAGATGGATTACAATCCTGTTTCCTTTACATGCTTATTCTGATTGATCCTAAACAGTAGGAAATTGAACCAGAAGCACACCTTCAACCCCCCCAATGGCAAGGACATGTTTGACAAAGGTATCAGCACGCACCTAAGCGTGTTGACAATCTCATACTGGTGCTCCTTGAGCTTATGGCTCTCTACCACCTCAAGGCTGCTGATTTGAGACTCTAGGGCCAAGAATTGAGCAGCCTCCTCAATCACACCATCAGGCAGCTCCTTGGTTCCTGTAAGGCAAATTTGGCCATGAGTGTGAGCTGTCAGGGAAAGCCATGGAGCATCTCACAGTAGTTGTGCTATAAGACTGGGACTCCCTAACAACGAAAACATATTTGTTGAGTTCCCCCATTTCTGCAGGTCGTATATCTGCACCAGCTTGACACCATTGACTCAGTGCCTAACCTCATTAAGGTACACACACACTCGTGCTTGTTAAATACGCTTGAAAGCTGCATACCTGCATCGATGCGCAGGGACACGTCCTCATAGGCCGCATGTAGGGAGTCCTCATGCTTGTCCCACAGCTGTAAACGATGCAACACATTTTCCTCACTGTCATCATGCCGTGGATTAAGCCTGTGGGGAGCGTTAGAGGAAAGCAGTGAGAAGTGTGGCTGCCTTCAGCGCTATGATGGCATGAGGCGCTGTGCATGTAGCTTCCTATTCTACTTTCTGCTGTCTAGCTGATGAGGACCATGACACGCACCTTCCCAACACATCTTTGTCCACTGCACCCTCACGCGTCAACGGAGCAATTCGCTGACTCAGGGCATCAGCTCCCCCTAAATGGTACACCTTGTCTGTCAAGGGGTCAATGCGACGATTCTGGGTGCGGTCCAGGAGCACTGCGTTTTCTGCACCCAGGAAGACCACCTGTGTGGGTTGTGGGTGCTTGGTGTTAGGGAGGTTGTTGTATCTTGCTGGGGGTGCGGAGGAAGCTCAGGGGGCGGACATCCAATTTGCAGTGGCTGACGAGGAAAAGTTAACCTCAAGATGCAGGACAGCTCAATGGGAAAAAAACAGCATTCTCAATGATAATACTCTTAGTATGCTTTCCATTGCTAGGTGTTACCTGTGTAATACCCCTGTAAATCCCCACATGAAAAACCAGCTGCACCTCTCTCCCCTCACCTTGTCAGGCTGGATCTGCATGTCCTCTAGGGCTGCAGCTTGGGCTGCTGTGTGAGGGAAACCATCCAGTAGCCAACCATTTGCCCTGCAGTCATCCTGCTGCAAGCGCTTGTGCAGTACCTCCAAGAGGTGCCTGTCGTATGGCGCAAGCACAAACAGAGTAAAGGGAGCAAGCGACCACCTCACATTGAAACACGCGTGCATGAGAAGCGCAAGGCAATGCAACACACTACGAATGCAATGCAGAAGAATCAAGGCTGATGCCCTTAGAAATGCATCACACAGTAGTAGTGATGTTTGATGACAGCTCATGGTTTATGTCTGTGTTTTCACAATTCCTTTTCTTCGGCAGGTCCACCCATTGTAAATCAAATGAATTTCTTACTCTGGAGATTACTTTAGCTAGAAAACAATCACCACATGTGATTGTACCTGTACCTGCACTCAAACCAAGCACTAACCAGCCAGACTCACTTGTCTTGCACGGTCTTGCTCTTCTCAATGAACTCTTTTGCCTCCAGGCCCAGGGGAGTGCCATCAGCCACTTCCTGGTAAAGCAAGTCTCCCACGTTGATGTGGGGCATGGCAAAACGTGCGGCCAACTCTGCACACACTGTGGTCTTTCCAGCACCTGTAGACCCAAGGGAGCAGGCGCATCAGACAAAGCTCCAGCCCAGGACCAGGTTGCTTTGTGTGTCATGCTGTGACCTAACGTCCTTCCATGGACGCAGCATTTCTGAAGCTCACACAGAACAGATAAAAAAGTGCTACATTCCCACGAGACATTTGCATGGACATGGGCAAGATGAACTATCCTCCATACCGACCTGCAGGTCCCAAGACCATCACTGTGAGGGAGTGCTTGCCGTGGCGGCGCACACTAGGGTCCCACAGGCCACGCCCGTATCCGTACCTGCAAAGTGTGTACAAAAGAGTAAGAGATGATTTTTTCTAATGGGTCTCATGTTGAATAATTGGACACGTTTGAGCAACAAGTTGAACACTTGGACAGGGAATACAAGGATGGTGTGTGGGAAAAGCCTATGACTTCTTAATGGCAGACATCTGTTTCGGTTCCATGCTCAACGTCATCTGTTCAAAAAAAGTAGTCTTGCTGCGAGCAGAGATAGGGGACTCACACAAAATGACCAGGCACCACGGATGGGTAGTGGCTGTGTACGGCCTCTGCCAGGCGTCCAAAAGATGCAGCAGCATCATGATCGTTGTTCACCCACTCATCAAACAAACCCTGCATATATGAACCAGTGAGCGCCACCACTTTTATGATGCACTAAAACTGCAATTTGATTGCCATTTTTAAGGTGCAAATGCAAGCATGCCACAAAGAACAGGTGAACATTGACAGGTGCGTGATGTGCAAGTGCCAACTCACTGCAAGAACGCTTCCTCACCTCCCTCCTACTGGCTGCCACCTCTGACTTGGCTTTGTCAAAAAAGCGCGTGGCAGCTTCTTGGGGCTCATACCCTAGGGGGGGGTTACTCATGACCTCTTCATGCACTCGTTTAAGAAGCACGTCCATCGAGTCAACGCCTAGGTAGATGTAGGCCTGCAAAAAGACGGTACGGTTGCAATAACCTGAGGATGCTCCAACAAGTTATAGTGGTGTCTGAGATACTTCAATGTACAACAAATGCATCTACTTATTGCCTACAGCAACCAGGCTTCTTTCACGCCATGTGGTTTTGAGGCACATTTTTCTTTTCTTGGTCCTGCCAGACTTTGTACGTAAACACTCACAACCTTGATGCATTTTAAATCTCATCCCTCTCACTCCTCCCCTCTGTATGACGGGTAGCAAGTATGACGGGTACTGTATGCATGACTTACCGCCTCAAACTCTTCTGCCCTCAATGCCATTGCATCCTCCACGTAATCCAATTCAATAACAGCCACCTGCAGTCGAAAAAAGGCGCACATATGTATATATGGTATGGTATGGTAGGAGTGATCTATGATGCCTTAATTAAAGAATGAGGACCACACCAGTTTGTGCTGTGGCTGTATATTAGCCTACTGGTAAGGCGGATGCACTTATACTGTAAGGATACCCTGCCAAATGCTTTCTCTGCCAGCACCTTTGTTGCCAGATACATGCAACTCAGTACACACACATATATGCACACTCACACACATACCTGCCCTGTTGCCTGTGCCCGTGCCAGGGCAGCACGTGTGACCCCGTATGTGTGCCCAAGCACATTGCTGTGCACCAGAAAGCCATCAGACTCAGCAATTCGATTGGCCTCTGCCTGACTGACAACCACCATCTCGCAGCGGTCATCCACCTGTGTATTTTGTGGGGGCGGGTGTTGTCTTGATTGGGGCCATGCTATTATCAAGTATTTTTGGGGCTTACAAAGGGAGGAAAAAAATTAGTTCAGGAAAGAATAGTTTTTTCTTTGGCGAAGCCCCCCTCACGGGGGCGTGAGCCCATAACGTTGTCTCCTTCCCACCACTCTTCACACAGGCCTCCCCAGGCTCACCCAGGCCACCCCACGGGCTAAAGGCTCGACAAAGGCTCCTAAGCAAACTTTCTACCGTGTCAAATAAAATTCTGGGGCCCTGGGGTGCGGTGTGTGAAGATGTAAAGCAACATTTCGTTTTTGGGGGGTCCAGACCTCCTCCCCACCCAGGGCACCTCCCGGGCTGATGCTCGGCATAGGCTCCTAACCAAAACTCGTACCATGTCAGATGAATTCTGGGACCCTGGGGTGCGGTGTGTAAAGTTTTCGAGCAACATTTAATGTTTGGAAGCTCCAGGAAGCTGCCCAGGATTTCTCAGTCAGGCCCCCGGACCACTTCCTGCTGGTGCAGTATCCATCAGCACACTTCCCTGGCTGCAGATGCTGCGTCAGGGGTCTGGCTGCAAAGTTCATGGTTGACCATGCAAGCAGAATTAAGTAATACTAATTTCGATAGGCTATACAATTTAAGTTTAGTCAGATGTTCATGACGCGCGGAAGTTTGTTTGGACAGACCCTTCTGGAATGCGGTCTGTGTTGGCTTGGACTGTTTGCTGGGCATGGAGCACACGGTGCAGGTGTTTGCTGCGCACTATGTGTTGAAGCAGAGTTCAGACATCGTGACCAGCCCGGGCACCATGCTCGCACCTGCCCTCTCAACAGACAGGGAACAGCAGCAGCAGCAGCAGGACCCTCACGCCTGCTTTAGCAAATAATGCTCTAGCACAGCATCATGCACACCACTGCAGCGTCTGTGGGGCAGCAAGGTACACACATACAGGCTAGCTCGCACATACGCGCACACATATGCATACACACATTCATGCGCACACATGCACACATACAAAATAAACGCGCGCGAATACTCACAGGCGCGCACATGCACATACACATGCACACGCACAAACACACAGGCACACACACGCATGCACGCACACATACACGCACACATATGCATGCACATGTTGCGCGCGTGATGGGCTTTGCCTATTTTTCAGCGTTGCTAGCAACGCTTCCACGCTTGTCCAGATCAAGCGTGCTTCAAACAGAAGCTGGAAAACTGATGAAGGGGTGCTTGCTGTATGTTTTTGGCTCCATGGCAATTAGCTTGAGCCCAAAAGAGACGGCGCATACACAGATATTAAAGCAGCCTCCTAGCATAGTACGCAATACATGAAAATCACAGTTTGCACAAGCAGCATAAAAGCTGCCCTATCACTCCTCACCTCTGGATTAGGTGTCTCACGCGTGGTTGTGATGGCAGGCGCTACAAAGCAGCCGGGGAGCTGCTCAAATAGCTGTTGCAAGAGCACACGTTTTTTAGTGCCAAAAGGACCCACCACCACTAGGGGTTTGTGAGGCGGGCGGATGACAAGGGGCACATGCTCACTTAACGCAGCACGTATGTAGGTCAGGAACTCCTCAATGTTGTTGGCCATTGTGTCAACGAGATCATACACCCCTGATTTTGTGGCGACCTGCAAATGGAAGCAGACATGTGAGTAATTGCGCTATTATTTGTTATGCTCTGCAGCGCAGTGCGTGATCAGTAGGCTGAAGTTCCTAAATGCAAAGTTTAGATGACTGGTTTGCCCTTGCCATAAGAATGTCTACTGCTCACTTCATGAAGACCTCTCACGCCCAGAGACCCATTTGCTCACTCACCGTGGCCGCTTCAACTAGAGATGCCTCGCTTATGGATGGAGGGTTGGGTTCAAGGTTCATGAGTTCAGAGACCAGGCTTGTGGATGCTGCAAGGATGTACAGACCTCCCTGGGTCAGGGAACCCCCACGCAGCGATGGCAAGAGGGTGGAAGCCAGGGCGTGGGGCACGTCGATCAATGCCACCTAGATGTGATGAGCAAGAAATGAGTGTGTGGAATGGATTTGTACTCTGGTTAAGCAGGTTCAGCAGAAAAAAATAGCAAAGCAACAATCTTGCAGTCAAGCAATAGAAAGCTCCCACTCTTGTATTACCATCCACGGCTTCTGATAAATTGCTAAAACAACAGCTTGCTTCCACAGCAACTTGAACACTAGGTTTTAACATCAGCTACTGGTAGCTTATGTGCACCTAAGCATACAGCACACAAAGCGCTGCACACACCTTGCCGCTCTCTGTCACCGCCTCTACTGCTGCGTTGGTGATGGCAAGAGAGCTGCCAGGGTCCTTCCCCTGTGGGACTTCATACTGCCTAATCATTGCCAGCTGGCCTTCTGCAGCCAGCTTGGCTAGCTCCTTAGGAGCAACACAGGTGACGCCCTCCGGCAACGAGGCCTGCTCTCCCTTGGATTGCTGCAAAGGTGCCAGCGTGTTGGAGTGTGCAACCATGTGTGACCCTTGCGTCAATATAAAATGTCAGGCTCCTAGAGCAGAAGATTTGGCGATGCCTGGCCACTGAATGCATGGAATTCGGTCACCACTCCCACCTTTTTGTCGGTGATGCGTGTAGGCTCGGCAAAAGACTCAGGGCACTGGGCCAGCAGGGCAGACACAAGGCTCTGTCCTCCCAGAGGACTGACCAGCACCTACAATAGGGAGAAGCACCATGGTTTCAGCATGCTGGGCCCCAAAGAATCCTTTGCCTCGACCAGCTTGGCAGAAAGACAAGGTGCAAGTAGTGAAAGTGCAGCCAAATGTTTTCAGCACTATAAGCAGGAGGCGCCAGAAAGAAGAACTTTGGATAGACAAATATGATTTTTTGGCTGGCCCCCC
>Ga0307947_1001670_pt1 | contig 17649 bp, 21 predicted proteins | sample OrgLakmetagen232_FD_201840 | JGI IMG/M metagenome (GOLD analysis project Ga0307947, IMG submission 201840) | Saline water microbial communities from Organic Lake, Antarctica - #232 | ecosystem: Environmental > Aquatic > Non-marine Saline and Alkaline > Saline | place: Antarctica: Organic Lake...
CACACACGCATGTGTGTGTACACACTCACACACACACACACACACACACACACACACACACACACACACACACACACAAACTCACACACAAACACACACACACACCACATCGTGCGCGCGCACACTCATACACACTCACGCAGACACATACATAGGGTTGGCAAAAATCATACAATCATATGTATAAACGCTATTTTTAGCAGGGAATGAACCATACATGTGGACATATGGCCATCCCTATACACACGCACATTCGCACATACACACATATATATATATGTGGTAAACAAATAGACGTCCCCCGCCCCCTCCCCTAGATACACACAAACACAAGCACACAAACACACGCATCAACATGAGTACACAATCCTGCTTATACGACTGCAGGCTGTACGGGTGTTGAGCTTTCAATTGAAGGGTCTATATTGAACGGGACTGCACTCCAGGGAGGCGATTGTGACTTTGTGTCACGTAAACAGGGTCCTCTGATTGTGACAAGGTAATCTCCCTTCTCTGGTCACCTACGTTGTTGTTTGGCTTAACCTTTGCAAAGGGGGCTTTCTCCACAAACTTTTTGCAGACAAGTTCATGCTTCCCCGCATGCCTCGCCTCCCTCTTTTTACACCATTAGACAGCAGACTGTATTAGACAAGAAAAGGGACGGCAGGACATGAAATTTTACAAGTTTATGGACTTAGAAATAATGTGTTGCACCTTGAGGCCACACTTGTGGACGTGCATCATTTGCCTGCAGGCGAGTAAAGGATCGCTTTGTGAGGGAGCTGCGGAGGGCTCTAGAACAGGATGAAAATTTTAATTTACACAAGCTAGAATTCAAGGTATGACGTTGTGGCTGCAGGAGAAACTATAAATAACAAACCATTGATTGTGGCTGGTTAATGCTCGAGTTGTTGCATGCGTACCTTGGCCAATGTTACAGTTTGTTCAAACAATGAGCAATTCTCAAGTGCTGATTTATTTATTCTGCCAGACTACAGCTTGTGTTTGTTCTTTGTTGCAGAAAAAAGCAGTAACTGGCATATGCACCCCCATGATAAATGACAAGGACTTCAAAGGAAGCCAAGATTATGCACCTGGGGGTGGTACAGATGCAGAAATCATGGAAGACCTGTCGAGTGCAGAAGCCCTCCAAGATGACTCCACCAAGGTTGGTTGGCGGTGTCTGTGCTACAACCGATGAGAAACTGCTCTTTAACTTCTAGCTGCAACGTATGTGATGCCTAGAGGTGCACCCAAGTTGTAGAGCCGTACTATCACGACAGGCACAGAGCTAAGTGCAAGGCGGCCTTTTCTAAAGGAGTTTTTGCGCCTTGCAAACCTCACCGGTGACTTTCGCAAACACGCAGATGCATTTTGACCTCATCCGGGAAGCCAGTGCCAGCAAGTACTCTTTTGACATAGTGTTCGAAAGGTGATGAGCTTGAGGACTCCTTGGCAGCTCGGCGCTGTTTAGCTGTGTACCTACTTGCTGTTTATATATTTGGACGATGGTAGCCTTCTAGAATGGATCATTCGACGCTGCATTTTACACTCTAGATCCTCCCAGAGGGAGATGACTGAGGCTTAAGTCGGTAAGCTCAGGGTAGGGTATCAAATGTTTTAGGGTAGGTGCCTCCTTGTTACTTTCGAGCATAGTCCTGAGATGTAGATATTAAATTACCGAGACTTAAAACAGCAAGTTGAGGAAAACATGCCTATTCTGTCACGATGCAGATCTTCCGTTGTTAAGTTGTTAAGCAGCATTCTGTCATCCAATACCTCACAGCTCACCGATTCGCCTTTGTGGCGTCATATAGATGTCTTGCAGATTTAGCAAAATGGACTTACCAATTGGCTGGTGATAAAAGTATGGTAACACTGTCATTTTCTCGTGGGAGAGCACCATGCTGAGGTTGATGTGCCTCGTTTTTACAGGGCAACCTACACGTGCTTGAGCATATTTCTTTGGACCTTAATCCGTTACAGGGCTACATTTGGCAAGCCTGTGTCGCCACCCCCTGCCAGCCCCACCCTTCACCCCACGGAAATTACAGCCATTGTACTGCTCAAGTACATGAAGAGGCATGAGGGCATTGGTAACAACCGATTGGAGGTAATATACGTTGTATCTGGAAATGTGGGCTTTGAAGGAGAGAGCACTTTGTATTCTGTTCGTTCTGCCTTGTGCAGCAATAAATTTCAGAGGATGCCTATTTCCGTGATTATAAACACGACCTGGATGGCAGTACTGTGGAGCAGCATCAAAGGAAATGCAGCATCAAAGAAAATAGAGCAGTGAGACCACTCCCCATCATATTGACCCAGAATAAAGAGGCATTCAGACAACAGGCATTGTAAACTCTTTCACTGTAGAATGATTCAAGAGGGAAACTACTGGAGATAAGGCAATCTGCAGGCTGGGCTCAGAAAGTTTGTGTTTTTTAATCATGCTGCATCCTGCAACACTCATTTTGTAATCGTACTTCTACCGCACTGGCGTGTGATGTTACACGAACGGGCCAAAACAAGCTCAGTGTTAAAGGCAGCACTTTTGCTCAATCTGTGCCTGCACTCCTCTTTGAGTTGCATCATTGAGCTTAGTAGATATTGTTTGATCCTGTCTTTGCAGGGATTCAAGGTTGAGGGTGTCGTGCGCAGCCGTTACAAGCGCCTCAAAGACAAGTCCCCAAATAAGCCTCCCAGCCTCTTGTCCCTCCTTTCCGCCAGCCTTTTGGTGACTTCTTGGACCAGGTAAGCGTCTTGTTTCCATAAGAAGCAATTTATAAACCTATATGGTTTTTGTTAGCACGCGCAAACATACCTTCTTTAGTTCCTTCTTCTCTTCTCTTCTTGGTTGATTGCAGGGCCAATACTGGAGGCTAGCCTGCACAGCACGCTGGGTTGTACAAGAACTCGCAAGCTATCTGTGTTTTCAGTGGTCCCCCTCAGAAGGTGACAACTGCCCCTTGACCTTTGAGCGGCTACGAGCCATCCTGGCCAGGAACCTCTCCCACACGCACCTTCCCCACAACAGCGCAGCAGGTCCGCTTGAATCAGTGTTGCAGCTGGATCCGATGCTGATTCAAGGCTTTACTCTGAGCCCAGAGCCAGACTGGAGAGACCCGCTAGACGTGTTGCTTCAGATTGGAGCCAAGCGCCTCCCTGCCACTCTGTGCCCTTCCCTCTCTCCCCAGCATTCAGGCCGACCATTTCCTGCTGCCAACAGAGAAGATGGCAGCATCAACCAGCACGCAGGTGGGAAATTCCTGTCCTTCGCAAAGAAAAGAAAAATTACGCAGGCAGTGAAAGATCACTCCCCACATCAATTAATGAGCACTTAGCGGATCAAGCCTTTAAGCGTCCTTGACGCTAGCTTATGGGTATGGACAAAGCTCGATGGGAGGCTAGCTAGCATGTTCCACCCTTGCTGCACACGTACCCTTGCTGCATGCGTGTAAGCACCTTAACTGGCCTTCATTCTCCTTTGCATACCTTCCAGCACCATCCTCTGAAGCACCGCCATCATCAGCAACAGCATCATCCACAGCAGCACAACTATCAAATGAGCTGCCGCCGCTGCACCAGCACTCTCATCAACAGTGTCAGAAGCAGCAAGAGCAGCAAGAGCAGCAGGTACAGCAGCACCAAGCGCACCTAACGCTGCAGGCAACATGGCAGCAGCAGGAGCAGCAGCAGGCACAGCAGCATCGAGTGCACGTTCTGCAGCAGCAAGCACCACAACAGCAGCTAGAGCAGCAGGTGCTGCAGGTACCACAACAGCAGAAGTGCACACATTCGCAAGAGCAGGTTCAGGTGCAGGTTCAGGTTCAGCCACAGCAGCAACCACAACCACAGCAGCAGCAGCAGGAGCAGCAGCCACACCAACATCAGCCGCACCAGCAGGACAAGCAGGTGCAGGTACAGCCATCACATCAACAGCACCCGCTGCCGTCGCCGCCGCCGCCTTTGCAGCAGCAGCAGCAGCAGCAACGGCGACAGGAGCAACAAGTGGTGCAGGTAGTGCAGCAGCAAAAACAGGCGCACCGTACACAGCATCATGAGCAGCCGCAGCATCAAGGGCAACAAACCGTCCCACAACGGAGTGCACCTGCGCAGCTAGCAGTCCAGCAGCAGCAGCAGCAGCAGCAGCAACAGCTGCAACAACAACAGCAGCAGCAGCATTACCCATCAGCCCTAAAAGTACACCCATTTGTCAGCATCTGTGAACAAGTTGTTGCAGATCCTCAGTACAATCGCCTTCACCATGTGTGCCAATTAAACTCGTGGTGAGTTGCCTTTTACAAACCTCCCAAAACATTTCAACGAAATGCAGACCAGTTAATCTGTATAGGATACCTACTCTAAATCTCATGCACGTGTCCATGCTGTCAGTAGGCTGGCAATCTGGCTTTGGCCGGTAAGGAAGTGGTATGTTACCAAAGCCCTTATTTCCTGGATGGATGCTTCAGGAACATATTTGCCACGCAAGTTTCTGGTTCTCCTCAATTTTGCAGGCATTCGACACTTGAAGATGAGAACCTTGATGCAGACGGGCCGGATTGGCACTGCAAACGATGCAGAGTCTATGTTTACCGAGCCGAAGAAAACAGGTGGAACAAGGTTGAAATCGGTTCAGGCAAGTATGTCTTAAGCAAGTTTTGTTTATAGCCATTTCCATGCAACCAGGTCTGTTTAGGCGCTCTAGGCTTGCAGCTCAGTTGATGGTTTGAACTGCTGAGCACGAAGTGAGCACTATTGCTTTCAAATGAAAAAGGAAAAACTATGCGGGCAGTGAAAAAACACTCCCTACATTAATTAAGGAAAAGGAGCCACTTTGGTACCAGGTACCGTAAAACTCCTCCACCATAGAACAAGAAAAAGGTCACTGGGGATCAGGAGGGGCTCTTAAAAATATCTCAGGAATGATGGTCATGGGTGCCTATGACGCTTGAACGACAATTAGGTGCATGCCGCCTTGCCTTGCCACACCCATGCCTTTGATGCTTGGCAGCAATTTGATCGTTTTGTTTCATAACGAAAAAACCTGTGCTCTTTGCAGGACGGGCATGTGGCCCCAGCAAAGAGGAAGCAGAGCGGCAGGTGGTGCGGCGTGTAGCCCAGCAACTCCTCGCTAATTGCCACTGCTCTTTCCTGACGAGCCTCTGCCTCCATCCCAATCTTCCACCCCTTCTCCCCCATCTGACAGCGGGGATGCAGGGCAACAGCAGCAGCAGCAGCAGCAGGGTCAAAGCTCGCCTCCTGTTCTACTCCCTGCCACCTTTTTGACACCTTCTACATCTGAGGACAGCCAAAGCTTCCTGTCTGCCTCCTGCCTCCTGTCTGCTCAAGCTTCTCCTACCCTCCCTCCTCCTGGAGGCACAATGACAGAACCATCAACCTCTGCCGCTACACCTGCAGCAGCCTCTCCTACGGCTGGTCCTCTTGTTGAGTCAACTCAGCAACTGCTGTTACATCCAAACAAGAGGACCATGCCTGGAAGGGTGAGCAAGTGATGAAACAAGGGTGGTATGAGTAATCATGCGTGCGCAAGCGTCTTTTTGAGTGTGATCTTCATACAATTGAGTATTGCGTACTTGTTGGTCAGCAGGCCCCAAATGTCCATGAAGGGCGCAGATGTGCAATTTTTTCGGCAATGTGCTCAGTGCCCTTCCCGCATTTGCATGTTGTGTTTGTCTGTGGCAAGTGCTTGTTGGCAATTGCACTTGGGCAACCAGGAAGAGGACAGTAGGCATGAGAAGAATTGTCCATAAGCAGATCCGTTCATTAATCACAGCGGTCTGAATGTCCATTTGTGCATAGGTGCAAAGCAGCCTCATGGCACCCCCAGCAACGCAGTAAACCTGTTGAAGTCACATTGCGCAAAGTTTGCAGCTGAGGTGCGTTGGAGGTTTTCTGCCATGTTTCATGGCTTTCGGTTTCTTTTTGCTGTTCTAAACAAGCACCAGTTGCCTGCCAGGGACGATGAGGAATCGAGCTTGCTTGTGCAGGATTAGAGAGTTGCAACCTATTCCCCTCCCACCCGTGTCTTGTGTTTTAAACCGTGCATGTGTGTGTGTTTGAGAGAGTGTGTGTGTGCGTGTGCGTGTGCACGTGTGTGTGCGTGCCAAATTTGGTCGCTGTACCACATTAGAAAAAACTGCATCCAGGTAACATTACTACCATAATTAAGTGAGATTAATATGCTTTGACAAATTTACTGCGGCTTGTATTTGGTAACCTCAGGCTAGTTACATGCCAGCAAGCCAAGGACCTGAACCTTATTTTATGTGTGAGGCTAAAATAACTTGGGCCAGAAGCACAAGTGTGATTCTTGGACCTGTCACAGGCCAAGTAAGTTTCCTCTGAAATTGAGCCTATTCTTCACTGTGCGTCATCTGTACATCATGATGTGTAGTGGTGTAGGATTGTAGGAGAATGTATTTTAGGAGCCCGGCTTGTGACTTCCAGATCCCTGTTAGTTTTTCTCTCTGTTATTTTTGGAGGAGTTAAAACACTAGCAGTGCCCGGTACCTGATTGGCTCCTTTTAGGCTCTGCCTGCAAGTTCTTCTTTTTCAAGCTATTTGCAATTAACGTGTGTTAGATGTAAGTTCATCAGAATCAGGATCATCTTCTTCCTTTGTGATGCCAATGCTGTGCAAATCACTCTAACCTCATCCATTCCTGTGCAGGGCCATAACCAAAAATTGGCTAAAGAAGCTGCGGCCTCGATGCTTTTACTCGCCATGCTTGAGCAGCAAGAGCAGGGTGACGATTCCCGGCTCCCTCCTCTGCTCCTTAATTGAAATGAAGAAACCACAATTATATTTAGCAAACTTGTTATGATGCGTAGGGCTATCATGCTGATAATAATTATTTCTGCTGTTGAAATTCAAAGAATGCCACATATTGTAGGTGCAATTGAGGCTGGCAGTGGCCGGGATGGGTGGTCTTCATAGACCTTACCTTAGCTCTGCAGTTCCTGTGCCTTGCGCTCTGCTTGTTTGAGCCTGATACTCCAATCTGTTTATATATGACTTATTTCCACTCCTGGTACTCTTATGGACCTCTCTGACTGCTGCCATTTGACACGCTAGTTATTTCTCGGTTCGAGGGACTTAAAATAACGAGTTTATTGCCTGCATAGTTTTGCTTTTTTCTCTTCCAGGGTGCGATGCTCTGACAAGGAACTTTGGGTCATTAGTGCCTTGTTATCACTATTCAGTATCATGGGACACACATCATGACAATCACAGCATGCTAGCACAACTCACAGCCAGAGCAAAATGATAACTGCATTGGACTCAAGCAACCACACACCAGAAGCTTTGCCTACCACCTGGACATGAGCTGTCCGCCAACAAGTGGCTGCTACACCCAACAGAAACCAGCCCCACACGCGAACCTTTTAGGCAGGCCAAGATAACGAGAGCAGTCATAAAATACTCAAACACCAACAACCAAGTTAACCATGCACAGCCTCCCAACCTTACTAATAGCCATCAAAGCACCTCAGCACCTCCACATGCAAACGCCCAAGATATACCACATACACAGCCACCTACAAACCGAAAAAGACGCTTCTTATATATGGAACACGTGCTGATGAGGAGGAAGGAACAGGTCGCAACCTCTGTCCTTTCCGTTCCCATACTCCACAGACATGCTCTGGCAATACAAGAGAGTACGCCAAAAAAGCAGCAAACAAGTCAGGGGCATCCAGTGTTGTAAACCAGATGATTGATATTGACAACGGCATTAACAATATAGCTCACTGGCAAAAGATCGGCTCCAAAAGAAGGCAAGGGTTCAAGGTGGTTGGCAAATACCAGCATCCCAGGAGCAGTACCTGGTCCACTGGTAGCCTAGTGCCATTGAGAAAGGATCCCTTCAATGCCATATAAAAGCATCCTTTAAACGTGCAAGCAAGATTTCAACTGCACGCAAGGATCTTCGAGATCCTTGCTGCGAAATCTGTTGGACACCCCATAGCAAGGAACGAACGGATGAAGTAGAATCTGACCATGAATACGTGTCTGATGAAAAGGTTTTTGCAAGCTGACATGCAATTGAGTCCAAGGCCTCCTGACTGCTGGTCCTCCCACATTCTTTCAGCCATGGAAGGCTTGCCACGATCACACATGTTCAAACAGAAGCTGTTGAGCGAACTGTGAGCCTTTTGATCTCAGTCGGTTAGTCATGGACTTTAGGGACAGACATTTGGAGTTTTGGGCACCTTTTTTCTGATGGCCACCGTGAATTTGCAACAGCTAATTGTTGACTTATCACCACCAGTGGTGCACACTGCCTGCACAAAGAGCTCTGGTTACCCGTCCTCCTTATAGGCTACCCATGCGTGCTCCTTGACCTTCCTCGAAGTGTCATTTGCAGTGTGGCTCGTTCCACACTCTCCGCTTTGAAACAGCAACTTGGAATTTCACGTGAGCGACCTCTTCCTCTACTTGCGACTTGTGTGAGGCTGATAATGACGTCCAGGATGAAAAGATGGTCTTACCTAATTCACTGCACCGCACCCTCAGATGGTTTCTCTTTGCAGGAAGAACGCGCTCTTATTTCCACAGGCAGATCCCAGGATGTGTCTGCTTTTTAACACAATAAAACATCGAACTCCATCTTTTCCTTCATAAATTGCTTCCAAGCTTCATGTTCATTCCGTCAATTACGCTGCCAAACTTGTCCATACCAGACGTGCCCTTTCCAGCAATGTTATTGAATCTCATCAGGAGACGGTTTCAGGCAGGTCGAGCTGCAACCCTCCTGACCCCTTTTGAAAAAGTAAGTAAAAGTAAAAGTCTACGCTGGAAAACACCAGCGTACATTAAAGAAAGGCTCTCAACTAGTGCTCACACTAGCTAGCCAGAGCCCCAGCAGAGATCGAAAAAGACAGGCAACATAGACTAATGAGGATCCGGCGGGTTGTCAGCCATGCGATCCGGCCTGCACCTAGACCTCCTGAAGCCAGTTGCTCTACCAGTAACCCACACGTCAGATCCCCTATTATCACTGAGCACGCTAGTAATAGGACTTAACCCATTTGGCTTTTTGATGCTCTTTTATCCGTCGGAGACAGGCTTACTTCCAGTCGCCCTGATGCTATTTTGGCTACTCCCTTAAATCTAAACCACCTTCCACTCCACTTGCAACAGGTGCAGCATGCTAGATCTCATGGACAAGTGCACATAGCTCACAAACTTGACGCAAATAAGAGGGAGATACACCTCAAAGAAGTATTGTGAACTAGGCCTGGACACCAGCTGGAGGCCTCAAACAAACAGCACGAGAGTTTATGCAAGCGCTTAAAAGCTAAACAAGTTACAATTCACACCTTCCTTCTTGGTGTGGGAGGATCAATCTATACCTCTAACACTTTGTATCATCTAAAAGAGATCGGCCTCAATTCACAGAGGGCCCACAAGACTGCCCTTAAATTGCATGCTCACTCTGTGCATTATGGCTGCCCACGAGCACAACAGCAAATTTCTCACTCATAACTTATAACAGGTGGTGTGCACTGCCCCCAAAAAAGGCTCTGGCTACTTGTTCTCCTTACAGCCTTCCCAAATACATATTCCTTGACCTCCCACGATATGTCACTTGCAGTGTTGCCCGTTTCAGACTGCGTGTCCACACCCTTCGCTTTGAGACCGCAACATGGAACCCCAGGTCCTCCCCTGCCTGTGCTTTGTGTGAGGCTGATGATGATGTCCAGGATGAACAGCATGCTATTTTCCACTGCACACGCCCACTGCACACGCCTACTGCACACGCCCGCCATACAGTGTCTCTTTGCAGGAGATATGAGTCCGTATTTTCAAAGGCAAAAGCGCTTCTTATGAGCAGGCTAGCAGTCGCACTTCTTGACTGAAGGCCTTTTTTTGTAATCCTTGTAAACCAAAGGCAAGACCACAAAATTTTTCTACATTTATGCAGAGTTTACAGAGTTTACAAAGTAAGCCATTCAGTCAAAACGTGCAACTGCTAGGCTGCGTTTGCAAAACGTGTAAAAATTGTGATAATTGTTTTTGTAGCACCAGACTTGTTGCACCTACAAAAAAACTTGGAGAGGGAAAATAAATAGGCACAACGCTGTTTGTGACATTGCAGCACTGAATAAAATCAGTAACAATCAAGCATCTGCCAGGACCAACCGGCCGCAATAAATTAAAGAGGGGGAATCATCTGTAAGTTTCGGGTACATAAAGAAAAGAAAAGAAACGAAAAGAAAACTTCGCTGGTAGTGATGACACAGCCAGCATGATTAAGCGAGGGGTTACGTAGGTGCCCGCGCCAGGCAAACACCTGAAAGAGAAAAAATTAGTGTGGGTCAGCAGGGGGGTTGTGTGCCATGGCACTTAGACCCGCACCTTGACTGTTGTTGTTTAAATTTTATTGCAGTGCATATACTGAATTTACGAGTGCAGATGCATGTCTGATGAAATGTTCGTTCAGTTCGTGTGTCAGGTTTTCAATCTTATGGTAATCCTCCAACTCCAAGAAAGGAATCCAAAACAGTCTACCCTGCTTAGATACCGTAAAATAAACAACTCCTCCTTCAAAGGTCTCCTAGACACACACATTAACACATCAGCTTTCGAAGAGGTGCCCCCAAATCCCGCAAACACCCAAACCCAACAATCTTTACCCATCTACACAACACCCGCACCACAGCCACGCTCAGCAACACACACCTGTAGCTACAGGCACCCCATTACAGACTACTTAATCAGAGACCCACTACCTATACACTCAGATCCATCGACAAGTAATGGACACCCCAAAACCAATCCTCTGTCTTTGACACATCCAACTTAGAGCCACAAACATCCCCTGCCTCCCCTATAATCACAGCAGAACCTCAAACAGGGACTTAAGGTCATGTTGCACTCAACGTACCTGCACCTTCACTATTAGAAGAAGTTACCCCCCAATGTACAGAATCCAATGCTCGACCCAGGAAACGCACAGCACATTGCAACAGATCCCCCAATGAGCTTCCCCAAACACAACACTCCCTCGCCACAACCATGGAAGGGCCTCCACCTTCACCACGAACGGAAACCCCGCGCTCACAAGCAACGCTACTCACAAAGGGTATCCAACCAAACAAAAAAGAACCACAGCTCTATAAGCACATCGCCAATACCACTGCCACAAGCTACAGCTATTACTTGCCTCTCTGACCCTGCACCCACTAACTAACTGGCCACTCTCTCCCAAGACCAACCAGCAAAGCGTGCACGGCAGACACAAGATACCCTCCCCAGTACCAGAAAGAGGACACGCAGCCAAACAGAAAGTCAGCAACATACGCCCCTGGCTCGAGTCACAAACACTGTTGCAATAAGCTCACAAATAGTAATTCAGCCTACTGAACAACCTACAAACAGTCAGCCAAACAAACGCACCACACACTCACAAATCAGCCACTAGCCACAACCACCATGCAACACAAGCGTTCACACAAACAATCACTCCTCCCACTCAGCATATCAATATCATCAACCCGATAACTTACCAGATACACAACAACCCATCCTTTGAGATTGCAGACCACCCAGTACCATCATCACAGCCCAGACCCCAAAGGAAAAGAAGATGTGAGGTCCTCGATATACCCCATAACCTCCCTAGCCTAAACCTGACCCCCTTGCGCACCACGCATATTCAACAAGAACTCTGGACTTACAAGAAGGATAAGGCGTTTTCAATGACACTCACAGAGGCCATCAACGCACTCTACTATGATGATATGGACATCCTACACAAAGATAATTGGAGGTTCCACACCCCCAAAGGAAGAGACCGAGATGATACACCCCTGAGACAGAAACAATACCACACTTACTATGCCCCCATGAATTGAAAAATGGGCCCTACCCCTCTTTAAATCAGTTGGACTAGTGCCCAAATCCAGTAAGACTATTGCCCGGAGCCAAATTAAGTGCGCAAGCTGTGAAATTTGCTCCTTCCATCTAGGACTTGAATCTCCAGACCTCTCCCCACCTTTTAAAGACATGTACATCTGTGACGTCTGCAACCGTACCTACCACTGGCAATGCTTGCTTAATACAAGCTGCTGCAATGCCACTGAAAGGGAAGCTATTGATGCCAATGATTCATGGGCCTGCCCTGCCTGTATCAATCTGAATCAAAATGGAAAGGAAAGCCGTATCCACTTTCAGAAAAGAGAGATTGTGGAAGTCTCATGGAACCCAACCTGGGAGCCAGAAGAACTACAAAACACGTGTGAAAGCTTTAAGCAGAGCCTCAAAAAGTTTGAAGAACAATCACCGCACCACACTTATCTCAGCCTGCACCAGATGAACACCTAAATGATCTTCAAAAACAAGGGTTCTCTGCCATCCAAGAGAACAATGCGTACCAACCCTACAATGTTAATCTTCGGAACAAAGTTAGCTTTGACATCCAACCCACCAACCCACAGGCTCACATCACGGCCACAGGGCATTGTGAGTACTGGATCACAACCATTGATCTCATGAAGTATCAAGAAAAGAGTACCCTAAACTCCCCAGATGACACTATGCTTCCTGAAGTGCGTGTACACTGACACAGTAGCCTGTATTTACAATGTTGACGGAAAGTGTAAAGGTATGCTTACTCCCGAGCGCCTTCACATACTGCAAAAGGCCTTTAATAAGGCAAAGTGCAGCGGCCTACACGGCCACATTACACCTCCACCCATTAGCTTTGCATCAGAACTCGTAGGCCTCATTACTCGTAAAGACATCTCTACCTCTAAACATACGAACAAAAAAATCAAGGACTCTTTCTCCCGGATACTCCCCTCCCACATCACCGCCGCATTTCAAAAGTGGGCCATGGTCACTAAAGAAAAAATGGCATCCCCCCTCGACTATGACCCCAAATTCTCCCATTACTGGAGTGAGCACCCAAGAGAAAAAGTGTTTAGGGCAAACACCAATGCCTTCTCCTCCCGATTTTCTGGGTTCTCCATCTGCCATCCCGTTTACCATGAAAACACCAGGCTATTAGCAACAGCCATATACTGGAGAAGACACGCCATCTACTCTGCTGCTGTCAGCACAGAGGAAACAGTCAAATTCATGCTCCTCCCTTCATGGAATAAAGATATGACCACAAAATCCCTATGCATCTCTCTGCCGCAAATACCCACACATGTGTACATTCCTTTGCACCATCCCATTAAACCAACTCCAATATGCAAACGTGCCCTTCTGGAACAACATACAAATACCACTTTCCAAACACTCCTGGGAATTGCAGATCATTGCCATATGGAACACCAAGGGCAGGGTCTGCCTCAATGCTTGCAACAAAGACTGGCTAAAAGAACTTGCCAAAGAGATCCCCGAGGCAAAGTGGGAAATTCAAAACATACATAACCATCTCTACCAAACAGCCTTAGGTTCCGGACAGCACTCAGGACTCAACACATTTAATAAGCTACCCAATAACCACCCTCAAGCCCCAGAAGGCCCAGATGAACAAATGCCCTGATGAGCACTGACCAACCTCATAGTTGTAATATCGACGAAGCACCCCAAAACAGCTCCAGCCAAAACCTAACCCGAAAGGTAAAAGATTGGCGGGATTGGACCTACACTGATGGCAGCCTCCAAAAGAATGAAGTAGGGCAAGACACCGGATCAGGTGTATACCACCCTCACTTAAACGTTTCCCACTATGTAAACCCAAAAGGCATGGGTATAACCAACACCATCTCACGTGCAGAGCTAGCAGCTATAGCAGCTGCAGTCATACACAGCTACTAACATTTAGCCACAGACAGCCTTACATCACTGCACCAAATCAAAAAGCAGCTCTCACACCCAAATCTCCATCGCCACCACATCCAAGGAGATGTCCTTCAATCCATAGCTAATGCAATCCGCCAATCACCATCGCACATCCACTTCTTCAAAGTAAAGTCCCATGCCGGTATTATTGGTAATGAACATGCTGACGCCCTTGCTAAAAAGTCAGCCACCACCTACTCCGACATTGCAGACACCTCCATCAGAAAAGCAGACCCTGAGGGAAATCCCTTCTACAACATCCACTGGCTTGCAAAAGAAGACATAGAAAACCAAACACAAACATATAATCATACCCATACAACAAACATGGCCCATTCTCCTCCCCCAAAGCTTTGGTACCTACCAAACCACCGTGACGCCCTTCAAGTACACATGCATCTTCTCCATAAATTGGGAAATGCCAAAACTGAAGCGAACTACCATGCGTACTACCAGACCCTCATAAAGGACGGCACTGCCAATGGAGCCACTAGCAATGCTTGCCTAACATATTCCGATGTCCCCTTTAAGACCAGATGTATCATTATGAAATACAGAACATGCACCCTATATAATCAAAAACATGCAGTATTGTTCAAACTCTCAACAAGTCAAACTTGCCCCCTCTGCCCACAAGTAGACAATGCCCTGCACATCCTTTCTGGGTGCCAACACACGCAAATAAGGAACATGATCACCAAAAGACACGACTTAGCATGCCGCATGATCTTTAAGGCTATAAGCAAAACAGGCTCCTTAGGATCATGCGTTGTCTCCATAGATATAGGCAGCAACAAAAGGATGACCATGCAAAATCTCCAGATTCCTGAAACAGCTGAATGTAGAATTGTTCCCAAACAGCTCTTCCCACCCCGCTTCTCAGATAAAGACAAATTTACCTCCAGCCGCCCAGAATTTGTGCTGGTTACTCCCACCGCTGCAAACACACAAAAACAACAAACCAATGTAGGGGGGTGGGTCCTTCGACGTGGCAGGGGCCAATTGAGGGAGATTGGGAGCACCCCAGCAGCACCGCCAAGCAACCACCAGTAGAGCCACCAACCCCAGACAGCACCGACCCAAAGACCTCAGCAAACCTCGGCGTGACATCCACCTCGTCGAGATCAAATATTGTGAGGACACCAGACCTCAGAACCAGCTGAACGCCGCAAAGGAACAGCACAAAGACCTTAGCAACATTCTCCAAGGAGCCTCCGTTACTCTCCACATCATCCTATTGGGTGTGGGCGGCACCATCTACAACTCTCACACTCTGAAGCCTTTCAAGGAAATGGGTCTTGATTCTCAAAGAGTTAAAAAGCTTGCCTCCAAGCTCCATGTGCACTCTGTGAACTTCGCTGTTAATCTTGTCCATACCAGACGTAGCCTTTCCAGTACTGTTATCAACTCTCATCAGGAGTCGGTTTCAGGCCAAGCCTGCAACCCTCTTGATCCCCATTGATTTTTCCTTTCCGTTTTGCGGTGGAGGAGCTTTATGGTACTCGGTACCAAAGTGGCTCCTTTTTCTTATTTAATGTGGGGAGTTGTTTTCATAAGGTTTGCCAGAGGTTTGTCTGTATAGTCTTTGTAGATAGTGTAAATAGTATAGATATGTAGACAGTGTAGATAGTGTAGATGGTAGTAGTATAGATATGTAGTTAGTGTAGATAGTGTAGATAGTATGGGCCAGTAATCGAATAAGTCATCAGGAAAATGTTGATTACCTGCCCATCTAAGTAATTGAAGAAATTGCTGCCATTTCCTTGATAAAACACCGATTTCTAGGTATTATATCAGTAATAACTGGTAATGATAATAGATATCGATCAAGCAATCAATGATTCCTGCTTCAACTACCTTTCTATTACTAGTAATCACCGATTACTAGCCCGATCCGCATTATAATCACTAGTAATGCTAATTTTGTGATTGCCGTGGTAACCAGCAGTAATGATCCCGGTAATGAAATCTAACATTCCGACGATAGTTCCAAAAACTCCAACGAGGATCACATGGAGCTTCACTTCCCTGTATCCTTGTCTGTTTAGGTTGGCAATCAGCACGCTGTGTTGTGTGTCTTCACAAGAAAGTGTCTTCACAAGAAAGTGTCTTCACAAAATTTAAATTCACCTCCCACTGGTTTGGCTTCAGTTTCTTGTCTTTAGCAAGCTGTTGAAATTTTGAGTTGCAGGCACATAAAAAATATGGACTGCGTCTGAATGTTAGAAAGCCTTACTGGTTGACTATTTAAGCTTCTTGAGTGCTTACCAGAAAACCAGGTTTTTGGCTTACTGTACAAGTCGATTAGGTAAAGCTAAAGAAGCCAGGACGGCAGGTAAGCAGCAGTAATCCAAGCGAGTAAGGGTGTATCCAATTAATGGCTTAGTGCTTGGTAATGCTTCCTCCTTCCTTAGGAAGTCAAGCAGGTAACCCAGGATTAGTAAGCGTTATCATGTGCCTTGGGTCTCAAGACAGTGTCACACTGTGGATATCAAGAATGAGGGAGGCAAATAACATTATACATAAACTCATGTGTGAGGAGCAGCACATGCACAACGAGAGGGTCCAGAACATCAAACATGGTCTGGTTCAGTGGCTTACTTTTCCTTAACTTCATGTGGGAGTGGTTTTCACTGCCTGCGTAGTTTTTCTGTTCTTTTGTTTTCATCATTCTTTTGCTGCGGGCCCTGCTGCTAGATGAACTCTAAACCAGCACTTGCCTGGCTAAAACTGTAAAATCGTGTCAGAAACAAAGCTTCACAATTCCACAAATAGGAACTGGCTGAATAAAATGCTCACAGGCTACAAATGGTGGTCCTCACCAAAAGGCACTGGCGGAACTCTTGTCGGTGTGCGCACCGAGATGGCCAGCATGTCACGCGCAAAGCTCACATACCAGGACGATAATGGTAGGATAGTGGCCATAACACTCCACTCTGAAGATAAAAACCTCCTAGTGGTTGGAACCTACTGGCCAGCCGGAGGTAGCCCAGAAGCTCTCAACAAACGTAGGGACATGGACCTGCAGATCAGCAACATACTTGACAGCAATTCTTCATGCACTCCCCTCATAATGGGGGACATGAATGCCACATTTTTTGAAAGCGATTGATCTAGTAACAAACTTTACACCCATGATCGCATGTACAGGGAGTTTGTAAGTAAGAACGGCCTCCAACCAATTGAGGAATATAGTGACCCAACACACACCCCACGACCTCGGACACAACTGCAGACCATCTCAACCTGCAACACAGATGGAAATGCTGTCTACTGCAATGGACGTATTGACGACATTCTCCTCCCCAAATACATTGCTGACATTGTTTACGTGCCCAGGACCTGTGAGACGATGGGGTATCGCAGCGACCATGTCCCCCTTGTAGCCTATTTAGCTACGAGCTCACTAAACTTCAACATCCATGTACCCAAGCCACCGAACCCACAGCCCAAGCCACCAAAAATACTATGTAGGCCCATCCCAGAAAAAGACAAGCAAGCAATCACGTGTGCAGCACAGGACCCAGCGTACGGTATTACTCAAAAACTCCAACACACGAGAAAAATGGTAGACTCTGCCCACGATGAGGCCATACGGTTCCTAAATGGCTTGGAAAACGTTAGCGCAAGCAAAAACGGTGACCCACCTACACACCATTAATGGACAACCAGCAAGTCAGGCGGTTGAAGACCTGGCCTCCTACATTTTGATGGATGGTGAGAAGAGGGCTCGGGTGCATCCCACGAATGGTGTCAAACAGGGGTGCCCTCTGTCCCCCCTCCTTTTTTCTTTGTACATCAATGACATGGGCAGAGAGATCAGTGAGG
>Ga0307947_1001672_pt1 | contig 17642 bp, 18 predicted proteins | sample OrgLakmetagen232_FD_201840 | JGI IMG/M metagenome (GOLD analysis project Ga0307947, IMG submission 201840) | Saline water microbial communities from Organic Lake, Antarctica - #232 | ecosystem: Environmental > Aquatic > Non-marine Saline and Alkaline > Saline | place: Antarctica: Organic Lake...
CTCTCTCTCTATCTCTCTCTCTCTCTCTCTCTCTCTCTCTCTCTCTCTCTCTCTCTCTCTCTCTCTCTCTCTCTCTCTCTCTCTCTCTCTCTCTCTCTCACACATACACACACACACAAAGCAGCACACACACACAAACACACACACAAACACACATACACAAGTGACACACACACCTGCCAGCGCACAGCCGCGTCTATGGCCTTCACTCGGTCTTCAAAGCTGTCAGGCACGTCAGCAGAGAGTGTGATGGCCACTCGATCAAGCAGGTGCTCCCTAAAGGCACCCTCCTCTGGGTTGTACGTGGCAATCAGCAGGGGCCGGCACCTGGTGTGTGCGGGTGGTGTGTGTTGTGTGTTGTGTGTGTGTGTGCGTGCATGTGTGTGCATTGAGTGCTTCGTATGTTTCTGGGTTGCACGTGGCAATCAGCAGGGGCCGGCACCTGGTGTGTGCGAGTGGTGTGTGTTGTGTGTTATGTGTGTGCGTGCATGTGTGTGCATTGAGTGCTTCGTATGTTTCTGGGTTGCACGTGGCAATCAGCAGGGGCCGGCACCTGGTGTGTGCGGGTGGTGTGTGTTGTGTGTTGTGTGTGTGCGTGCGTGCATGTGTGTGCATTGAGTGCTTTGTATGCTTCTAAGTTGCACGTGGCAATCAGCAGGGGCCGGCTGGTGTGTGCGGGTGGTGTGCGTTGTGTGTCTTACGCCATTAAAAAGCAGCACATAAGTTGCCACATACAAATACATACATACATGTATGCACACACATGCACGCCCTAACAGGTGAGTGTACTTGAAAACTCATGGGTTTGCCATGCTGTGCCATGATGTGCGTATGTGAAGAGAATGAAGTATGCGGTAGGAAATCATGATCCATCTAATTATATATATATATTTTTTTGTTTTGTTTGTTTTTGCTATGCCCTCTAACTTTACATCACATTGGTGCCATGTTTCAAAGGAACAAGTGCACAAGCACGCAAATAGCACACACATAAATGCCACACACACATACATCACACACACATACACTCATACACAAAGCAGCGCGCGCACACACACACACAAATACACGCCACACACACAAACGAACATTCACACAAAGCAGCACACACACACACACACACACATACACATGCACGCCAGGGCAGGTAAGTGCACTTTCCAACTCACGGGTGTGCAATGCTGATGCCCTCCCGCTCCACCACGTTGATGCCATCGCTCAGAGTGGACAGCAAGAGGTTGGCAATGCCATCGTCCAGCAAGTTGATCTCATCCACGTACAGAATGCCTCTGTGGGCCTCTGCCAGGAGGCCTGGCTGGAACACGGTCTTGCCCTCCTGCACCGGCACACGCGTGTGTGTATGTATGTGTGTGTGCGTGTGTGTGTGATTGTTGGACGGGTTGGGCTGGAGATCCCCATTTTACTTGCAGTATGCATGTGTGTGTGTGCATGTTTATTAGCGAATGTATTTATGCAGTTCAGTAAGCACTCACCCACACACACACACACACACACACACTCTCACAAGCACACATAGTCACTAATATACACAAACACGCACGCACGCACACACACAGCTCAAAGCCTGCAGCTTACCTTCATAGACGCCTCAATGTCCACTGTGCCCACCAGACGGTCTTCAGTGACACCCAATGGGATCTGCACAAAGGGTGCGTCTCGCAACTTGCGTGGCACCCCCTCCACACCCATGCTCTCATTCCAGCCGATCTTCTCAGCCAGGCCATCCTGCGTTTCGTAGGAATGGGTACGTGTACATGAGTGTGTGTGTATATGTGTGTGTGTGTGTGCGTGAGTATGTGTGTGTTTTTGTATTCGTTTGCGCGGCACTGCTTCCACACCCATGCTCTCATTCCAGATGATTTTCTCAGCCAGGCCAGCCTACCTAGTTTCAGAGTAATTGCAATTGACATGTCTGTGCAAGGAAGGTCGCAAGGCAGACATGGTGTGTGTGTGTGTGTGTGTGTGTGTGTGTGGGTGTCTGTGCCTGCAAGGCACGTGCTTACACTTTCCTCGTCTGTTAGCCCATGAAAAAAATAGCATACAGGCTTCCTCTGACAAAATGACCAATGTACCGTACCTTTGCGGATCCATCCCGGTGCCTACATTAGAAATATTAAACGTAACCCCGGGTGACCCCGGGTAACCCCGGAGCCTCCAAATAAATATTTTAGCCATTCCCGCATAAATACCGGTGGGCATTTATCCCAGGCAGTGCGTGTGCGTGTGTGAATATGCGTGCACATGCGCGTGTGTGCGTGCGCATGTGTGTCGTGCTGTGTGTGTATGTGTGTGTTGCTGGGGCAGGTGCTCCAGGTGCTGGGGCGCATGTGTGTCGTGCTCCAGGTGTTGTCCAGGAGTGTCGTGCTCCAGGTGCTGGGGCGCATGTGTGTCGTGCTGCAGGTGCTGGTGCTGCTGCAGGTGCTGGGGCTGGTGCTACAGGTGCTGGGGCTGGTGCTGGGGCTGGGGCTGGTGCTGGTGCTGGTGCTGGGACTGGTGCTTGGGCTGGTGCTTGGGCGGGGGCAAGGGCGGGGCCATCTCCGCTCTGTTCACCCACCCACAAAACTTTATTTTCGCCAATCCCGGGCAACCCCGGAGCCTCAAAATAAATAAATATTACACGATACCGGAACCACCCCAGAGGACAAAAAACGTTATTTACCCGGGGTGATATCGAAAATGTACGGTACTCACATTCCTTACAGATATATGCTTGGTATACGCACACACACACACACACACACATACAAACACAAGCGTGTACACAAGAAAAATATGCACACCACACACACACACACACACACACAAATTCACAATTGCACGCTTGTGGGCACACGCATGCAACACATAAACACGCACAGACGCTTGTCCGCACCTCCCAGCTACGAGGGTCGTCAGGGTCTGAGTTGCAAATGCTTCCCTCCACTACTTCAATGGGCGGCAAGAGAGACAGGATGCCACGGGCCATGACGGACTTGGCGGTACCCCTGGGTGTGTTTGTGTGTGTATATGTGTGTGCAAGCGTGTGTACGTGTGCATGTGTGTGGGTGTGCGTGTGGGTGTGTGCGCGTGCGTGCGCACGCGTATGTGTGTGAGCGTATGCAAGTGCGTGTGCGTGCTCGTGAACATGTAGCGCAACCATCTTATACCTGCAGTGCAACCATCCTAAATCCTTGACTCTTTGTTCCCCACCTGGGACGATAAGACCTTTGACGTAACCAGCCTTGATACTCTACTTCCTTCTTTCTTGCCACCCTGGCTTGCATCAGCTGCCTCCTATAACTCACATGTGATCTCTGTTCCCCTCACACCCTGTCCTCCTCACATGCTGTTCACCTATTTACACATTGCTCACTCCACCCTCTGTGTGTTCACCCCACCTGCGTCCTGCAATGGCAATGCCACCAATGCTCGTGTCCACGGCTCCTAGAAGCAACGCCTGCTTGATTAAATCTTGGCCTACCACAGCGGCAAGGGGAAGGGTACGCGCCACACGCCCGCTGGTGTCTGCCATGTCGTAGCCCAGGTTGGCTGAGGCTGTGAGTGTGCACATGGGCCCGTGTGTGCTTGTGTGTGTTAATATGTGTGCGTGCTCCTGTGCATGTTAGCTCGCGTGCGTGCGTGAGAGTGTGTGTATGTGTGTGTCTGCTAGAGTGTGTGTGTATGTGTGTGTGTGTGTGTGTGCGCATGCATGCGTGCGTGTGTGCATACGTGTGCACACGTGTGTGTGTATGTGTGTGTGTGTGCGTGCGTGTGTGTGTGTGCGTGTATGCGCGTGTGTGTGTGTGTGTGTGTGTGTGTGTGTGAGAGCACGTATGTGTGCGCGTACATGCATGCATGTGTATATGTGTGTTGACATACCTTTTTCTGCAGGCTCTGTGGCCGCTGCTCGAACTGCAGGCAGGAACAAACGGGCACGTCAGCAGCTTGCACGCTGGTGATGGCTGATGCAAGCGAAGCAGTCTGGAATGATAATGCCTATACCTTGGAAAGATGCCATGCGCCCTGGGGCCAGGCTGCTTGAGTTGTGCTGTAGGTGGGAGGAAAAGTGACATTGTGAATCTCTCTGCAATGAAAGCACTTGTAAGTGGCTACACCACACCTTAAATGTTGGTGCATGAAGTACAGCATTGTGGCATCGAGGTGCGACGTGCGAGATCCCGCTGGCTGCTGCGCCGGGGCGTTGTGCCACAGCAGGCAAACAAAGGGTCTTCAGCATTTTATGTTACCTATTATATTATAAAAGAATATCGCCAATATATACTGCGCTAGCAAAACAAAACTGTTTTCAAGTCATGATTCCAAAACTACCGGGTTTAAAGTGCACTTTAGCATGTCAATGAAAGACTGAATGGATGCATTGGTTGATGACATCCCGGAGGCCAGGGCCTGCCTTGAGCCACCTTGGGGTTCGATCGGTACACACACGAGCGCACGCGCACACGCACACACACACACACACACACACACACACATGCACGCACGCACACACGCACGAACACACGCACACACACACACACACACACACACACACACACACACACACACACACACACGCACGCACACACACACGCACACGCGCGCACACACACACACACACACACACACTCACACACACACACACACACACACACACACACACACACACACACACACACACACACACACACACGCACGCACACACACACGCACATGCGCGCACACACACACACAAACACACACACGCACACACACACACACACATACGCATACACACATACACACATACTCACACACACATACCCACACGTACACACATACACACACACTCGCACATACACACATACACACACACATGCACACGCTCACACACACACACACACACTCGCACATGCGCACACACACACACGTACACACACATACACACACACACGTACACACACATACACTCACACACGTACACACACACATACAAACACACACACACACACACATACACACAGAAACACACATACACGCACACGCGCACACACGCATGAGCACAAATATGTACACACATGCACAGGTAGATCTGTCACGCTGGGAGTGGTCTCAGGCTTTGCCAAGCTTATGCTGACCGTTGTGAACAACCTGGAGGTAGGTATGGTCCCCTCCACACAGGCATTGTGTGTTTGGCACGCCAAATTCTCTGTTCTTGGTTATAACTAATAGGTTATAGGTGTCATTCTGGGGTCACAGTCCAAACTGATATACGGCCACATTGCGCATATTCATGGCTGCATGTGTCACCTGTCGTGCGTGTGCCTGTGCTGTTATGTGTGAAAGTGTGTGTGTTTGTGTATATATGCGCACGCATGCTTTGGCTGTGTGGCTATGTACAGCAATGTGTGTGTAGCAAACTGCAATGCTTTGGCTGGCCCTGCCGTTTGCGCTTCTTCTAGATCTGACCACACAAGGCAGGCCTGCAAGAACCACTGTCTCAGGCTGCAACAAAGCGATGATGAAAAATGAGCCCTCAGCAGTGAGCTGGGCAACGTTGTGTGCTGAGTTGTGTGTGTATGTGTGCGTGTGTGTGTGTGTGTGTGTGCGTGTGTGTGTTCCGTTGTGCAACAGTAAGTGAGTGCAAAGGCGTGAAGCCTGCATACTTGAAATGGCGTGTGTATAGGGTTGGAGAGAGCCATAATGTGCGGAATTTTTGGCAGCAAAACCTTGAAGCATACATTTGTATGGTGTACACTTACGATCCAGTCCCTAAATGTTGGTTTGAGTAAGCTTGGCAGCCTGCATTCAACGGGCACACGCTCGCTGATGCAAACTAAGGAGGGACAGAGTGCGCATGCTACCTCATGTCATTGTGTGCGCGCACGATAACTCTTATACTGTGTGATCGCGTTTGTGCACGTTATACTGTGTGATCGTGTTCGCGCATGCTACCTCATGTCATTGTGTGTGCGCACGATAACTCTTATACTGTGTGATCGCGTTCGTGCACGTTATACTGTGTGATCGTGTTCGCGCATGCTACCTCATGTGATTGTGTGTGCGCACGTTATACTGTGTGATCGTGTGTGCGCAAATTACACTGTGAGGTCGTGTGCGTGCCGTCATACTGTGAGGTTGTGTGCGCGCATGATAACTCTTATACTGCTAGGACTGGCCAGGAGCAAATGTATGCAGTATGTGTGTGTGTACTTGCGCGTGTTTGTGAGCATGCGTGTATGCTTATGCGCGCGTAACGTAGCTGATCACTTTCAATTTCTCTGCCTCCTCTTGCACAAATTTGCAAGCTACATATGTTGCATTTGTTGTGATAGGTGGTGAGCCAAAGCCACATGTGTTGCGTGTCTTGTGATAGGTGGTGAGCCAAAGCCACATGTGTTGCGTGTGTTGTGATAGGTGGTGAGCCAAAGCCACATGTGTTGATGTGTTGCGTGTTTTGTAGCAGGTGGTGAACCAAAGCTGCATGTGTTGCATGTGTTGTGATAGGTGGTGAGCCAAAGCCACATGTGTTGCATTTGTTGTGATAGGTGGTGAGCCAAAGCCACATGTGTTGCGTGTCTTGTGATAGGTGGTGAGCCAAAGCCACATGTGTTGCATGTGTTGTGATAGGTGGTGAACAAAAGCCACATGTTTTGTGTGTTTTGTAGCAGGTGGTGAGCCAAAGCTGCATGTGTTGCATGTGTTGTGATAGGTGGTAAACCAAAGCCACATGTGTTGCATGTGTTGTGATAGGTGGTAAACCAAAGCCACATGTGTTGCATGTGCTGTGATAGGTGGTGAGCCAAAGCCACATGTGTTGCGTGTCTTGTGATAGGTGGTGAGCCAAAGCCACATGTGTTGCGTGTGTTATGATAGGTGGTGAGCCAAAGCCACATGTGTTGCGTGTTTTGTAGCAGGTGGTGAACCAAAGCTGCATGTGTTGCATGTGTTGTGATAGGTGGTGAGCCAAAGCCACATGTGTTGCATGTGTTGTGATAGGTGGTGAGCCAAAGCCACATGTGTTGCGTGTGTTGTGATAGGTGGTGAGCCAAAGCCACATGTGTTGCGTGTGTTGTGATAGGTGGTGAGCCAAAGCCACATGTGTTGCGTGTTTTGTAGCAGGTGGTGAACCCAAGCTGCATGTGTTGCATGTGTTGTGATAGGTGGTGAGCCAAAGCCACATGTGTTGCATTTGTTGTGATAGGTGGTGAGCCAAAGCCACGTGTGTTGCGTGTCTTGTGATAGGTGGTGAGCCAAAGCCACATGTGTTGCGTGTGTTGTGATAGGTGGTGAGCCAAAGCCACATGTGTTGTGTGTTTTGTAACAGGTGGTGAACCAAAGCTGCATGTGTTGCGTGTTTTGTGATAGGTGGTGAACCAAAGCTACATGTGTTGCATGTGTTGTGATAGGTGGTGAACCAAAGCCACATGTGTTGCATGTGTTGTGATAGGTGGTGAGCCAAAGCCACATGTGTTGTGTGTTTTGTGATAGGTGGTGAACCAAAGCCACATGTGTTGCATGTGTTGTGATAGGTGGTGAACCAAAGCCACATGTGTTGCATGTTTTGTAACAGGTGGTGAATCACCAATACTTTCTGGATGCCTTGGATCATCGCCCACAGGGTGTGGGGCTCATCACCGTCGGAAACCACACAAGGTACTGTGCTTGCGTGTGTGCATGTGTGCGTGCGTGCGTTTGTCTGTCCGCCTGCGTCTGTCCGTCTGTGTGTGTTCGTGCCCGGGTGAATGCGGTTTTGTAAAATTGTGTGTGCATGTGTGTGTGTGTGTGTGTGTGTTTGAGCAGTGCAAGGGGCTACACAAAACCCGGTCTACAGGTTTTGGGTGGAATGGTTTAGAGCTGTTTACTAATAGGATTCAGGTCAAGCCTGCAATCCTCCTGATCCCCATTGACCTTTTTCTTTTTCTTTTGGTGGAGGAGTTTTATGGCACCCGATACCAAAGTGGCTCCTTTCCCTTAATAAATGTGGGGAGCGTTTTTTCACTGCCTGCGTCGCTTTTCCTTTACAAGCCGCATGAAGAATCCCGTAGGGATGATGACGTGGCATCGATATTAAAAGACTAAATAGGAAATTTTGTATTAGCTCATTACCATGTCCAATTCCAGCTGAATCTCTCTGTCCAGTCCTTACACCGCGAGAGTGCCCAGGAAAAGATGAAGACAAGATGCTGGCATGCTGTTTTGACATCACGGACCTGTTCCTATTTACCTTACAGCATCATCCTAAAGAGAAGAAGCAAAATCCAACATGCAACCCCAACCTCAATAACACGATGTAGCACTCTCCAGTGTCAGTGTATGAACTCATGATTTCAGTGCACGTCATAACACCCGACCCGTGTAATTCCCCATTGCAGGCTTCCGAATGCTGTTTTGACATCATGGGCCTATCTCTGTTCAACCTAAACATCATCCTGAATGCTAAACCCCTTCCTCTAGCTTTATCCTGCTGCCGTGACCATCGCTCAGGAAGTTCTTGAAACAAATCTCTCAATTATGCAACAATGACACAATTACCTGGAAAGAGCGGTAAAATGCACTATTCAAATCCATGGCTTGTCAGATTTAGTTCTTTTAATCCTGTTTGATCCTTAACGATCACCTCTCAACCCTAAGTGCAATTCCATAGGCTGCAGTACAGCTCCCAGCATAATGACTTTCTCAATCTAAATTGCAACTTCATAAGCTGAGCTGCCCATTGATGACTGTGGTATTCCTTCCATTGATGACTGTGGTAACTCTTCCATTGATGACAGGTAATCCTTCCAGTGCAGCACGTTTTGCAACCCCGGCATTTCCAGCGCACCGACCCCCTGAATCCGAACTGCAACTTCACGAGCTGTGTAGCCAATGATCACGGTCACGGTCCTTCTTGCAGTATGTTCGACGACCCCGGCATTCCCAGTGCGCTGACCCCTTGGTCAAGATTTTGGATGGACCCTTGGGAAGGCAGAATGCGGTGGACACTGTGTGCGCAGGAGGTGTGCTTCAAGAACGAGTTCCTGAGGTGAGCACTAGCGTGTTTTTGGTGTGCAGTTTGAGCATCCACAATGCGGTGGACACTGTGTGCGAGTGCGCAAGAAATGTGCTCTGAAAACAAGTTCATGAGCTGACATGTGTCAACTTTCTTACGATGTGTCTACTTTCTTACGATGTGTCAACTTTCTAACGATGTGTATCCTTTCTTACGACGTGTCAACTTTCTTACGATGTGTCTACTTCCTTAAGCCAGAACAACAACAAGCTTTGTTTTTTCCTCCATGAAGTAATTGCTTTTTTTGAGCAGGCCAGCAGTCGCACTTCTTGACTGAAGGCCTTTTTTTGTGAAGCCTTGTAAACCTTTCAGAACAAGTTCATGAGTTGATTTAAGTGGCAGTTTGAGCTTCCATGTTCACTCAGGTTTCGAATTCAGGTCGCTGCCATTTTAAATGCAGTAAAACCAAACACTGCGTGTGCGCAAGAAGTGTGGGGTAGGAACGAGTTTCTGAAGTGGGTGTTCCGTGAGGTGACATGAAGTCTCAACAAAAAGTCACGACTCCCTTTCTTGAGCCTAAGCTGTCTGAACGATAAACGGTACCTCCTTTCTTGATTTGTAAGCGCAGCTGAAAGAGTCTCTGTGTGCACAAGAGCATCTTCTTGACAAAGTTAGCTCTTGATGTTATGAACACGCGTGCGCTCTCGGTGCGAATCATTTCCGCCTTGCGCTGCTACTCCACTGGCTTGTGTGCGTGAGTTGTATAAAAAAAAGCTAGTTTCTTGAGGTGAGCACTCGCGTGTTTTTGGAGTGTAGCTTGCGCTCACCACATTTGCACAAATTTTGGGCACTTGCAACCTTTAGCGCAGCAAAATGGTACTCTGTGTGTGCGAGTGGCGTGCAAGTTCCTCCTGCTCACGCCTGAAAGCATCCTTCACTCGATATTTTGTTGATTCGATGTAAAAGTTTTGGTGTTGGAGTTTAATGGTCCTCGGCTCCAATCTCTCCTGTTTCTTTGTTCATATGGGGAGTGTCATACGTCGCTGCTTGCTCAAAGTCGTGTTTCGTTCTTGGTGTAGGGCTGGTGAGGATCGTACATGGGCAACATGCAAAATTGTTTGCTCGTAGTCTTGTGTTTTTCTTGGTGTAGGGCTGGTGAGGAACTTACATGGGCAACATGCAAAACTGTTTGCTCGTAGTCTTGTTTTTTTCTTGGTGTAGAGTTGGTGAGGAACTTACATGGGCAACATGCAAAACTGTTTGCTCGTAGTCTTGTTTTTTTCTTGGTGTAGAGTTGGTCAGGATCGTACATGAGCGACATGCAAAACTGCCTGTTTTGGAGAATACCCGGCCGAGCTGCTGTGCATTCATCGAATGCTGAAGGTTGAGGCCATCCCTAGTTTTATGAGCCTGTGTTTTCATGGCATAGGCTTGCTTAAACATAGGGTACCCAAGCCAAAAGCTTCTCGCGCTCTGTTGTAACTCTGGCTCTTCTCTCACGCTCTGGCTCTTCTTCTCACGCTCTGGCTCTTCTTCTTACGCTCTGGTTGTAACTCTGGCTCTTCTCTCACGCTCTGGCTCTTCTTCTTACGCTCTGGTTGTAACTCTGGCTCTTCTCTCACGCTCTGGCTCTTCTTCTTACGCTCTGGTTGTAACTCTGGCTCTTCTCTCACGCTCTGGCTCTTCTTCTCACGCTCTGGTTGTAACTCTGGCTCTTCTCTCACGCTCTGGCTCTTCTTCTCACGCTCTGGTTGTAACTCTGGCCTGCCACTGTGTGCGTGATCAACAAAGGAGGTGGTAAGATCTTCCTTAAAAGGATATTATCAAAGGATTATATCCTTTCCAGGCAGGGAAATCCAATTGGCCCCACATCAACCATGGAGAAAGAGCCAGTTAGGCAGAGCGTCCTGAAAAAATCTTCACCACAAAAAGAAAGGGAACCGTGCAGTTCCCTCCCTTGACAAGGAGATGTATGTAGGAAGGGAAAGTCTGGGTCCTACTTTATCTCCAATATAGTCAGCAAGTTAAGTCAGCAAGGGAAGGTGCTGATCTGATACAGGAGTGTGCTTGAGAAGGAGTTCGTACGGTACAAGCTTCGTTTCTTAAGTAGTTGCTGTTAGTTTTGGGTTAAGCAGAGCGGTGTGCAACACGTAACGCACAATTTTAGGGTTTGCCAGAATTGCTCATATACATCGTACATGGCCGTACATTTTGTGATTTCCCTGCCAAAAACACCATATACACCGTATATATGGTTATGGCCAACTCTACGCAATTTTAATACTTGTGTCATCGTACCACTTGCCTTGTGTAAGGAAACAGGTGTTTATTGTTGATACTTGTGTCACCATACCACATGCCTTGCGTCACCATATCATTAATCATTTTTAGGATTAATATTGTCTGCGATATGGAGAAAAATTGCGGAGATCTCGCAGACAATATTAATCATTTTTAGGATTAGTACCTTGTTTCACATACCAAATGTTCTACGTCACCGTACCACGTACCTTTTATGTCACCATACCACATGCCTTGCGTCGCCGTACCAACCACTTACCCTGCGTCACCATATCACGTACCTTGTTTCACCATACCAAATACCCTACGTCACCGTACCACGTACCTTTTACGTCACCATACCCCATGCCTTGCGTCACCATACCAACCACTTACCCTGTGTCACCATATCACGTATCACGTACCTTGTTTCACCATACCAAATGCCCTACGTCACCGTACCACGTACCTTTTACGTCACCGTACCACTTGCCTTGCGTCACCGTACCACGTACGGTGATACTTGCACCATACGTATTGGCAGAGTGCTCTGGCAGAGGGAAATGGTAACATTCTGGCAGGGCCGGTGTGTAGCACTCACCTGCGTATGACTGCACGTACGGTGATACTTGCACCATACGTATTGGCAAAGTGCTCTGGCAGAGGGAAATGGTAGCATTCTGGCAGGGCCGGTGTGCAGCACTCACCTGCGTATGACTGCACATTCACTTGATCTCACTGCTGATTGATAAACCCGGTGAGTAACACAAAAAATGATCCCAACCTCGTGATTGTTTTTCGCATTACCCGTGGTGCCCCTATCGTCCTATACGTACATATCAAGAACTCGTTTGGTTCTCCGTGTCCCCACGAGGCCCCCCCCGATCTCTGCCAAACGCAGCCAGCACACATCAAATTGCCGTATCTCCCCAACCATTTACCGCCTAGTGTCCAGGGGCCTAGAAGCTGTGCTGGTTACTCGAAGGAGTTTACAAAGGAAATCAACATGTATGAATTACCTGCCCATGAAGCAAGCAGGGCACTGATATGCTGAGTGACCGAGGCACGGAAATACCCTCTGGCCAGCCCTGTGCCATTCGTGTCCGAGCCCTGTGTGCAGGTGGAAATTGTCTTGAGAATGAGATCTTGAGATGTTCCAGCTGTTTAGCTAGCAGGACCCTCGTCGTGTGTTTAGGCTCTGTGTTTGAACACTGTGCAGGAACAGAATGCTCTGAGAACAAAATCTTGAGATGAGCTAGCCGTTGCTCCAGCAGCGTTCTAGTAGTGTGTTTGAACACGGTGCAGGAGGAGAATGTTTTGAGTGTGAGATCTCTAGATGATCTAGCCGTTGATCTAGCAGCGCTCTAGTACTGTGTTTGCACACTGTGTGCAGGAAGAGAGTGCCTTGAGAGTGAGATGTCGAAATGAGTTTGCCATTGATCACGAGACGAGTCTGCCATTGATCATGAGACGAGTTTGCCATTGATCCAGGAGTGCTCTTTTTTGTGTGCATATCCAGCAAAGGGCACACCTTACCACAGAAGTACAAGCATATGCATAATACAAAGAAGCATACACAAAAAGAAGCACACTCGTGACTCACGGACATGTACTACACACACAAACACAGACATGAACAAAAAGAAGCACACTCACAAACAAGTGCACACAGCAGCATAAGCACACACAACAAGTGCAACAAGTGCACACAGGAACAAGTGCACACAGCAACAAGTGCACACGGCAACATAAGCACACACACTCACTGAATTGCCCACTACTCCATTACACAGGCAGTTCTTCCTGACTGGAAAGACCCTTCCTGTGGTGAGTCCTTTCCTTGCTTTTTACTCATCATTTCTGCTCATGCACTCACTTTGCGCCCACAATCACACGTACACACGCTTTCCCTCTCTCTCTCTCTCTCTCTCTCTCTCCCCCTCTCTCTCTCTCACACACAGAAACACACACACACACACACAAACACACACACACACATGTAAACGTGTGCGCGCACCAGTTCACGAAAAAAGTGATGTGGAGGGAATCTCTGAAACGGCTCCCGTGCTATACAAAGCTCGTCATGACACCATGACAACGACATTGCCACCATGACAAAGCTCGTCATGATGCCAGTTCCTTTTGATTGCCACCCTGCAGAACCGAGGTGAAGGAGTGAACCAGCCCATGTTGCGTGTAGCTGCTTGGGCAACCGCTAGAGGCGATTGGTTCCACCTATTTCCTGAGGGCAAGATCCAGCTGGACGGAAAGCTGGGGCCATTTAAGTGGGGGGTGGGCAAGATGGTGCGTAGGCGTGTGTGTGTGTTTTGGCATGTGGGTATGCCTGGCTGAATGTGTGTGTGTGCATCCTTCACCTGTTTCCTGAGGGCAACATTTAGCTGGACGGAAAGCTGAGGCCGTTTGGAAAGAAAAAGAAAAAGAACACAGATAGTGTAAACACTACCGGCATGGATTAGGAAAGGAAGTGGTTTTGTGTTCTGCACCACCCAATAGATGCAAAGACACAACATAACATCACAACATCCCACCTGGAGCATATAGATAAGAGGAGCTTTTCAGTGGGGATCAGGTGGTTGGGAGGTAGAAACCTGCACATCACCAGGAGTATTGCTCAAATATTTGTCTGGAGGTTATGTTCGCTGGGGCCTTTTAAGTGGGGGTTGGGCAAGATGGTGCGGTTCGTACTCACTGCTTACCCGCCCTATCATACTCAAAGACCACCTTGTGTCTCACATCTTAAATGATTCTGCTTGTTTACACCCATCTGTTAAATGTTGCTAATAAGGGTTGTCGATCGACAGATGCCATTTCTGTACTTGGTGCGATGCATATATTCCCGTAACAATCCAAGCATACACACAAAGATCTGTTTGTTGCGTGTCCGAAATGTGTGTGCTCTAATAAAGCTTGCACGTGTGTGGGCATGTGCCACTCGCAGGTTTGCGATGCAAGGCTAGCTGCAGGCAGGTGTGTGAGTGTGTTTGTTTGCAAGTCTGTGCATGCTCGTTTGTGCTTTCGTGTGAGCATGCTTGTTCGTGTGTGTGTTTGTATCTGTGTGTGTGAGTGAGTGTGTTTGTATGTGTGTGTGTGTGTGTATGTGTGTGTGAGTGTGAGAGTGTGTGTGTATGTGTATGTGTGTGTGAGTGTGAGAGTGTGTGTGTATGTGTGTGTGCGCATGCCCCATTGACAATAATCTGATTTGCTGCCTTGAAATTAAAAACCCCTCTTATGATCTGCAAGACAATCTTGGATAGGAGTAACAGGCAATCAGTGTTAGAAACCTTGAACTGAGGCTAACTCATATATGTGAGTCATATGTCATATGTGACACAAAACAAGACGTGTGATATAAAAGCTTAGCTGCAGATGTACACTATCCTGAACCCTGCCATTACCGCTGAAGGCTTCATGATTTATGAGTAGGGTTGGCCAGAATCGTATGTTTGCACCGTATATGACCGTATGTATGGTGATTTCCCTGCTAAAAATACCGTATGTACACCTTATACCTATAAATGTATGGTTCTGGCCAACCCTATTTAAGAGTGGTTTGCGTTGCCTGCGCAGCTCGTTGCACTTGATTTTTCATGCGCATGAATAAAAACACATGCACACACGCAGGTACGCACACCCACATACAAATATTTGTACACACTTTTCCATAAGAGCACACACAGATATGTACACACAAGCATGCAAATATACACACAGACATGTACACACAGAAATACACATGCACGCATGCAAACACACACAGGGGACCCACCATCGTGCCTATGTACCACAGCACGCACACACGCAGGGAACCCATCATCGTGCCTGTGTACCACAGCACGCACGCACACACAGGGACCACCCCATCATTGTGCCTATGTACCACAGCACACACGCACGCACAACGCACGCGCGCACACACACACACACACACACACACACACACACACACACACACACACACACACACAGGGACCCCATCATTGTGCCTATGTACTACAGCGGCATGTCAAGGGTGCTGCCATTCAAGGCGAGGATGTTCAGGGTTGCCCAAACCGTACGCGTTGAAATAGGTGAGAAGCCGTGCAGCTTGTTGTGCATGGCGTGTGTGTGTGCGTGTGTGTGTGCGTGTGCAAGTGCCAAAGCGTGCACGTTGGAATAGGCAAGGGGGAACATGCTGCTGGTCATGTAGAGGTGTGTGGGTTCGTGTGGGTGTGTGTGGGTGTGTGTGCGTGCGCTTGCGTGTGTGCGTGCGTGTGTGTTTGTGTGTGGCTGGGTTTTGGGGTGGGGTGAGGTGTGTGGATGTGTGTGTGTGTTGGTGTGGGCTAATGTGCACACATGTGCAATCACATCTGGGGCCCTGCCACGACCACACACGTGCATGACTCCATTCCGAGCTTATATCCTCCTGTACGTTTTTATTGCACTGCTCATAATTTTCTCATCAAATGGCCCTGTGCCACGAACGTACACACATGAACACACAAGCATGAGCACGTACATACACACATACGCACACACACTTGCACACATGTAGACACAATTACGCACTGCCACATACGCACACTCTTTCGCACACACATTTGCTCATACGGAAACACAATTACGCACTGCCACATACGCACACACATTTGCACACACATTTGCTCATACGGAAACACAATTATGCACTGTCACACACATAAACACATACATACACACATATGCACACACATTTGCACACACGTAAACACACACATGAACACATATGTACGCACGCACACACACTCACATTAGCAAACACATAAACACAAAATTCCGCACTGTCACATTTGACGTCTGCTCGCTGCAGGCCAGCCGATGGAAGTGTGTGTGTATGTGTGCGTGTGTGTTTTACCCACACACACTGTCACAATTGACGTCTGCTCGCTGCAGGCCAGCCGCTGGACGTGTGTGTGTTTACCCACACGCACTGTCACATTTGACGTCTGTTCGCCGCAGGCCAGCCGCTGGACGTGTCTGACATCACCTGCGACTGCAACAAAGCTGGGAAGAACCAGCAGCAAGTAAGTCAGATCATTGAGAGCCCGTTCCTTTGGTGTCTAACATCACCTGTGACTGCAACAAAGCTGGGAAGGACCAGCAGCAAGTAAGTCAGATCTTTGTGGACGTGTCTGACATCACCTGCGACTGCAACAAAGCTGGGAAGAACCAGCAGCAAGTAAGTCAGACTTTGTGGACGTGTCTGACATCACCTGCGACTGCAACAAAGCTGGGAAGAACCAGCAGCAAGTAAGTCGGATCTTTGAGATCCCGTTCCTTTGTTTTCTGCAGTGAAGGAGTAGCACCACGCCTGTGACCAAAGCGGCTCCTGTCTACTAATCTGTACACGACTTTGCGTCCACTGCGACCTTTTTTTGGTGGCTGAAACGAGCCCGCTGCTGCTGGTCACATCAGCCACGTAATTGTGTATGATCACACACACACATACACACACACACACACACGTTCACACGTTCACACACATATGCATATACGCACACGCACACACACACACAGACACACAATGTGCGCAACTTCAGGGATTGCTACAACTTCCTGCTGGTTCAACTTGTCTCCACTACCCCGACTGACGCACCACTTGACGCACCACCCTGTATTAACTTGTCTTCACTGACGCGCTCCTACCCTTGACACAGGTCTGGGAGGCCATCGCGCTGCGCCTGCATGCGTCTGTTAAACAACTGGAGGACCGTTCTCCTCCCAATCTCAAACAGCAAAAACCGCAGCCCAAGGATGCAAGCCAGGGGGTGGGAGTGGTTTCACAATCGGGTACACCGCTGCAAATCTACAGCTAACGTTTTAATATGTGTGTGTTTGCTCATGAGTGTTTGTATGTTCGTGCGTGCGTGCGTGCATGTGTGGGTGCATATGTGCCCTCCTGCTGCACAGGGTGGTATCAGCCATATGTTTTGTAACTCCTATTTGTGGTCAAGTTAAACAATATAGATTACCGACTTGCTTCTTTATCTTCTTAATTTGCCTACCATCGGCTACTTCAGCTTCAATAGAAGCAAAGTCAAAGTTTTAAGTTTCTCTCTGAGAAACTCGAAGATATTAAATATCCTGTAGGGATAAAATAACTGACTGGCAAAAGAGGGCTAGGTTAAGGTGATTGGCACACACCAACATCCCAGCAGGAGCAGTATTTGGTCCACTGTGTCAGATCAAATTACGGTCACTGCAAAGTATAAGACTCAGCACATCTACTGATTGGGCGCCTTCGGACCAAGAAAGGCCTCCAAGGTGGAAAAACCATCCAGCAGAGGAGTGAGTTCTTTGCATCGCTGGTCCCTAATGCTTCTACCAGTTCTCTGGCCCATGCCCTTGTGCGCTCTCT
>Ga0307947_1001675_pt1 | contig 17636 bp, 20 predicted proteins | sample OrgLakmetagen232_FD_201840 | JGI IMG/M metagenome (GOLD analysis project Ga0307947, IMG submission 201840) | Saline water microbial communities from Organic Lake, Antarctica - #232 | ecosystem: Environmental > Aquatic > Non-marine Saline and Alkaline > Saline | place: Antarctica: Organic Lake...
GGCACGTGACCTTGCATGAGGGGGCTCCTGGCCTGCTTTTGTAGCAGGTAGCAGGGCTATTTCGGTGCGAGCATGCACACGACACAAAGCACACACAACTTGGAGGCACGTGAACTTGCATGAGGGGGCTCCTGGCCTGCTTTTGTAGCAGGTAGCAGGGCTATTTCGGTGCAAGCATGCAAACAACGCAAAGCACACACAGCTTGGAGGCACGTGACCCATGAGCATTTGGACAAGGTCTGACTGTTTATGTCTATCGTCACACGTGAATGCACACACATGCGCACAAATATTTGGACGAGATCTGAAAGTGTACGTATAGTCGTCACACGAGAATGCACACATATGCGCACAAATATTTGGACAAGGTCTGACTGTTTATGCCTATCGTCACACGTGAATGCACACATATGTGCACAAATATTTTGTTACACGTGAATGCACACATTTGCGCACAAACGTTTTGTTACACGTGAATGCACACATATGCGTACAAATATTTTGTTACGCATGAATGCACACATTTGCGCACAAATACTTTGTTACACGTGAATGCACACATTTGCGTACGAATATTTTGTTACACGTGAATGCACACATATGCGTTTGAATATTTTGTTACGCATGAATGCACACATACTCGCACACTCTTGCTGAAAGTGCTCCTGGCTTGCCTTTGCAGCAGCAGGGTGAGCTTACACGTCTTTGCAACCACACACACACACACAGACACACACACATACACACAGACACTCACACAGACACTCACTCACACACACACACACTCACACACATACACATACATAAACATACACACACATACACAATTGTTACAGGGAGACTCAAACCTTCAGTATTTTTGTTTATGTGAGCCCGCGGGACCAATGCCGGCCTTGAGCTAAAAAGGCGGTTATGGGCACATGTCCTGAAGGGAGGGCTCTTTATGGCCAGCTTATGGGCACATGGTTTGAAGGGAGGGCTTTTCTAGGCCAGCTTATGGGTCTACATCAGAGGCCCAGCTAACCCCCACATTTGTACACACACAGGTATAAACTCACGCATACACACTACACACACACTCACACACGCATACACACTCAATGACACAACACGCATACACACACGCATACACACACACTCACACACCCATCAATGACACAAACACGTAGAACGCACACCTGCTGCCGTGCAGCCTTGGCCTGCTTGGCCTCCATGCCTTCCATGGCTTGGACCTTGTGCTGCAGTTCTTGAAACTCCTGGCTCTGCCACCTGTGTGTGCATGTGTATAGATGTGTGTATTTCTGTACGTGTGTGTGTGTGTGGTGTGTGTGTGTGCATGTGTATAGATGTGTTTATTTCTGTGCATGTTTTTGTGTGTGTGTGTGCGTGTGTGTGCGTGTGTTTGTGTGTGTGCGCGTGTGTGTGTGTTTGTGTTTGTGTGTGAGCGTGTCGGTGTGTGTATATGCTATGATAGCATGGTAAATAGTAGTGTTGCACATTGAACTAGAGGTTAGGGCGGATGAGTGAAACAGGCTGTCAGACCTACCATTTTCAACACTAAATACGCACACGCTTGGTGTCGTGCATGCACAAAGGCACATACACTTGCACACGCGCATGCACGCATGCATGCACGCTCACACACACACACACACACACACTCACACACACACACACACACAAAATTTTTCGCATACTTGCACACACGCATGCACACACACGCATGCACACCTGCACGCACACACACTACATGTACTCAGAAACAGCCCACATTTGTTTGCATATCTGCATACACGCATGCACACACACACACACTACTTGTACTCAGAAACACACACAGACATTTGTTTGCATATCTGCACACACGCATGCACACACACTTGCGCACACGCATGCACGCACACACACATTTGTTCGCGTATCTGCACACACGCATGCACACACGCATGCACGCACACACACACTACATATACTCACAAAGGTAAACACATGCACATACACACCTTGGCACCTCCATCTCTGCTTCACGAGCTGCAGCTGCTGCTTCCTGCATATGTGACAGATGAACCAACACAGGCACTCAGACACTTTAAAACGGGGCTCTGCTTCCTGCACATGTGACAGATGAACCAACACAGGCACTCAGGAATTTTTGAACGGGGCTCTGCTTTCTGCACATGCGATTGATGAATCGACACAGGAACTCAGACATTTTAGAACGGGGATTTACAGCAGCGCAGGTGACAGATGAATCGACACAGGCACTCAGGCATTTTTGAACGGGGCTCTGCTTCCTGCACATGTGACAGATGAATCGACACAGGCACTCAGACACTTTAGATTGGGGACTTACAGCAGCGCAGGTGGTCAGACATGTTTGAAATGATGCTTTACAGCAGGTATTAGGACATAATTTAAAACGGGGCTTTACAGCAGCGCAGATGTTAATACGCACGTAGAACGGGGCTCTACAGCAGCGCAGAAATTAAGACATATTTAGAACGGGGTTTTACAGCAGCGCAGATATTAAGACGCACGTAGAACGAGGCTTATTTACAGCAGCGCAGATATTAAGACACACTTAGAACGGGGCTTTGCAGCAGCGCAGGTATTAAGACGCACGTAGAACGGGGCTTATTTACAGCCACGAGCACAATGGGATGTACACACGGAATTATGAAGAGCAGAAAAAGATCAACAAATAGGGGTTATACGGCACCTGCCGCCCGTGTGTGTGCGTGTGTGCGTGTGTGCGTGTGTGTGTATGTGTGTATGTGTGTATGTGTGTGTGCGCAGTGGTTTTCACGTGCCAGTGTGTGTGTGTGTGTGTGTGTGAGTGTGTGTGTGTATGTGGTCGTCCCCGTGCACCCCCCCCCCCAAAACAGGGCCAATAGGCTTCCCACCCAATTCAAAGCCCCCTATACCTTATCTGAATGCAAGTTACTTGATGTTATATCTAAACCATGGACATTTGCTGGAAATTCGGAATTCTGGGGGCCGTGTGGGGCCCGGTGTGTATTTTGCACCCACTTTGGCAGGGAAAAGGTGCATTTCTGAAGTTGCTCTGATCGACCTCTGCTTCAGGATATAAGCATTATAAATGTTGTATAACAATGCTGCAAGGTCGAATATGGGGCAGGGGTACTGGGAAAGCCGGCGAGTGGGAGGTACTCACACAAGGGACACAGGGGGAAAAGGCAGAAAAAGCTTTCTCCATACCTGCTGCGAGTTCCAGCCCGGTTTTTGCTCTCAGATTTGCGGTATAAAATATTAGCTATTTTAAAAATTTTAATGGGGCCAATCGGTGGCCTGGTTGAACTTTGGTGCAAATTTGTGTAGCGTTACATGCCAGCAATTTCCGCCTGTGCCACTTCGGCTCCATCTAAAATTCCCACATTCACACCAGAGTTGCGGGGTGAATTATCAAGCCCTATACAATTTAAAGGGCGCGGATTGGTGCAGTGTGTGAGCAATGGTGCCTGTTTTTGTAGCGTGCCACCACACTGAGTCTTTCGGCCTGCTTTCTTTGTGTGCATGTAGAAAAAAAATCAAGCTATCCAACACAACTTTCAGGTCCCAAAACGGTGGATTGGTTGGGGAGATATGCCCAATTTAGGGGTATTGGCCCTATTTGCCCGGGGAGGGGGGGGGTTACATGGGGACTGTGTATGTGTGTATGTGTGTATGTGTGTATGTGTGTGTGTGCCTGTGTGTGTGAGCAGTGGTTTTCACATGACGTTTATTTTCATGAGTTGTGCATATTTAAGCCCCCCCTTTTCATGCAGCATTGCCCACGCTCACATATTTATAGGCATACATATGTGTGTGTTTACGCTCACACGTGTTAAGTGAACACAATCTCACACACTTGCACACACACACGCACACACACACACACATAATACAAACACGTACCCGTGCACACACATAACACAAACACGTACACACACATACCCACACAACACACATAGTAAACATACGTACACACACACGCACACGCACACGCTTACGCATAAGCAAAAACATGCACATGACCAAGAGCGCATACACACACACACATAAACACACACACACTGACAAGGGTGACACACACATGCATAAGCAAGAGCACACACACACACACTCACACACGCAGGTGGCACACACACACATACATACACACACGCACCTGGATGCCTCGAGCTCCACCCACGCCCTTCCCCTCCCCCGCATCTGCAGCTTCCTGTGCTGCAGATGCCTCTGCTGCTGCAGCATCTGCCGCGGCTTTTGCTCTAGCCCCCTGTGTGTGTATGTGTGTGTCTGTGTGTCTGTGTTGTGTGTGTGTGTGTGTGTGTGTGTGTGTGTTTGTGTGCACAAGTGTGTGAGTATGTGTGTGACTGTGCACGCTCTGTGTGCCTCTGCTACACGCAAACACACACGCATGTGCATACACACGCACACACACGCACACATGCATGCGCGCACACACACCCCTTCTGACACACGTACGCAAGCACCTGTGCAGCTTCTGATTCAAATGGTAGGTCCAGCAAGTAGGCCTTGACGTCCATTTCGCTGCGGGGGTCCATGAAAGGATGCTCCTGAAAGTATTCTTGCAGCACCTGTGTGTGTGTTTAGTGTGTATAATGTGTGTGTGTGTGTGTGTGTGTGTGTGTGTGTTTGTGTGTGTGTGTGTAGTGTGTGTGTGTGTGTGTGTGTGTGTTTTGAACATACATAGTGTGTGCGTGCCAAACAGTGCGTTTGTTTGTGTGGTGTGTCTAGCAGCCTAAGTTTCTATGAGCCTAAAGCTTGGTCACGAAAGCGTTATAACAGTGACATGCAAACACATACTGCTCGTACAAATCAATCAGCCACGGGCTGACTCAAGAGTGCAGCAATGCAAGAACAATGTGAGGAAGAAAAGGGCATGTGTGTGCATGTGTGTGTGCATGTGTGTATGCGTGTGTGCATGTGTGTGTATGCGTGTGTCTGTGTGTGCGTGCATGTGTCTGTGTGTGTGTGTATGTGTGTGTGCATGTGTGTATGTGTGTGTGTGTGTGTGTGTTTACTCGTCAATGAACTGTTTTCAGCCACGGGCAGACATCAGAGTGTTGTGGCAATGCAAGGTAAGGAAATGGACTCATGTGCAGGGTTGGCCAGAATCATTTATATGTACATATATATACACCGTATATGACTGTATATTTGGTGATTTCCCTGCCAAAACTACCGTATATACACCGTATATATATGGTTCTGGCCAACCTTACACATGTGCGAAGTGGCAAACGGTGGCTTATCGTGAGGTGCTGTCCAGAGACCGTGACAACGGATGACGACAGGCTCAGGAGTGGTGCACGCGCGCACACACACACACACATGCATGCATGAACTCACACAGAGACACACACACACACTCACATACACGCACTCACACCCACATGCACGCACACACACGCGCACCGTGTCCCTTGCACTCGGCCCGTGCCGTCCCATTTTGCGCAGTAGCACGTCGTCCTCCTCCTCATCTGACGCCCCCACCACAGACGTGCGAAGCATGCGACGGTAGTAAGCATACCCCGCCTCCTCAGCCTGTGTGTGTGAGTGTGTGTTTGTGTGCGTGTTTGTGTGTGTATTTGTGTGTGTGTGTGTATTTGTGTGTGTGTGTGCGTGTTTGTGTGTGTGAGAGTGTGTGTGTGTGTGTTTGTGTGCGTGTGTGTTTTTGTGTGTGCGTGTGTCGGCGCGTCACACACCCATTTTATATCCCTGTCATTTGCACTTGCATGCTACTGGATACCACAATATCAGCAGGAACTGAGATGTAGACTATACAGCCAGAGGCTTCAAAGAGCCTTCAGCAACATGCAGACCAAAACGTACACTTAAGATTGGCCAGAACAATGATACAACTTCCCACACATTACCTACGGCAACGTAGTGTGAATACAGCCCGCCCTGTATGTGAGCACGTTGTTCTGCGCTCACCTCACTGGACACCACGTCTTCATTCTCCAGCTCCCCGTCTTTTGCTTTTTGGAAGAGACGATCAAACTCCCGGGGCAACGCATCCGCCTATGGGTGCATGCATGTGTGTGTGTATGTGTGTAAATGTGTGTGTATATGAATGTGTGTGTGTGTTGTGTGTGTTTGTGTATGTGAATGTGTGTGTGTGTGTGTGTGTTCCATGCGTGCGCATGCTTGCTTGGCAGGGCTGCCGCTATCCAAATTTCCCCCAAGAAAGACTTCATGTCAAATGAAATGAAAGGAATTGACAAGTCCGTCTGCACACCTCTCCACACACCTGTATCTTGGCTAGCTGCTCGTGCTGTTCCCGTGTGACTGGATGGGTTGCATTCACAGCTAAATCCACGACACGTGCACAAATCCTCACCACCGCCTCCACAAATTGGGGCAGCAGGTGAAGGATGCGAGGCTCCTTGACATCTGGGAGCGGATTGATGCAAGACGAATGCATGCAAGTGAGTCATCTGCATGCAAGTGAGTCATCTGCAATGAGACTACGTTGGCTAATGACCCTTGACACTCACCCACTCCAAACACTGGGATGTGCACCATTGTCTTTCTGGCAAGTTGCCACCTATGGCATTTGTGGAGCTAACTTCATAATTATAATTAAATTTACCGCGTATATAATAGAAAAAATGTAAAAAAAGTGCAAAAAAGTGATGTGGTGGAGGCAGTTAGCAACGCTATGTGTGTTACGCCCATAAACAACGTGAAGATGCAGCTCCACGATAGGATAACATGACGAGGCTGTCCGTTTGAACTCATCCCACCTAGAGATCTTGACTTATTCCTTTTAGGTTGCTATCAGCGTGCAATACCCTGCATGCAAGTAATAGTGAGGCTGTGACCTGCACATTGCACTGTGGGGAAATGCCGGAAAAGGGAGACTACCTCCAAATTGATGGAGAGAGCAATGAAGTTTGGCTGGGTCAAGTTGAAAGCGTGCACAAGGGGGTCAGTACACAACTGTGTTTGCTGAGAGTGCCTCGATACTTGTACTGTACATACAAGGAAGACACAATCTTACCTGAGCGCATGCAGGAAATGAGTATTGCGTGGTTGTACACAGCTCAAGACATTTTTGCTGAGTTTGACAGCCAGCTGTTTGGGAAAACAGGGAACAACAATGACGGGGAAGTTCCACAGAGGTGTGTGGATTTTTAGTGCAGAGGCTCTCAATTGTTAAGGGAACTTTGGCTGTCCCTTTTGGTTTGCTGGAGCAATTTAACGGCAATTTAGACAAAGGCTTTCGATCCTCCTCAAAGAGGCATGCTTATTGTTGGGCATGAATCATGCCGCATGATGCACAAGGCAGGGTCGATCCAAAATTTGCACGTTTTTTTGCGTTTCCACTCTGCATCCGCTTACAGAGTGTTCTTTGGACTGAAGCGTAATGCGGATGGAGCCATTGGTCCGTGTATAAATGAGGAAATGCTGCCGGTTCCCTCCATGCGCAGGCAAGTTCGCCTGCCTATTTGAAAAAAGATTCAGGGACGGAAGTGTACTTGATGGTGCCTAATTCTGATATACAGAACATTGAGAGGTCGATTGTTCCGCCGGATCCATGTTAAGGTTTGAAATGAGATGACAAAGGAGTTTGACAGACAAGTGGATGTCAAAGAAAAAAGGGGACCCAGTACAACTCAGAAAAAGCGCTGGGTGCCTCTGTAAAAAGAAGCACCAGCATGGGAAACGAAATGCAGATGACTTGCAAACGAATGAAACCGCTGCATGAACGCTATGTAACGGTACGTCATTTGTTGGTTCGTGTGAAAGTACTTTAGGCCGTCGGTGGATACTGAACTCACACCCAAATTTCCCTTTAATTCCCAAACTTTCTAGGGCATTGTTAACTGCTGGTAACGTCATATGATCTGCTAGAGTGTACCTGCCATTCCTGTCATTTCGCAAAATGACAGCGCTACTTAGTTCCAGTTCTCCTCCGCTTTTGAAGCACCGTGTTCTTGTGCAGCTGCAAGCAATTGATGCATATGAGAATCACCCGAATCGTGTTGCGTGTAACTGTAAGCAACCGACGCAAACGATAATCAATTTATGCACATGAAAACAAACCACCCACATCATGTCGCTGCTGCTTTGACTGCACATCAGTTCAAAAAAATCCTGTGGCTCTCAGCTTGTCGCACCTACCTCATGTCCTGTACTATGCACCTTATCCCATGCTTACCACCCATCATAACGCACTTCACGTACATCCTTTACTGCGTACCCATTCCCCGTCTTGTACTATGCACCTTAGCACATGCTTACCAAAGTCATCATTTTTGAATGACACAGGAAAGGTGATGGGTCCTGTACGACACACCTCTCATCACATGCTTTACTATTTGCTACGCACTTATGGCATGCTTCACTACGCAATTATCAAATGCTTTCCATGCAACCTCTTCACGTGCTTACCGCTGTTATCGATTGGACACAGGAAGGTGACGGTCATGCAAGTGGCACCTGGGCAACCCCCTCCCTCTGCCGGATGTGACTACTGGTTTGACCAAACCTACAACACCCAGTTTCACACGTTTGAGGACATCGTAGACAAGGAAGTGGCCACAGGTGAGCTTGGGTACTAGGTGCGCTTGACCATGGAGCCATTTTGACATGATGACAACTTTGTGCTTATGTTTGTTTACATACCTCTGTATGAGACCCTTGCATTGCGTGCGTACCAAGGCTAGAACTACACGTGTTTGACCTCCAATTTTCACTGTGTAACCAGTTTTCATTGTGTTTTATTATGTAACCACCCTTACGTGTTCACATGCTTGTATGTAATAGGGAAAACGGTGAGAAAATAAAAGAAACTGGACTAAGGTAGACTGTTGAATCATTTCCAAGAAAAAATTGAGGTAATGGATCAGAAAGCCACTTTGACGTTGGATACAGTCTCAATCCTCTTCTCACAAAAAATAGTAATGGGGATGAAGACGTTATATTTGGCAGGGAAATCACCAAGTATACGGTCATATACGGTTCTGACCACCCTATAAATATCGCTAGCTACAGGCACCCTAATGAACGTGACCTCTTCAGACCAGTCTGATTAGCACAAAATTGCCTTTCTTACCAAAAACACACTCGCACGCACGCACGCACGCACGCACGCACAAACGCACGCACGCACACGCACCATTGTGACACACAAAATTAGGTAGAAATCCGTAATTGTCAGGCCTGTGCACTGTACGGTGGCACTCTGTTGCACCTATTTTACGTCCTTTACTGCACACCTAACTCACGTCCTTTATTACCCAGTTACTAATTGTAGATGGCTTAGATGAAGTATTCGTGCCTTGCATATATGTTTTCATTGTTGTACACAAACATACACACGCACGTACTATTGCAGCCAGGAACGAGGGTGCACTAGGCATCAGACAGCAGCGTCTGTGGGCACAGAAGCAAGCACAAAGTGCCCATGCCAAACCACCTGCATCCCGCCGTGCCAGGAAAAGTCAAAGTAGAAAAAAGGCAGCAGCAGCAGCACCACCAGCACCACCACCACCACCACCTCCACCTCCACAGGATCTGAATCAAGCACCAGCAAATTCAAATCAACCAGCACCAACTGCAGCAGCAGCAGCAGCAGCAGCAGCAGCACAAGATCCATGTCCAACAGCAGCAGCTGCAGCAACGACAGCAGCATCTGCAGTACAAGATCATGTTCCAGCAGCAGCTCCTGCTCCAGCGGCAGCGCCAACAGCTGCAGCACCAGCGCAAAATTCAAACCTAGCAGTAGCAGCAGCAGTACCCATGGCACCGCAATGGCTGTCTTCCTCAACACACCCACCCAAATCGCTGCAAATGCCTGAACCCCCTGTGCCTGTGCAAAATGCTTGTAATCAGCAGTTGCAAGAGCAGTCACAGCAGCAGCAGCCGTTCCTCACGCCCGTGCAGCGAGAATGCCAACAACAAGCAGGAGCGCAAGAGCAGCAGCAGCAGCCACTCCCTGTGCCTGCGCAAAAATCTTCCAGTCCGCAGTTACAAGAGCAGTCACAGCAGCCACTCCTCTTGCCTGTGCAGCGAGAATGCCAACAACAAGCAGGAGAGCAGGAGCAGCAGCAGCAGTGCCAACATGTCTGCGAGCATGAGCGGCCCAAGGAGGTCCGTGGGAACCTGCCTCTTGCTCCATCTCTGGCTGAACCGCTTTCACAGTCACCAGATCAGCAGGGCGACCAGCATATGTCAGATGCAGCACAGGATTGTTTTGTCTCAAGTGCTTCCCAGGAGCAGCAACTAGAGGTGCATCGCCACCAGCTCCAGCAGCAGGTGCAGCCACGACAGCAGCAGCAGCAGCAGCAGCAGCAGCAGCAGCAGCAGCAACAGCAACAGCAGCAGCAGCAGCAGCAGCAGCAGCAGCAGGAGCAGCAGCAGCAGCAGGAGCGGCAGCAGCAGCAGCAGCAGCAACGACTAGAAGTGCATCAACACCAGCTTCAGCAGCTGGTACAGCCACGACAGAAGCAGCAGCAGCAGCAGCAGCAGCAGCGACTAGAAGTGCATCAACACCAGCTTCAGCAGCTGGTACAGCCACAAGAACAACAGCAAAAGCAGCACTTGCTGCGCAAGCGCTGTCAGCCACAGCAGCAAATTAAATCCCCCAAACGCGAGAAGAAAGAAGTGCCACGTAATGCACCCTCGAAACAGCAGCGTAGCTTTTCTACTCTACCATCCGAGCCTTCAGCACCATCTAAGCAATTTAAAGTGTGTGAGCTGTTCTGCGGCATGGGGGGCACGAGCGAGCTGGAAGTGACATTGGCCGACTGTTGTCTGGAGGAGGGGTGGGCTTTAGATCACAGCCTCTCTGCGAGCGCCTCATACAAGCTAAACCATCCCCGCACGCACGTGAGTCCGCCCCTTTTCTTGCTGGAGTGCTATTGCCCTTATTGCTTTGGTTGCATTGTGCCTTGTTTAAACCTTTCTCCTGTGTACCGAGTCTATGGATTAGCTATGGCTAAAATTGCATTGTGCCTTGTTTAAACCTTTGTCCTGTGTACCGAGTCTATAGATTAGCTATGGCTAAAATTGCATTGTGCCTTGTTTTAACCTTTGTCCTGTGTACCAAGTCTATAGATTAGCTATGGCTAAAATTGCATTGTGCCTTGTTTTAACCTTTGTCCTGTGTACCGAGTCTATAGATTAGCTATGGCTAAAATTGCATTGTGCCTCGTTTTAACCTTTGTCCTGTGTACCGAGTCTATAGATTAGCTATGGCTAAAATTGCATTGTGCCTTGTTTAAATCTCTCTCCTGTGTACCGAGTCTATAGATTAGCTATGGCTAAAATTGCATTGTGCCTTTTTTAAACCTTTCTCCTGTGTACCGAGTCTATAGATTAGCTATGGCTAAAGTTGCATTGCTGAGACATTACCTTTACCCGTAATTAAATTGTCCGTATGTTATGTAATTTGCTTGTGAGTATTTGCGTGTGATGATGGCCTAAGGTTCACGTACATTCAGCACGGCCCAGTCTGATCAGATACTTGTTTTGCAGCAATGTTACCTCCCTCTCAAGTATTTGCTTTGATTTTGATTTTGAGGGTATTACGTAGATCATGGGGCAATCAAAACTAAAATGGACTCAAGTGTGCGCCACTCTCAGGCATTGATATCAACACAATGCAGCTGTGTGTCTGACACTGCTGCGCATGTACTAATGATGCTCGCTTCTGGGTTATCCTAAACCCTAAAACCTGGAGGTGTCTTCTGCCTTGACTGATTCTGTACCGACCCTTAAGAAAAAAGTACGCGGGCAGTAAAACCACTCCCTACATCAATCAAGGAAAAGGAGCCACCCCGGTACCGGGTGCTGAAGACTTAATATGTAGACCCTTAGGTACTGTAGACCCTTAATACTAAACCCCAGGCAGATCTTAAATCAACCCTTAACACAAGCGCACTCATGTGTCTGTGTTTTCTGCGTGCAGGTCTGGTGCTTGACGCTAGAAATGTTTCTGATCATGATGAAGCAAGTGTCTGAGATTTCCCACCGTATCCTTCCTGCCCCAACCACTGCCGACAGAAATCCAGAGCCTGCAAAAACAACGGGAGCAGCAGCCCCAGCCCCAGCACCAGCAGCAGCACCAGCCCCAGCACCAGCAGCACCAGCAGCACCAGCACCAGCAGCACCAGCAGCAGTAGTCTCTGCAATTCAAGTACCAACAGCAACAGCAACTGCAGCCTCCTCTCCTCAAGAGGCAGCAGCTGTACAAATACCACCACCACCACCAGCACCACCACCACCACCACCACCACCACCACCACCACCACCAGCAGCAGCAGCAGCAGCAGCAACACCCGATGCAGTAACCTCTGCTTCTCAAGTGCCAACAGCAGCAGCAGCAGCAGCTCCAACATCTGCAGCCTCTTTTCCTCAAAAAGCAGCAGCAGCAGCAGCAGCATTGCAACGGTCACCTCGAACCTTTTTCGCGGCTCCTGAGCCACCAGCTCCACCACCACATTCATCAACAGCATCAATTCCCTCACTAGCTCCACCGCCACTACAGACAGACACATCAGCAGCTTGTAATGGAGTGCCGGCTGTAGGAAAGGCTGTTGGGCTACCGTTTCAAGAGCCTGTGTGGGAGGTGGGTAGGGTTGGCCAGACTCACTTGTTGAAAGTGTTTAAAAACGATGCGCTGCATGCAAAGTATGCTCCTCATCTTCTTCCTGCCTTCACAGGTGAAAGCCATACGTAGTATGCGCATGGGGCCAAAGCAGAGGATAGACCGAAGGACAGGTTCTACCCTACCAGACCCTGACTTTGATCTGAAGCTTCAGCAGTTCACACGAGATTTTAAGGTGCGGATACTTGCAGTCGTTTTACGACGTATCTGTATCAAGGGTGTGCCAGATCCATGTATATATACGGTATTTTTGACAGGGAAATCACCAAATATAAGGCCATATACGGTGCATATACCTATAAGGTTCTGGCCAATCCAATTTATGCCAGCCAAGTGTAGCCCACTTGGTGGGATCCCTACTTATGGGAATCAGGCTTAAATTCAGAAATGTAAAGGCCAAGAAAAAATATGCAGGCAGTGGTGGCTGCTTGCAGGCAGTGATAGCTGCTTATAGGCAATGAAGGGTGCTTGCAGGAATTGAAGGCTGCTTGCAGGCAGTGGTGGCTGCTTGCAGGAATTGAAGGTTGCTTACAGGCAGTATAGAGTGCTTGCAGGCATTGATGGCTGCTTGCAGGCAGTGGTGGCTGCTTGCAGGCAGTGAAGGCTGCTTGCAGGCAATGAAGGGTGCTTGTAGGCAATGATGGCTGCTTGCAGGCTGTGAAGGTTTCTTGCAAGCAGTGAAGGTTGCTTGCAGGAACTGAAGGGTGCTTGCAGGCAGTGAAGGCTGCTTGCAGGAATTGAAGGTTGCCTGCAGGAACTGAAGGGTGCTTGCAGGCTGTGAAGGGTGCTTGCAGGCTGTGAAGGTTTCTTGCAAGCAGTGAAGGGTGCTTGCAGGAATTGAAGGTTGCTTGCAGGCAGTAAAGAGTGCTTGCAGGCATTGATGGCTGCTTGCAGGCAGTGAAGGTTGCTTGCTGGCTGTGAAGGTTCCTTGCAGGAAATGAAGGGAGCTTGCAGACAGTGAAGGTTGCTTGCAGGAATTGAAGGTTGCTTGCAGGAATTGAAGGTTTCTTGCAGGCAATGAAGTTTGCTTGCATGCAGTGGTGGCTGCTTGCAGGCAGTGAAGATTACTTGCAGGCAGCATGGGTGGCTTGCAGGCAGAGATGGCTGCTTGCAGGCAGTGAAGGGTGCTTGCAGGCAGTGAAGGTTTCTTGCAGGCAGTGAAGAGTGCTTGCAGGCAGCGAAGGGTGCTTGCAGGAATTGAAGGTTACTGCAATCAGTGAAGGTTGCTTGCAGGCAGTGATGGCTGCTTGCAGGCAGTGAAGGTTGCTTGCAGGTAGTGAGGGTTGCTTGCAGGCAGTGAAGGTTGCTTGCAGGTAGTGAGGGTTGCTTGCAGGTAGTGAGGGTTTCTTGCAGGCAGTGAAGGTTGCTTGCAGGAACTGAAGGGTGCTTGCAGGCAGTGAAGATTGCTTGCAGGAATTGAAGGTTACTTGCTGGCAGTGAAGGGTGCTTGCAGGCAGCATAGATTGCTTGCAGGCATTGATGGCTGCTTGCAGGCAGTGAAGGCTGCTTGCAGGCAATGAAGGGGGCTGCAGGCAGTGACGATCTCATGCAGGCAATGAAGGGTGCTCTTCACAATATCTGGACAGTGCCTGAGCCGTGCCATCTTCTGTGTGTGCGTGTGTGTGCATAAGTGTAAATGTTCTGGAAAACTGCGTCTTGGTGCAGGGGTTGTATAACATGACAGAGCCTGAGCCGTGCCACCTTCTGTGTGTGTGTTTGTGCATGTGTGTTGTGTGCATGTGTGTAAATGTTTTGAAAAACTGCGTCTTGGTGCAGGGGGTTGATGACTAGTAGAAATCATTTCAATACGCAGGGTTTTGTGCTGTAGCGCTCCACTTATGTCTTTGTGTACTAAATATCTGCTTGCATGTTTGATGCGTATATGCGTATCTGACTGTCTGCCCTCGTCCCTTCTCTTTTCCAGACAGAAGAGTGCGAGCTTTTGTTCCTGCTGGAGTGGGAGGATTATGAGGATGCTATAGGCGATACGAGGTATTGCCGTGCCTTGCCATACCCTCTATGGGATTAGAAAGCTCACATCCCGAGAGTATTTTTGGTTTGTGGAATCAAATTGCATTTGCGAAACCTTGTTGCTCTACGCCAGTCAGCATTTAACCTTGTTGCTCTAGAACAGTCTCTACATTCGACCTTGTTGCTCTAGGCTTCAACACCTTGCTGCTTTAGATTAGTCTCTACATTCGACCTTGTTGCTCTAGGCTTCAACACCTTGCTGCTCTAGAACAGTCTCTACATTCGACCTTGTTGCTCAAGACGCTAAAGCATTGTTGCTCAAGATCTGCCTTAACCTGTTTACATTACAAGATCTGCCTTAACCTGTTTACATTACAAGATCTGCCTTAACCTGTTTACATTACAAGAAAACATTGTTGCTCAAGATCTGCCATAACCTGTTTACATCACAAGAATACCGAGGCTTCGAAATGCACGCTGGTTCTGTCCGTGCATAGATTTCCCTCTTTCTTTGGTACACATGCTGTTTTCCCCCACCCGGTCTACACACACACACACACACACATACACACACACCCAAACACACACACATACACACCCAAACACACACATGCGCTCACACTCACACAGACACAAACACAAATACCACGCACACACGCAAACACAAATACCATGCACATACACAAGTCCCTGCCTCAAACTTGCACCCCGCCAAGCGCTCTATACTTCGATCACAATGTGTGCACACCTTTCAATCCTTTCAATCCGTGCCCACATGCGCATACACATGCACAAATATTATTACTGGTATGTCAATTGCAGAGTAACAAGGCATGGTGTCATGACTTGGGAGCCACTGGAATTCTTTGAGGTGTGTGTGTGTGTTTGTGTGTGTGCGTGTGCGTGCGTGTGTGTGCATGTGCGTGTTTGTGTGAGTGTGTGCGTGTATGTGTGTGCATGTGTGTGCTCATGTGTGTGTGTGGGTGTGAGTGTCTGTGTGTGTATTGTTGTATTGAGGGCACATCACACAGGTTTGCGCACTACAAATAGTTGCACCAAGAGAGAGCTTAAAGAGAAACTGGGGTGCTACTAATCTCCTCAGGTCAAACAAATCATTCCAGCAGAGTTTGATAGATCTGATGGGGGCAGATAGATGGGAGTAGATATTGGGATCCTCATTTCAACAAGGCTTGATAAATGGGAGCAGATAATGGGATCCTCATTCAGCAAAGCATTCATGAGTGTACCACCAATCATACTACAAGCCCTTTGATACAAATATTTGATCCTTGTGCCAACTATGTATGGTTCTGTCGACTATAAAGCCACCTCAATTTGCACAAATTGGTTTGGTATAGCTTGAAACGAATGCAAAGGGAAAGGGAGATCAGCATCAGGCATCTTTGCACTCACATTCATTACTATAGAGTGTCATGGAAGCAAGTACCTGAACATGCTCCTTTTAACTTTTTAAGGGGCCACTTCTCACGCACCATTTTTCAAACTGGAATTAAGTAGCTTCAAGACATTATAAACTACCAGGGCATGTAGTGTTCAGTTCCAAGTTAAGTCGCTCTGAGTAACTGTATAGATAGACAGGACTTAACGCACACAAAGGACACTTATACCCTAAATGGGTGCTTTCCTAAGGAAAATTAAGGCTGTTTACATTACAAGATCTGCCTAAACCCTAAACCCTAAACCCTAAACCCTGAACCCTAAACCCTGTGCACACATTTGGCCAACCACTGGGTCTGTTCACTCCATTCTTGTTGCAATGATCTTCATTTATAAGAGGGACTTCGAAACACCAACAATCAGGGTTGGCCAGAACCGTATATATACACCGTATATGACCGTATATTTGATGATTTCCCTGCCAGAAATACCGTATATACACCGTATAAATATGGTTCTGGCCAACCCTACATACAATCACTCAATTTGGTGCCATATTGGCTGGTCATACACAGCATATGGCTGCTCCAAAACTGGTTTTACGCCGTGACCGATAAGGTATGGCTTGCATGGCTCCCCTAACCGGCAGGTTTCATGCCAGAAAATAATAGTGCTGAGCTCGATACCTGCCAGTTACGGGAGGCATAACCTAGGAGCATGCCAAAATAATAGCCATTTGGGGCCTCTGATTCCCCCTCTAAAACCATACACACGTGCACGCACACGCACACGCACACGCACACAATCACACGCACCTTCTCACACACATACACCCAAGCATACACACAAACATACATTCACGCACGCGCACACACACATACACACAAGCACATACACAAACATGCATTCACACACACAGACACACACACACACATTACACACACCGTTACAGCAGGCTCACGTGTTATATATTTACGTGTGCGTGCGTGTTTGTGCGTGTGTGTGCGTGTGTGTATTTGTGTGTATGTGTGTATGTGTATGTGTGTGTGCAGGATTCGGCGCAGGATTTGCTGATTGAGTACCTCAGTAGCCTCAGGGACACCCGTGCTCTTCCTCTTCCAGAATGGAACCCTGACGGCATTGTAGTCGTGGGCGGGCCCCCTTGTCAGGTACAACTCAAACATTGATGCCAACACAGTTGACTACTCAGCCTGTCCTCTGAATTGAATGTGGCAATCCTGAGGGCTTGATTGTGGGGGTGTGCCCTTTTGTGCAGGTACAATTCAGACATTGATGCCAACACAGTTGACTACTCAGCCTGTCCTCTAAATTGAATGTGGCCCTGAGGGTTTAATTGTGGGGTTGTGCGCCCTTTTGTCAGGTACAATTCAGACATTGATGCCAACACAGTTGGCTACTCAGCCTGTCCTCTAAAATGAATGTGAGGTACAATTCAGACATAGGCAACATCGTAAATGGCTACTCAGCCTGTCCTCTAAAATGAATGTGAGGTACACTTCAGGTACAATTCAGACATAGGCAACAACGTAAATGGCTACTCAGCCTGTCCTCTGAAATGAATGTGAGGTACACTTCAGGTACAATTCAGACATAGGCAACA
>Ga0307947_1001676_pt1 | contig 17634 bp, 19 predicted proteins | sample OrgLakmetagen232_FD_201840 | JGI IMG/M metagenome (GOLD analysis project Ga0307947, IMG submission 201840) | Saline water microbial communities from Organic Lake, Antarctica - #232 | ecosystem: Environmental > Aquatic > Non-marine Saline and Alkaline > Saline | place: Antarctica: Organic Lake...
GCGCCCCGCGGCTGCCATGTCCACTTTTGCCTCTACCCATACCTAAATTTTGCCCTAAGCTAAATTTAAAATAATGCGGTCTGCCCGAAACTTGCAGGGGCTGCGCCCCTGCAAGTTCCGGTCTGCCCCAAACCATTTTGGGCTGGCCCTTCGGGCCAGCCCAAAATTAACTTAAAATATGCGGGCGCCGCGGGGGGTGAACTACACTGCATCCTACCGACATACCAGACCATTGCAGACGTGCATTTATCGAGTCACAAACATGCACACACATACTTGCCAACTCACACACAAACACACTCCCACACATAAACTTACAAACACACACACACACACTCTCTCTCTCTCTCTCTCTCTCTCTCTCTCTCTCTCTCTTTCACACACACACACCCACACGCCTACCTTGCATGGATGACATCAGGTAGTCACGGTACAGCAGTGCACGAGCATCAGCTGGTACGTCCTCCTTCAGCGTAATCTCTTTCTGACCCTTCTTCTCGTCATCTCCAAACTCGCCACGGGCAGCCTGTGCATGTACATGTGAGCATGTTTTGTGTGTATGTGTGTGTGTGTGCGTGTGCATCAACAGCAAACAAACTTGCATTGTAGCAATGTGTGACTGAAAAGCATTGCACCGGCACAACTAGAACACAGAGGAGGAGCACTAGACCTTATTTCCACAAGCACACACACACATACCTGGATGGCTTTCTGGACCTCTGAGATGGAGTTTGACTTCTCAGCCTCTGCTGCAGCCTCAGACACTGCCGGGGGGGGGCCTTCAGCACCTAAACAAAGCAAGATGAGCAAACATTGACTGGATGTGAGCGGTGCTGTAAGGGTTGCGTCGATTGAACTTGATTCTGTGACAAGCAAGTATTGTTCTTCACAATACATCCAAACGTCCCTGCCAAAGATATTGATAGGAATGTGTGTGTGTACAATTCTGGCAACCCTCCCAATTTTATCATTTTTGGACAACGGAACGAACATGTTACACGCTTGACAAGACTGTCAAAAATAGTACTAAAGAAGTCCAGCTGCCGCATGGGCTTCACAGGTAGAGAAGAAGCTTACAGCAACTAGGAGACGCGGAGTTAGCAGGTTACGGTCTGAGCGAGTGAATTAAAATCTTTGTCTGCTTACCCCTGCCACAAACAGAGAAAGGGTTTGCTCATTTTAAGTCACTCAATCACATGTGTGCTGCACACACATGTCTCTGCCCTTTCCTGTTTCCCCTGCTGCCTTATGCCGTCCCTCACACGCTTCATGTAAACCAAACACCCCAACCGTCGTCCCGCACAACACGAGACCCACCCTCAGCTTTGGCCTGTTCTTGCGCCTTCATCAGCAGCTCTGCCAGCTCTTTTTTGCCAGCTTCCAAGCCCTTGACCTGCAACACACACAAACACGTCATGCATCGCGTGAACAGGCACGTGCGGTGAGGGGCGGTGCTTTGCACAAATACCACCATTCAACTGGCTCTCTTGTTATGGCATACCTAGCCACACACACTGTTTTTGCACTTCGCAGCTTCAACCCTGTCATCCCTCAAGAAAATATCCTCCTGCCTTTTACTAGTGATTGCAGCTTGTTCATTGTGTGTGTGTGTGTGTGTGTGTGTGTGTGTGTGTGTATGTGTGTCAATGTGCTTGCAGCGTGCACATGGACACACGTACACACACAATTAACAACGCCAGTTCACACAAAATGCCTTATGACATACCCACAATCACAATGCTCTCGTTCAACGCATGCGGGTGGAAAGCTGAGTGGCCCTTGCATATGCAAATCTTACACAGCATAAATTCAACACCAGTTACTGTGAGGCACTACGATGGCACTTCATTTTGCAACTTCAGCCCTTTTCCCCTACAAAACACAAACACACATCCTCTACCTAACACACACACATACACACACATTTACATGGCACACATGAGCACGCACGCACACACACACACACACTCACCCGGTCTAGAAGAGGAGTGACCACGATGGCATTGAACTGCACCAACCGCTTGATGGCAGCGGTCTCCTCCTTGCGATCCCCGTCCCCTCGTTCCTTCTGGGCCTACAACATAAAGCAGCCAGTGCACGTAGGGAGTTAAGCCCAATTGTGCGTTGGCTGCCATCAAGAGTACAGACAACGGTGTAGGAGAGGAAGGGATGTCTAGCATTGCATTCGCCCTGCTACTGGACCAAAACCAGAACAGCCACCACTCGACCATCCTTTCCTTGTGCTAGCATACGTGACTGGCAAATTTGAAGATCGTGAGCAACATAGTACGCTGATGTATTTATGCATTAAAAGCATTGAGGAATCTCATCCTTGTATGCTGTACAACCTTCAAAACCCTCACTATGCACTTTTCAAATTTTGCACTTTTTGAATCAAGCACAAGCAAAAGTGACTACCTGTGTACACTGCAGCAGGCTCATCAGTTACACCCTGACTATGAATGAGCAAGGCACACCTGCTGGATGTAAGAGCGCAGGCGCTCACGGGTTGTCTGGTTGAACACCTCTACGGCAACCTGTGATTGTGTGTGTATATGTGTATGTGTGTGTACATTTGTGTGTGTGTGTGTGCATGTGTGCATGTGTGTGTGTGTGTGCGCGTGTGCATGTGTGTAAGCATGTGCGTGTGCGTGCGTGGGTGCATGTTTACCACGTGCGTATTTGCTGCAAACATCAAGGATGCAAATGTATGTAAAGGACAATACAGAGCAATTCGGCCAAACATGACAATGTATGGCAAAGCCTCATTGTGCTGCACAGCAGTGCTGCACAGCAGGGCAATTGAGGCAACACACACACTCTCTCTCACACAAACACACACACACACACACACACACACACACACACACACACACACACACACAAGAACACACGTGCGCATCCACGCGCACCCAAAACACACCTCTTGGTCAAGGCGCAGGTCCTTGATGACCTGCTCAATCCTGCTCATGTCTGATTCCTGGACGGGCTTGGCGCCCATCATATATATGTCACTGCAAAAAATAGGGGGGCAAGGTCCGGGTGATTTACTGTTGCCGACTTCAAGCGTGATTGGCTGCAGGTCAGGACTCATACACATCGCATCATACGCACCGCTCATACGCACCGCGCATACATCTTAATGTAGGTATACAAGAGATACCCACAACACCCAGTTAAAATATTATGCTATTTACTGGCTTGAGCTTACAATGAAGGAATTTTCCAGAAGTGTCTACTCTGTGATGTACATAAGAACGCAACAAGCTTTGGACGTGTTCATTAGCCAGCAATGGCTGTGTACAAATGTACGTGCAACCTACCAACACGCACACCCACTGATCTGCTACGCAACGTTCAATGTAAGTAGGGTCGGCCAACACCATAGTCGGTGAATAAACGTTGTTAGCAAATAAGCCTTAAGAAAAGCTGTCAAATTTGCGCTGCATCTTTATACAGGTCTGGCCAACCCTAGAAATCAGCATGGTTGGGGCAAGGCAGTGCAGCCATCTGCCCGTCAGACACTGAATGGGTCCGTGAAAAGTACGTGCTCCTTGTACAACATACACAGCAAACACATCTGGACAACCTGCCACGATTACTGACTTTTGCCGGAAAACGACCATTGTTCTCTCCGTGCTTGACTTAGGACAGAGGGTGCTGTCAATCAAATTGACTCTGCAGGAAGAATAGGGACTTATGCAAAAATAGATACATGTCACGTTTGTATTTCTCAAGTACCAAGCATACAGCTTCCACAATCTGCCTCCCCCTCAAGCAGGCCTAGACCCTACCAACCAATTCCCACATTCTTTTCGTTCCTGCCTGCACACCTACAGTTCCTCCCTCTAAAGTACCCCCCCACACCCTCTAAACACCCTTTCAGCACCACCGACTCTGACACTTCGCAATTGTTTATTTTTTTTAATACAACCCTGCTTCTTCCCTCACAGCCCTGCGCCTCCTTCCTTCAGAGCCCTACCCTTCTTCCCTTTAGAGCCCTCTGCCCTTCTTTCCTTCACAGCCCTGTGTGCTCTCACCTAATGGCCTCCTCAAGGACCTTGCCAGCCGTCTCCTTGGAGGCCTTGCGAGCAGCCTCAGTAGGCAGGCACAGCAGCTTGCGAATACGAGCAAGCTCAGCCTCGTTTTCGTCTGTCAGCCGAGGCTTGTCACTTATCAATGTAGCCAGCTTGGCCTGTGCGTGCATTTTTTTACAGTGTATGTGTTACGTGTTTTGTGTGTGTACGTGTTTGCATGAAGCGTGTTGTTGTATGGGTGTGCGGATTGGCTGACTAAAGCATGACACGTTCAGCCTTACACACACATATTAAACATTCTGTCTGATCCCGTATTTGTATAATAGCAACAGATCACGTGGCGCTCTGCAGCACCGGTCGGCAGTTGCTGCTGGTCTCACCTTGTATAAGCTGCGGTGCAATTCTAGGGCAGCTTCTGGGGAGAACTTGAGGCGTTCACACAAGGAGCCCAGCACCTCGGCGGGTGACTCGGCACTATCCAGCCTGCGGATTTGATGGTTGCGTGCGTGTGAATGCGCGTGTGCGAGTAAGTGTGTGTGTGTGTGTGTGTGTGTGTGTAAGTGCAAGTGCGTGTGTGCTTGTAAGTGTGTGTGTCAGTGTGTGTGTGTGTGTTGAATGTGCGCGTGAGCATGTGTGTGTGAGTGTGTGTGTGTGCGCGTGTGCGGGAACAGTGTACGTTTTCCATTTGCGTATAAACTGGAAATAGGTTGCACGCCCCATTTACGGTGTACCTTTTTACCAACCAAAACAATCTCTGCAAACAGCGTCACCAGCCCTGGCCTGCGCAACTCACTTGCCACTGGTGACGGCATCGCGTAGGAGGCGCTTGTACAAACGAGCAGCTACTTCATCGTGCAGCATTGAGGCCTCTTTCTGTGACATCTTAATCATGACCTGCGTGCACAAGAATAGGTAAAAATTCCTTTAACACAGCCATGTGTTTGTGGCAACCTCCTTTTATGATTGTGAACCAACAAAACACATTTCACAGAGCAGCCTTTCCGACTTGCAGTATGGAGGCCTATTTATGTCACATTCAGATCGTGAAATGCGTGTCACATTCAGATCGTGAAATGCATGTGTGTGCACGAAAGCAAGTCAGAACACGACGAGCACAAGCAGATGGGAGGGTGGAGGCATTTCATGCAGAGGGGTGGGTCCCCACTTATACAATCAATGCACCGCCAAACCTGACTTGCACGGCTGGTAAATATGCATGGCCAGACGTACATGCGTTGTGGCCAAGGGATCAAAGGAGGCAATATGAGGAGCAGCATGACTCTGGAGCAAACAGTACCTGCAAACCAGGCGCCAAAATTACTTGGCCTGCGTACATCAGCATCATCCTTTTAAGGTTGGCCAAACTCATACCTTTATAACTTTTAAGGTTGGCCCAAACCATATCCTATACGTATACATGTTGTTATTACGGTAATTACAGCAGGAGAAAATCTCCATGCATACGGCCAAATACGGTGTGAATATACACCAGGTGCAGTTACACTGATAACAAATGCACCTTTGCGGGCTGCCCCGACATGTACCTGCAAGTCATGGGCATCAGCCTCAATAGCTGGGCTGAACTCCCCACTGGTCTCTAAGCGCTGCTCGATGTAGTTCTGCGGACAGAAGCAGCGGCGCACAAGGACACGCGCAATTGTTAGGAGCCTCCTCTTTTGACAGAAACACCCCCAAGACAGTGCGCAGGGGAGCAACAGTAAAGTTAACGACAATAGTAGATTTTGCTGTGTGCCTCAGCCCAGTCTGCTCTGTCATAGCACGGTGTGTGGTTTTGCTTTATGAGGTATGCTCTCTCAAAGTTCCACTGCCTTTTTAAAAGGCAATATAATCCATCAAAGACAAACAGGTGGGCGTGGCCAGCGTCGTTCATACACAGCACGTATTGGCTGGGTGAAATATTCCAGATGATTCTGCTGGAAGCCTTCTCAATGCACCACATGGTTCTGGAACACCCTAGATGTTGTTGCAAGGGCAAGGGGAAAAAATGGCCATATCTCTGTTGATTTTTCTAACAACACTGTGTGTGTACCGTTTATACTTAATTCTGGCCAACCCTCAGAACCTGAAAGAGCGACAGATGGACATACGCATAATATATATAATCACACACACAGACAGAGAGAGAGAGAGAGAGAGAGAGGGAGAGAGAGAGAGAGAGAAAGAGAGAGAGAGAGGAGAGAGAGAGAGAGAAAGAGCGAGAGAGAGCGAGAGAGAGAGAGCGCGCGCGAGAGAGAGAGAGAGAGAGTAAGAGTGAGAGAGAGAGAGAGAGAGAGAGAGAGAGGAGAGAGAAAGAGAGAGTAAGAGTGAGAGAGAGAGAGAGAGAGAGAGGGAGGGAGGGAGGGAGGGAGGGAGAGAGAAGGCGCATGGGCACTGACCTTGTACAGCTCCTTCAAGTCCCTGGCCCTGGTTTCTAACAGCTGGCCTCCTGCAAGGCTGACAGGGCCCAGGCCAGGGATCAGGTCGTCCTCGTTGGCGTACCTGGAGCAGAGAAAGGTTGCACCAGTGTGTGCGACTCGTAAATCTCTATGCGTGTGTGTGCATGCATGTGCGTATACGTGTGCACAGGATGGTACGCCCATGTCAACGGCATGAGTTGAAAGGCAGCAGTTGCAGCCCAAGCATGCTGACTTTAAGGCATGTTGATTGCGGCATGCTGCAGATGAGCTAATTATGAAGCTTCTTACTTGGCAAGCTTGCGGCTGTACTCCAAGGCAGCAGACACTTCTTCCAAAATCACTGAAGAGTCCCGGGAGCTCACTGTAGGGGCAAAAGGAAAGGCCACAAATGTAATCATTAATTAAGTGCAAGTCCAAACCAGTACTCAAGCATCCAGCAGCACCACTTTGGTGTCAAGGGTTCCGAGGTTTGCCCCACACCCACACCTCTCCTGTAAGCTTGTAAACAGCTTGTGGAGCTACCTAATCATATGCACATAACCATAATGCCAGGGCCTGTACAGACCTGACCATGTGCTGCTGAATTCTTCACAGGGGGGCAGCCCTTAGCTGACTTAAAAAAACAGGAACGAACCTCTTAAACTTATTAATGTTTATTATTTTAAGCGAACACACCATGCAAGTGTGTAAGCTTTTGGCCAACCCTCCAAATGCATCCCACAGACATAAACACTTGGCCTCTAGGAGTATATTACTATAGACGCTCTCACACACCATCTCAAATCAGGTCCACATGGAAATCCTTGTTAACTTTTTGGGATACCGTTTAAAAAATTATCTGTAATCGCCGGCAATTCACACGTGATTGCAGCAAATTGCACACTACCTCATCATCCTAGCTTACAAACAGCACCATGCTAGCCAGCACACCACTAATACATTAATAACGGATACTATGGAAAAAGGGCCTCTTGAAGTATTCTCAGTCTTTAACTGACTGGCGATTTTGATTTGAGCAAGAAACTCTCAGCCGTGCCTCTGTGTGTTAGCTAGCATCCTCAATCATTGCTGTACTCTTACACACACCCTCATCCTTGCACGATTGTCCACACCAGACTCACCGACAAGCTTAATCTGAGCAAGAGCCTTTGACAGACAGGCCTCCACGTGGTTGCGAGCAAACTCGCGCACCACTTCTACTGCGCTTTCATCCATCATCTTCACAGCGATTTGGTGGTCGCGCAGCGTGCGCAGAAAGTGCCTGCAAGCAGCAGTGCCGTGGAATGTGTGCGGAACAGTAGAACATGTTTGCACGACGAAATGCTTGGTTTTTGAAAGGTGTCAATTTAAGAGTGAGCAACAAGAATCTGCCAAGTCGCTAGTCACACCTGTGTACCACAGGCAACATGAAGTACCTAAAAGGCAGCACACAGACACAGACACACACAACCACACATGCACACACGAGCACACACACACGACACACACATCAAGCCACCTACACACACCTGTCTGCACGCAGCTCATTGCCCTCGCGCTCCATGAATGCCTTGAAAATGGTCTTGGCATTGTCACGTCGGGCCACAAACACCTACATTCCAACAGCAGCAGCAGCAGCAGCAGCAGCGTAATGCATTTCTTAAATAAGGTAACAGAAGTGTGATGCTGCTCAAATTGACCAGTATTGCCTGCTGGAAGTGGCAGGATAAGCGCAGCAGAGTGCACAACCCAACCCATACAGACACTTTGTTTCTCCAAGCGCACTAACAACTACATGTCCTGCACGCTTGAGCAGCTTTTGAAACGCATCACACTGATGTAGACTGCAACACACATACGCACACACGGACACAAATTGAAGGCGTACCCCTCAACGCACCTGAGCGTCCGTGATGCTGAAATACCTGCGCCACGGCAGCAGGAATGCCGCCTTTTGGTCACCGAACACTAGCTGGCTGACGTAGATGAGGCGCTGGAAGGCCTTGCGCTGCTCAAACTGCTGGTTGCGGTCCTTGGTCTCGTAGCCCTGCTCACAACAGTGCACACAAGTCCAAAGTCAAGGGCGTGCCAATTTGGTCTGAGCGTGTGCATGCATGTGTGTGTTTTGAGTGTGCGTGCGTGCTTGTGTGCATTTGTGCGAATGCGTGTGCGTACAGGTTATGCCCGTACCTGTCGGAACAGACGTCGTGCCACTTCCACATGCACTGGAGCGGCGTCCTCGTCGCTCAGACCCAGGGCATTCTTGAAGCTAATCATCTTGGTGGCCTCATCACCTCTGTGTGAAATTTGTGTGTGTATGTGTGTGTGTGTTGTAAGGCGCGCCAAAGCAGTGCCAGATGTACTTTTAAGGACACGCATGCAAGGAAATGCATGCAGTAGCCGGCAGGATGATGAAATGAGTGACTGCCAAGATCTCAGGGATAGATTGTAATCCAGGCCCTAAGGCTCATTCCGCACGCGAACTATCAAAAGTTGGCATCACTGATCAAGCGGCAGGTAACAGAAAGAGAAGCAAGCTCTTGTAATAAAGCGCATTGGTGAAGCAAAACCAGAGTGTCAAATCATGTTACAACAGTCAACGTAATGCCTTCAAGTACAAAAAAGATTTTATGAGCCTTGAAGAAGGCGCAGCATGCTGTAGCTATCTAGAATTGTTTTACACGTTTAATCTGACTTTCCTGATGCAAGGACCAAACACACAACAAGCTGTCGCTGCTGCTGCTGCTTCAATTTTAGTGCAGGTATACACGAGACGTGGGGACAAAGCACGGCAAGTTTGGCAATGTGCATGCCAGTATGACAGGGGCAGTCGGACCTCAGGCACTACTTTCATTCCAGGCCGGGTGGCTCATATAATAGGGAACTATCATGAGATAATTGAGCATCATGGGCCACAGGTATAACAGATCTACAGGGATGAGGCAACAGGAGGCAACAGATTGTACATGCAAAATATGCATTGGACCTCAGGCATTGGTTTCATTCCGAGCCGGATGGCTCATATAATAGGGAACTATCATGAGATAATTGAGCATCACCGGTCGCAGGCAATCAATGATGCAACAAAGGACACTTGACAGGCGTGCAAAGTAGCGCAGCTGGTGACACAAGCTCGTAGAGCACCAAAGCAAGAGTATTTCCCCCCCATACTTATGGGTTGGCAAGTGCCTATACACCGGCAAACGAGGTGCTGCGCTGCACGCGCATGTGAGTGTATCACATTGTAGTGCAAAGGTGCTGGGCAACAGGGACCTCAGGCATTGTTTTCATTCCGAGCCGGATGGCTCATATAATAGGGAACTATCTTGAGATAATTGAGCATCACAGGTCGAGAGGGTGAAGGAGGTATGAATGCATATGACACCACGCGTCTCACAGACTTGTGTGTGTGTGTGTCTGTGTGTGTGTGTGCCTCTGTTCAAGTCCTGCACACAAACACGCCACAGACGCTGAACGGGGTTCAGGTATGGAATCAGATGTGCGCTTTCATGTGACTTTGTTTTCTCCAGAGGTGTAACAGGTAGCACGGCCAGATTGAACGAGAAATTAACTCATAAGTCATGATGCATGTGACACATGATGCAGTACACTCACTTAAGCTGACGCTCTCCTGATGGGATCATGGTTTCTAAGTACTGCCCGTAGATCTTGCGCAGGCCCTCCAAGTCGTCTTTCTGCAGGAGGGAAGCATGCACAGAGAGCTGAGATGACATTAGAATAGTAGGCGTCAAAGGCACCTTTCAAACCCAGTGGAAGTCCACCTGTGTTGGCATGATCACAAATTGTTGGCAGCGCAACATAATAAGTCACAGCACAAAAAAGCAAGGCAGCAGCAGGTCACGTGCGACATCACACGGCACGGCACATGTCCACCTTGCGCCGACTTGCTGCCAACGCTCATGCAAAGTGCAGCACTTTATCCACTCCTCCTCCTCCTCATGTCCCTGCTTACATCATCAGCATCCTCAGGCCATGCCTGCCTGCATCTCATGCAAACACCTCCTACTGCCACACTTGCCTGCATCTTCATGCCGTACTTGCTGCCAACTTCATCCACTGCCTGGGGAGTGAGGTCACTAGGGTCCGGCAAGTCCACCACCGTGTTGTACAGGTCCACCACAGCTGCGTTTGTGAGTGCATGTGAGTTGTGTGTATGTATGGTGTATGTATTGAGCGTGTGTCAATGTGTGTGTGTGTGTGCGGCTTGAGCTAAACGTGTGCATTTCAAGAGAGGGAGAGAGAGAGAGAGAGAGAGAGAGAGAGAGAAGAGCGTTTGTGGACGAGGTTATGTGAGTGAACGTTGTGGCGTGTTTGCGTGTGTGTGTGCGAGCGTTTGTGTGTGTGAGCCTTCATGCGTTAGCGTGTGTGCATTTGTGTGCATGCATGTGTTTATATATATGTGTGTGGGCATGTTCTTTATGTGCATGTACACGCATATGTGTGCACGTGTACAGGTCGCAATCGCTTGTTACCCTCACTTTTACTACCGGTACATGCTTGTGTCAGGGCTTGCCTACCTGCTGTATCGCGCTTCTTCTTGGCTTTCACACAGGCTGCTGCAGCTGCAGCAACACCCACGACGGCAGTGGCAGCAGATGCCAAGGTCTTGTTCTCAGCCTCCACTGCAGGCAAGGACAAACCCTTTTGGTAATTAGCATGCTGCAGACTAATACTGTGGGTGGGCAAGGGCAGCAGGAAAGACACGGCTGAAAGACAGATGAAATCACAGCGACAACCAGAGATTTTGTAAGTACGCCCCTTGTCCATGCAGGTGTCCGTACCTGTGATCAACAGCCACATGAATGAAAAACTGGAAACTTCATACACGCACAAAAAGTATGCGTGGATGGAGTTCGATGCGGACGTCTTCACCTTCGCGAAGTGCACGCATACATGCACGTGCAGACATATACACACACATTGGCACAAGCACACTGACACACACGCACTCACGCTTTCATACACACACACACACGCTTACACACACACACTCACACTTTTGCGCGCGCGCACACACACACACACACACACACACACACTCTCACGCTTTTGCGCGCATACACACACACACACACACACACACACACACACACACAGCACCACTTGCTCTGAGAAAATCCACATCAACTTTTAGATCGGACCCGCGCATCACGCCGTCCCCGACAGCAAGCCCTAGGGCTCGTGCTTCGCTGGATGGTGCATGCGTTTTCCATTATGTGTGTTATGTGCGATGCGCAAAGTGTGTACCTGGTAGCGCCTTCCCAGCTCCAAAACCCGCAGCTCCTGCCACGCCGGTGCAGGCGAGCATCGCTGGGTAGAACAGGGGCCAAGGCACCGAGGACAAGAGCGCCTGCTGCTGGTCCAGCTGCATGGGGTACGGGAACGCGCTGTTCTTTGTCTCCCTGGGCGCAGAGGGATCCTCCATGCTTGCGGTCGCCGGAATTTCCTCCTGCTGCACAGGCTCGGCTGACGATGGCTCCGCTGCTCTGCATCGCTGCAAGTTGTTGGTGGTCCTACGCAACAGTGCAGGGCTCTTGGATCCAGGGACCAGGTGCCCCTGCTGTGCCGGGGTGGGCCTACATCTGCTCGAAGAGTGCAGTCCTCTGCAGCGAAGCATTTTAAAGAGACTGCCTTAATTGATGTCGGCAGCCTTGACACAAAATGCTATAAAATTCTAAAAGGCAGTTGAAGACGAACGATTCCCAATCATTTACCACTGACCACATCTACACCCTGAAATTTGATTATATTCACATACGTACCAATAATTTTCTTCTTCTGCTCCATGCAATTGTCTCTCTCACTGCTTCGGCCGGAGATCTCCAGCTTCCTCATCAGCCTCTGGAGGTTTTGTATTGGCTGTAAGACTGCAGAATACAGGGTGCCTTAAACACAAGGAGACCAAGACGCGTGCGGTAATCATAGTTCTGTGCAGTAATGGTGCCGAGGCCAACATAGATCTGGAATAGAAGGTAGTAAAAGTTACTGAAGTACACTATGTGCTCTGAGCACATGTGCTTCTAAAGAGGAAGGCCTGTAGCAGCGTCGTACAAGGCACACCTCAGATGTTCGATTTGGAATTGTAGTATTCAGTATTCCTAAAAGAATCGTTACAACACCCTTAACAACACCCTTAATGAGGGCATTGATCCTTGAAATCCTTATGATTTGCAAATACCCAACCAATCATTGTCACAGGTGTTCGTTTGGCACCCTCCAAGTGCATGCCCTTCAAGCAATCAATCCGCACAAAAAGATCGTCGAATGGGCGTTAGCCAGGTATTTCCACTATTCTAGTTTAAGTGAGCACAGAAAAGCCAGAGTAAAGAGTGGGTTCTTGCTTGACGCATACGCACACAACACACACAACAACGCGCATGCACAATTGCACACGCGCACGCAGTCCACTAAAAACTATGCAAGTACCAAGAGCTAATGACGTATGTTGACAGGGCACTGTTGAAAAGGACATAGATAATACCTTTTGGACAAATGTATATGTCACCTCCGTAAAAAAGGAAAGATTGTGCTCTGCCGAACGGATTCAATATACATAACCATACAGGACTTGGGTATTCCTTTGCTGGGTGTTTGTTGGGCCCAACATGCCTGCTTGGCATCTGTAGCTTTGAAGACGGACTTCTCTTTTCATACTCCATGCATGTGCGTGAATTCTTTTACCACTTACCATGTACATTTTCTTCTCCTTTTTATTTCAGCTCCAAGCATCCTAGACACGAGTCAAACAACATCACAAAAGGAGAAATCAGCTGACTTCTTGGGAGGTACGCTCTTTTACTTGTTTTGCTGGTTCCCCACCTAGCAAGGGGGCAAATCAAATTTAATTTGGTGTTGTGGAGGAGTTTCCGTGAGGCGGAACTCCTGATCGACGCAAGTATTTTGTCGAGCCCATCACATAGCTTTCTTGGGTACCTACCTTGGGTATATATGTATGTATGTTTTGAAAGCCTGAAGGCCAGGCCATATTCACAGGTGTCATGGGTTTGTTTTGAATCGCATGATGTGTATACTATGCAGCTTGGCAACAACGTCTGCGTTCCGTAACTAAGGCTTGTGGCAGGTAGGTGTTAATAAACTCCGCAGGCAATGAACCCAATACCCATAACAAGAAAGGAGCTTATATGGTACCAAGAACTGAAGAAATCCTCTCCACGATTAAAATAGGAGGGGAAATTAAGCGATCAGCTGTGTGGATGACAAAGGCCTGCTGCAGCACACCACCAGCCAGGAGTTTTGCCAAGGTAATCACGGGATGTGCGTTTGGTATTGCGTCTAGCCTGTATAATTTTTGTTGCAGATTTGATGGCATGCATAAGTTAAAGTTTAAATGAGTGCTGTGGAACGTAGAACTAGTAACTCCGTGGCTGTGCAGTTGATTTCTTGTATGGCCGAGGTGAGTAGTGCCTGTTGATCCTAGTATATGGTCTACTGAGGGGCATGCCTTTGGTTGTACCTACCAAATGTGTGCAATAGAAAAGCAAAAGGCTCCCGTGGGTGGCGGCAAGAGCAAAAGGAGCAAAAGGCACTACGACACTCCGTGTTCCCAGGTGATCCCTCAACCCAGTACTGATGGAGCCCAATGTAGATTGACTTCGCAGTTCTGATGAGAGGCGGTCTATTCTACATGGTATGATCGTAGCACGCACATTGACCTTGCAAGGTAAGACTTATACTGATAACATGTCTTTTCGTAGGTAGACCTCGTAGGTATTGTTTCGTAGGTATACCTAGGTATTTGAGCAGACAGACTATCAGGGAGTCATGGAACACACATGGGGATTCAGGAACTCACAAGGGTGCTAAAGCTTGACTACTACATGCCCAGTGGCCAATCGCACTCGTCCCTATACAGCAGCTCCTTTGGTGCTAGGCTGACTGCCAAAGCAGATGAGCAGCTAGCAATGTTGAGGTAGTGCATTGCAACGAGGGGGCGACGAGGCTAGCCCTCAATGCATATGCATTCACGTGCCTGTCTTCACCTGCTGATGGGGACCTGATCTGCCATCATGGCAGAAGTAAACTTTACATCAGCTGCTGCAACTCATTAAGCAAAGGCACGAAAATCCAATTCTTTTCTTGCAGCAGATCACACGCGCGCCCACTTGCCTCACACGTGAACAAGGCCCTAGGTATTTGTGTCATGTATATTTTGGTAGGTAGGTATACGGAAACAAATGTGTGGTCGCCCATTTTTAAAAGCTGCAAGCGTTGTTATTTTGTCAGAGTAGGTATCAAATAAGTCCGGTCTTCCCATCTTAAAGGAATATTGCATGTTTATACGTTTATGCTCCCATATTGCCTAATAAGACAAATGCAGGTTATTTCTGGGAAAGTCTACCTTTCTACTTGTTCGAAAGCCAGTAGCCCCAGCCTCACTAGTATTCCTTTGCTGGGTGTTTGTTGGGCCCAACATTCTTGTTTGGTGGGTGTGAAGGTGCCAGCGCCCAAAATTTGCTTTTTGCTGGTCGCATCTTTCATGATGCTACCATCGGTGTATGTGATTGACTTCCTATTTATGTATTTTGGGAATATGCGAGCTCTTGTATTGGTTGATGTTTGTATTATGAATTATGAAGCATTTGCCACTGGCTGATGTCAGCAGCAATGGGAATATCTGGGTGTAGGAGTTGGAAGCTCTTTTTCTGCTTGTTCATGCATATCACACAAGTAGTGCCAAGCACGTGGGCAGTATTGTTACAAACCCACTTTGCTTCAGGAATTGCTTGAGGTTGTTGAGCCAAGCTGGGTTGGATTCATTCAGGGCTTGTTTCCCTTGATTGTTCCAGACGACAATTAGCTGCATTTTATTCTTGTTGTGCTGAGGCTGGGGTGGAGCATCTAACCAAACTTGTGTAGGGTATAAGAGCATGCTGTTTGCAGAAAATTTGGCTAGAACGCGTGCATGCTCAGGGTAACTACTTATCCAGCTCATGTAACGGTTCTTACTCCAACCAAGCCATTCAGGAAGGAGCAGGAATGTTGCTGTAGCTTCTTGAGTGCAGCGTGCTGATTAAAGCGCATGTCCCGCAAGTGCATGCAGGATGCAGGAGGCAGTCGCAATAGTGACCCAGTCGCAATAGTGACCCAGTCGCAACAGTGACCCAAGGGTGACAGAGGGAGAAGCCTGTAAATTTTTTGTCAAGGGCATTAGTGCTTGCTCTAATAAATCTTGTCTCTATGGTATTTTCACTCCAGTAGGTTTGGTAACTAAGGTCAAAATCTAGGGGACTGGCAAACTTTTGTTTGGTAACTATGCCCATATTGGAGGGAAGTCATGATGTGCCTCGGGGTGCAGTACGTATTGTAATTTTTACCTTTTTCTAATGTTGCTTAGTGAGCTCATTTGGAGTTTTTGCCTTTGTAGTAGAACTGCAATTTCAGTTGCTGTGTCTAGTACATGTGGTTGTGTAGTATTGTGTAGGCCAATCCGCTTTGATTGATTGTAGGCATGTAGCAGAATGTCCAGACATTCTAAGAATTTCCTCTAAGAGCCTCCTCTATGAGCAATCCTATTCTTAAAAGAGAAAAGAAGAATGAAAGACTGCGCAGGCAATGAAAACCACTCCCCACATTGATTAAGGAAAAGTAAGCCACTTTCAAAGTTTGGTACCGAGTACCGTAAAACTCCTTTACCGGCAGACAAAAAAGGCCCAGTCAGAGAGGTCCAACAGAGTACAGAAGGAGAAAAGAAGTCACAAAGAGACTGGAGTACCAGCCGCAAACAAGCAAGAGCATCAGGCATAGACACTGCAAAGCTAAGCTAAGGGTCTACAAGGGACGACCACCCATACATCTCGGCCGCTGCCAATCCACAAAAACTACTCTCATAGCCAGCCCTACAGCACTGAACCTGCCGTGCTCTCCACCACACAGTCACTCGGTGCAAGCCTATAGAAAGGTCTACTAAGCAAACACTGCTTTTACTACCTCAGCATTACACCGCTCCACCGTGCCTGCCTTAGTCTGAGGAGGATCCCGACTACCAAACCCTAAGCATGAGGGTCTTCATGCTTGGGGGGCGGCACCTCTCAAAAGACCAAAAGCAGGCACGCGCATCTCAATTGCCTTGTAACCTCACCTCCAACTAAGACTCGCTGGGCGCTCCTCTTTGCGAGCACCTCTAATGCACCGCGAACACGCTCCATGCTCCAGATCCAGCTCGCAATGTGAGCCGCTGCCTAGCCTACGCCCCTCCGCTGCTGTTCCGCAGCCCCCTCCCCCAAACCCCCCTCCCCCCCTGCTGCCGCGACTGCAAATTGCTGTCGCTGTTGCGTGCCGAGTGAGATTTAGCCGTGCGACCCTCCTCTGGGCAAACAACACTTGCCGTGAATGTCATATACCTACACAGGCTGTTTGTGTTTGGGCATTTTTGGTTCACCCTCTGAGTCTTTATTAGATCCTGGCTTGATGAGATCCACATCCCGTACCCAGATCTCACACCTCCAAGTGGGTGCATGCCTACTTGGGGGTTGACAGAGTCCGTGCCTTGTCTCTGATGTTTTGGCCTTGTGACGAGTCCCACATATTATCAAAGTGCTGGGTACAACCACCATAGCCTTGCTTGTAAGATTGTTAATTTCTTGGTCTTCTGGTTGGGCATGTAGCTGAGTGCTCGTGTTGACATTTTCATAACTATCTACGTAGTTTTTAAGTCATGGTTAGCTAGCTAATAAGAGCAGTTTTGCCGCTTCCCATATCGGTTGCCAGAGCACTCTTGCCATTTCCTCATCTTCTGCATAATAAGACTTTCTGGTGTCCTTTTACACCTGGGTTAGGTCAGTACAGGCTAGATAGTGCCAGTCTTCACTACTTTCCGCGGCTTGCCTTGCAGCATATGAGCAGGCATTCAGGTCAGTCAAACATTTCCAATGGTAAGTGCGTTGGCATGTATCACATTGCATTGTGGCATATCCTCATAGTTTTCTTCTCTCTTTGGATTTTCTCGGCTGACCGGGCTCCAACAGATTTGCTCCAACAGATTTGCTCCAACAGATTTTCACTTTTCTCTTCTTCATACATCTGTTTCATGTTTTTTCTAGCTTCTTTTTCTGGTGTCTTGTTCAGTCTGGCCTCTTTCTCTTCTTGAAGCTGGCTTTTTTATGCTATAGCTCAACTGCCCTCGCTGGCGGATATAGCTGTGTAACCCTTACCCTTACCCT
>Ga0307947_1001677_pt1 | contig 17634 bp, 23 predicted proteins | sample OrgLakmetagen232_FD_201840 | JGI IMG/M metagenome (GOLD analysis project Ga0307947, IMG submission 201840) | Saline water microbial communities from Organic Lake, Antarctica - #232 | ecosystem: Environmental > Aquatic > Non-marine Saline and Alkaline > Saline | place: Antarctica: Organic Lake...
CCGCCGGCGGCTGCTCCTGTCCCCCCTCCTCAGATCCCCCCTCTCAAACGGCTGCGGCTGCAGGGAGGGCTGTGAGTGTGCGGGCGAGCTGCCTCGACTTTGATCCGTGCCCCCCATCAGGCAGCCCTCCCCATCCTCACCGTCTAGGTCTCCTCCATCTCCCTCCTCGTCGCCCTCCTCTGTTCCATCCACCACGTCCACCATACCACACCGTCCCAGCACGCCCATGCCTTCCCCCCCCATGCCCACGCTGTCGTACAGCTGGTCGTGGTGTGAGGGGTACTGGGGGTGGTCAGGGAAATGAGAGAAAGGAAGGTACGGGTGATGAGGGTGAGGGTCGGGTGGGAAGGGGAGGTCAATGGGGGGGGGTGGGGGCAAGGGCCAAGGCATGGGTCCGGATGGGGGGGGGAAGGAGGAGGTGAAGTCCATGCTGGTGGGGGAAGGTAGAGGGGTAAGGGAGTGCTCAGTAAAAGAGGGAATGTTTGAGAGTAGGTTCAGAAATGCTATGCGATCTGATCGCGGCTCCTAGATTGTGTTGCATCCTGCTTGAGAAAGGCACGCACATACACACACAGATACACAAACACACATATGCATGCACACACACACACGCATGCACACACACACACACACGCACATACCTGCTTGAGGGAGGCAGAGGAGGTGGTGGAGGCCACGTGCTTTGAAGGTTTACCCAGGCGGAGGGGTCCACATGGTGTGGCGGCAAGCTTGTGCTTATTGGGGGGGTGTTGGGAGTTTGGGAAGGGAAGGGCAGGCTGTGTGGGGGGACTAAGCTCATAGGTGGCCCGCCAAAAGGCCCGAAGCTGCTGCTGCTGATGGGGAGGGGGGCAGAGAAGGCGACGTCTGGCTGCAGCTGGTGCTGATGCGGTTGGTGTTGCAGCAGCTGCTGTGGTGGGTGGTGATGGTGGGGGTGGTGAGGGTGAGGGTGGGAGGGAGGTAGGCCGAGATGGGAGGGTGGCTGCACCCATGGCATTTGATGGTGGTGATGTTGGTGCTGCTGCTGCTGCTGCTGCTGTTGTTGTTGTTGTTGCTGCTGCTGCTGCTGCATGGTCGCTGCCATGTGCTGCTGGCTGCTCAAAAACTGTTGGTACATCTGGCCCACCTGCTCAGGCAGTTTGAAAAGGAAGGGGGAGGATATTATGAAAGGGGAATCGCTCAGGTGCAACGTTGAGAAGGTGCTTGACGAACTCAAGTGAGTATCTGAGCCTGTGCACGAATGTGAGCGAGCACCATTGGGAATGGACTCAAGTTTGATTCAAGCACTGCATACAAGAACAACTGCTCCAGGTGTTGTGATGAGCGCACTTAATGCTCTATGCATTTTTGCTCTCAGCTCACTCTATGCAAATCTTTGAAGGTGGACAATCTATGGACACCTGCAACTGTGCATATGATGTTGAAGTATTGCTGCTGATATTGCATCAACGTGAGAAGCAAGGACGAAGGGGACGGGGGCACTGAATGTGGCTGTCTTGCTCACAGGATTTTAAGGCACAAGTGCAATATTCACTCACAATAACCATGTGACCGTGTAACTGTGCGCAACTTATCTCTACGCAAAACAGACAAAGTGTGCCGGAAAATCAGTATACGCTTTGCCTGTTGTCTGTTTTGCGCCTGTCCTCTTGAAATAGTGATTGTGAGCACATGAACGTGGTGCGAGTGCCTCAAACCTCTAGGCTTCTTTTGCTAACATAAAAGGATACAACAACCCACGAATATTCATCGTATTCGTGTCCCCTGTAACCAGTGTCAGTCACGTCCGCACACGCACCTGACTGTGTGCAACAAGCCCCATGTCTGGCGGAAGCGCCCCTCCCCCGTGGTTCATGCCCTGCTGCATCTGCGCGAGCCAGGCCTGCCCGTACCAAGCCATCTGTGTGCACGTGTGTTCAAGAGTGAGGATGTGCAAATGCGTTACGTCTGAGTGTGTGCATGTGCGAATGCTTGTGTGCGCGTATGCATGTTGTGCACGTGCGTCTCATTGTGCTTAGATGAGAATGGCGTACCATTGATTGTTGCTGCATGGCCATGGCCTGCCATTGGGACGCGTACTCATCAAAAGGGATACCCGTTACTACATCATCATCGTCAGGAGGGTGCTCAGGAGGAGGAGGGCCCTGGATAAGGGCCCTGTGAGGCTGTGTTTCCTGAAGCATATGTTTCCTTATGCCTCTGTTGGTATGAAACTAGAGTTTCACACTCAAGTGCTGCCTGTTGTGAGTGGTAGTCCCTCTTTTTTTAGCTGGAAAGTCATACAAAGTAATCATGGCCCCTCCTTTTATTATTACTGAGTATTCAAACTACGTGTAATGTATGTGGATCTTAGTGTGACCGGAAAAAAAGTCAACTGAACAGAACAAGTTCGTTATGTAATATTGAAACCAGGAGCCCCCAGTAAGCACAACTTTTGGACGTCAAGGGTCAATCCCATTAAAAATTATATATCTGGAATCCTGAGATTGAGAGCTATCGATTGATATATAAATGGGTGCGATCCGAGGGGGTCGGGGGTGGGTGGTCCCTCGAGGGGGTTTGGACTTTTTGGGACCCCCCCTCCAGAAATTTTCTGAGCCACTTTCACGAAGTTTTAAATATATCAATGAATTCCTGAACTCGTGAATTGTCTATTGGCACCCTCTTTGAGGAAATCAGGCTAAATGGGGGGTCTGTGGACAAGCCCACAAGTCAGAGGCAAACGCGCATTGGGTGCAGGCCGCGGGGTGAGTCAAGCCAAAAGAGCAGCGATTCACTCCAAACTTCCAGGATAGTGTCAGCATAAGATACTTAGTGGAAATTTGAAGAAATAAGGCAATATGGGGCTGTGTAAGTCAGTTGTGGGTGCTTGGTAGGTCATGTGTGCATGGGCGCCCGTATCTCAGTTTTTGCCCCATAACTCTGTACCACTTCAATTGCAAATCTGGGTAAGTATGCAGATGGATGCAGAATTTAAAAAGGAGCAGAATGGCACCCTTTTCGTCCCAGGGGGAGCAGTATTGGGTGGGGGGTGGTGGTGGTCTTTTTGGGCCTCCCGCCGAGAATTTTGGCATGACGTCCATTACTTTTTTTTTACCCTCCTGTCGAAACCTATATCTTTACAGGTTGAAGTGCTTTTCTGTGCTTCCTGTCATCTGTTCGGGACGATTCCAACTTGTTACGAGACAATAGGTGAACAATCCTCTAACCCTAATTTTGCCTCCCCTCAATTCTTGACCTCTCTATTCCCATTCATCTTGTCTTGCCCTTCTGCTGGTAAGCCCATCTCTGCCTTGTAATTATAACATTACTTTTCTCGCTTTGGTTGTCGCGTGAGCCTCCGACTGCAGGCTTGGCTTCAACTGCAGGACAATGTGCTTATCGTGATATTTTCATGATAATTAATTATCATGACCTGTGACATCTCCCAGGCTGCTCCCTTCTCTCAAATAACCATTACAATATATTGTCAGGTACGCACTGCTGTAGAGGTTCATCAAGACCGAGATTCAATCTTGTCAATTGTCAGTCACCATCTGGGCTTCATTTGATATAAACGCTCCTCCCATTATATCTGTATCAGGCCATTATATAATGATACTTTTTTAGCATATTTTTGAATGAGAATCAGTGACGCGTACAAGCTTCCGGCCAATAAGACAGGATGCTAAAAGGCATATTTCCTGTGGCCTAGACAGCAGGCGTCTTCTCGTAAAGATGTTATCCATTTCAGCATTACCACCAACCTCCAGCAGATAATCCATTCTCCCCAGACAGCACGGACCTGCTAGAGATCTGGCTCATTTGCATCTTGTTAACTACGCTGCCAAATTGTTCCATATCAGGCGCATAATTTCTAGTACTATCATCAACTATCGTCAGGAGGCCAATTCTGGGTTAGACCTCCTGATTCTCGTTGATTTTTCTTTTCTTCAGTGCCTCCCCTGTTATTAATGGTGTGGGGATTAATTTCGCTGTCCAATATTTTTTCTTTTATTAGGTATTTTGCAAGTTTTGACATAATTGTGGTAGCTCTGCATATGCAGCATCTGAACCACATCAGGACGCTACATCTGGACACCTGTCCACAAAGCTTTAAAACAAAGTTTACTTTCCTTAGCATATTGTCCATACGAGTTGGTTTTTTATGTCCCTGGAAGGGGTTTACTGCAAAATTGAGAGCAAACGGCATTAGAACATCTCGGCTGTCGTTGCCCAGTGACGCCCGTCCTCAGCAATCCAGACCATAATACTCAGCAAAGCATCCCTGGGGAGCATATTCAAGGGCCCCTAACGCTCAGGTGGTGGCCAAAAAGCGTCTTTCCAGGCTTCTAATAATTGCACCATTTTTGCCCAGCGGTTGGGCCAAAAGCTGAACTACTACACCGCAGCTTTGCGACAATTCATGGCGGGTACTTTCAGAGTTGAGTATTTCGTCAAGATCCATGACCTTACTTGCCAACAGATCCAAAACTTACGCAATTCCTGCTGGCATGTATGTGAGTCAGATATGGGCTACTTCTTTCTTACGACAAGGCAGAAAGATGGATAACCCCATACAGAAATGGCTTGTGACACTGCTGAAAATGATGCTTGGAGTCAGAGACACCACTCCTTCATGGTGCATTATGCAATTATGCAAGAGTGTGGCCTGCTGGATCCCCTGCAGGCCCGTTTACCCAATGCAACAGCTCCACAATGAGAAAAGTTTTGCAAGCTGACATGCGATTGACCTCCAATCCCCCGATGGCTGGTCCTCCCACAGTCTTTCAGCCATGGAAGGCTTGACACAATCATACATGTTCAAACAGGAGCTGTTTCTCTGTGTGTGTGTGTGTGTGTGTGTGTGTGTGTGTGTGTGTGCTGAGCCTATTGATCTCAGTCGTCTTGTTGTGGACCTTAGAGACAGGCATTTAGAATTTTGAGCACATTTTCTGATGGCCACCCAAAAGAACGCAACAGTAAAGCGCTGACTTATCACCGGTGGTGCGTTACTGCCTGCACAAAGAGCTCTGGTTATTACCCATTCCCCTCACAAGCTTCCAATTACAGGCTCCTTGACCTTCCTCGAAATGTGATTCGCAGTGTGCCTCGTTTCAGACTTCGTGTTCACACCCTTTGAAACAGCAATCTGAAATTCCACCTCTTTCGCTACTTGTGACTAAACAAGTTCTCTTCCACTGCACGCACCCTCAGATGGTTTCTCTACGCTGGAGGTAAGCGTTCTTATTTTCACAAGCAGGATAGGATGTGTATGCTGTTTTACACCAGGAACGCAACAAACTCTATCTTTTCCTTCATGAACTTTTTTTACTCTATCAGCAGGCGACCAATCGTACTTCTTGAGCTTCTACACCCATGCCAGCTTTTGGGCAGAGAATGGCACAAAACCAGCCCCTGACTCACACCCTTGCCCCCCATTTCAATAGTTGCATGAATGTTACCTACACCCATGCCAGCTTTTGGCCAGAGAATGGCACAAAACCAGCCCCTGACTCACACCCTTGCCCCCCATTTCAGTAGTTGCATGAATGTTACATTCGTGTATAGAAACCATTGTGTGACCTCAGAAAGATGTGCGATTCAGGAGAGGGGCAAAAATTCCCCCTTTTTTTGGCGGGCTTGGCTGAGCTGACTGAAATCAGCCAATAAAGAGAGCGACAGACCATATAATTACTGATCGTGTACTTACTGACGACTCTTTGTATTGTTCAACGGATATACATGAATGTACATAAATGGTAATCAGGTACAACAAATGTAGTCTACAAGAATCGGCGAGCTTAGCGATCGTGATCGTTCTCTAAATGGTCTCAGTAGTACGCCATTCCACCATCATCTTCAACATCAAAGCCCTCCTCTGGTGTTGAGGGCTCCATCAACCGGCTGCGCTTGAATTGCTCAAATGTGTGGCTATCTTCCATGCCCTCCCCGCTTGGGCGGGGCTTAGTTGTGATGAGGTAGCTGAGAGATGATCCTCCATGGTGCCATTGTGAAACACCAGGCCCAGGCGGGTTAGCTTGTGCGTCTTGCAGGGTTGTGCACAGCACGATGCTGTTCTCATGCAACGAACCTGCTTGGTAAGGGACAACAAAGGCAACATGTCACTTAAGTGTCGGTATGCAGCATGCCAACTTATTTTGCCCAATAGTACAGATCCAGTTTTTTCTGACATGTAACGTGGCTACGTGAAGGCAAGTTGAGCAATTATGTTTAGTGTCCAGGTGTGCACCATGCAGCGTGCAAGCCTTTACAAGAAGCAAGCAAGGCAATCATTTTGTACCCAAGCAAGCAACTGGTTCCATTTAACGTCTTGTCCATGCCATGAAATATTCGGATTTGAGGACAATATTCGAGCATAAGGACCTTCAGCTCTCCAAGGTGAGTTGCATAGGTGCATAGGTCATGGCAGCTGTGCAGCCCATATTCTTGCAAAATGTGCATCACCAGGTCCTTGCTATTGGTATCAAAGTTCCCCTCATATTGTATGAAGCAAGGTTTAAAGCATGTTCATTACACCTAATGATTAGTCAGTAATGCCTTCCAAAGAAAGAGTCTCAAATACTTCTCAAGGACTCTGGCAGCCCATAAGCTCAAGTGATACTGATACTGAATTTTTGGTGCCTTGTTTCATATTTCTCTCACCAGCCACAATCAAGCGCGACATCTCTGTGATGATGTTTTGCTCCAGCCACCTCCGCAAGGGGCGAGCACCGTATGCATTTCCTGACGCAATGAGTGCCGCCTGGGACGCAAATCTTAAAGCAGGCTCGCTGACCTGGGAAGTGAAACATTGTGCATGAACAAAGGCATGCTGACACTTTTGCACAAGAAAAGGCAAAATGACAAGGTTTGAATGCAGTAGGGCCTCGCTGTTCCTCGTATTCCCATCGAGAACATTTCTTGCATTTATCAAAAAGCAAATTGGAGATAAATCAGTGAGTCTTTTATGTGGATTTCGAATTAAAGATGCTCAAAATACCTGGAGCGTGATGTTCTTTTGAGACAGGCGCTTGTTGAGCTCTCCTATAATGAGACAAGCCACCTCGGTCATCTGGTCCTGTATCCAATTATTAGCATCAAGTTTACGATGAAAATTGAGTGCAAAGTAATAGTTTTGAATGACAGGCCTTCAGTTGGGGTTCTGTATTAGAGTGAAAAAGCAAGGAGTACTTGGCAATTCCAGCAATCTAAAGGAATGAAGCTGGCTTTAAAAAAGAAGCTAATGATGTGTCAATGCAAAATTAAACTTTATCCAGCGTCAACTTACATCGCTGAGAGGATCAAATACAATGATGTCGTCCAGCCTGTGAGCATGTTGTGTGATTACATCAAGTGTCAGTTGTGCAAACACACTTTTGAATAATGGTGAAAAAAGACGCCGTCAAAAATTGCGTGCAAATCAGATCTACTTAATGTAAGGCACCCTAAGGATCACAACAACAAGCATTATCACCTCAGGTAACGAGAAATACATTGCCTTTTGAGTTTCTATTGGTAGAATGCTTTGACAAATAAGCCAACAAAGCATGCATACATTCTTCACACCTGTTCAGGAACTCAGGTCGGAAAAAGGTGCGGGCGGTCTGCAGGACTTGTTCCTTGACTACGTGCTTCTCAGCTTTGGCCTGCAGCATTGCCAAGGTTTGCCAGGGTTGGCAATTACATAAATGATTGCGTAGGCAAGCTGAACACGTGTGTTGAAGCTCAAAGGACCCAAAAATTGTAGGAACAGAGCAAACAGCTGATGTAAGTATCCCTATGGTTAAATTTTCTGTACGATTTTAAATAAGATCCATGTGCTATTTTCCTCAACTTGAAAACCCCACCTGCAGCATGGCTAGGAGGTGCTCTGCTCCGAGGTTACTGGTCATGATGATCACTGTGTTGGCAAAGTTAACGGTGCGTCCTTTGGCATCCGTAACACGCCCATCGTCAAGAATGCCCAGGAGCACCTGTGGGTTCCAAAAAAGAGCAAAGATTTACACCTCACAGCATACATCAGCAAAAATCTACATCAGCAAAGATTTACACTTCACAACATACATCAGCCAGATGTACACAATGTGCACGTGTGTTTGATATAAATAAATGAGGTGCTTGAAGCAGTTTGTGTTTGCTGCATCGTATGTGGAATGCGCTGCCATGTTACTGACAAGCTACTTAACAGGTGCTTGAAGCAACTTATTTCGCTGTTGCCAGAATTTTGTATGCAGCGGCATTTTTGCTTTCAGATTAAAATATGCAAGACCCGAGTCTGTCATATCACTCGCAGCAATTTCATACCCAAATCGCAGCCAAATTTTACACAGACACACGCAAAGTACCTACGTTGAACACATCCGCGTGAGCCTTTTCAACCTCGTCAAAGAGCACTACTGAGTAGGGCTTGCGCCGCACAGCCTCGGAGAGCTGACCACCCTCTTCGTGCCCAACGTAGCCCGGAGGTGCACCGATGAGACGAGATACGCTGTGCTTCTCCATGTACCTGAGGGAGGGTGCAAATAGGGGGATGCTGAGTGGTGGCCTTGTATCTGAGAGAGGGAGAGATGGGCACGCTGAGTGCTGTGCTTCTCCATATACCTGAAATAGGGTGCATGGGGGGGAAAGAGAAAATTACGCAGGCAGTTGAAAACACCCCCACTTGGAGTGCATGGGGGATAGGATGTGTTGAGGTCGCCAAGGGATATAACGCATTGCTCAAAAAGGGTACAGAATTAGGAGAAGTAAAAAATTTTCAGGTTTTAATACTGGGCACATGACTGGGCACAGAGACATGAAAGTAGCTATTCTGTCTTTTTTGATCCGGCTAGAGTTAGCGCAAGTCAAGAGTCTTTCCTTCCAGCACGGTGACCGCTACCAACGCTGGATTGTGCTTCAACACTTTCACGAGGAATTTGTACTTTGAAAAGGCACAACTGAGACATTAAAAGCCACAGAGCAAAAGTGTAAAAAGACATGCTACCCACACGAAAACAAGGTACAGCCACAGGCACACTCACTCTCCCATGTCGACCCTGATCATCATCTTCTCGTCGTCAAACAGCAGGGCAGCTAACGCCTTTGCCAGCTCAGTCTTCCCCACACCAGTCGGACCCAGGAACAGAAAGGAGGCGCCGCGGTTGCGTGCAGCAAGGCCTGTGTGTTGGAGAAAGACCATGTTCTGTGTACTTAGGAGGTCTGAGCAATCCAGGTCTGTTTTAAAGGCTCGGAATATCCATCATATTGCTTATTCTTTCTGTTACATTAAAACGGGATGAACATGCTTGGTCAGACCATGCGGTGTTACACACTAGCCACTTAGAGAGCAGTGCCACACAAAGCCACTTGAATACTAAAATTTATGAAACAAAGAGCACATACATTATTCACGTGCACTCTACAAGGCATTAGCCACACCACAGGTGACCACACACCTGCACGACCACGCAGCACTGCATCAGCCACTGCGCTGACAGCCTCATCTTGGCCAACCACCCTCTTGTGCAGCTCGTCCGCCTGCGCTGAGCAAATGAAAGGCACAGTTAGTCAGGGCACAAACAGTAAAGCACTTTTTGCATTATCTGTGAGCATGGCTTATCAATTGCATCGAGCATCAGCTTGAGAAAGAATACTTGCACGTTTGCGTGCATGAAGTTGCAAACGCATAACAAGTCCAAACTGAGTAAAGGTGCAGAGCCTGCAGATACTACAGATCGCGTTATTGCATTTTATTTAGGCAATCTGGGTGATCATATTAGTAAGGGGGTGCCCTAATCATCTAGCCGTCGTTTGCTTTTTGTCCCACGGATACATTGCATTACCTCAGAAAGACTTAGAGACAGGAACTAAGAATGGCAGAGAAAATCGTTTAAAAGGAGAAGGCAAGTTCTTACGCCACTCGTGCGCCCAGTACATGTTGGTAATTTGCTACACCCACCAAGTGCAGCAACTTCTCCCGCTCTGTCTGCTGCAGCCTCACGACAGGAATGCCAGTCCATCTTGATACCACTGTTGCAATCTCCTCAGGGCCCACCGCCTCTGTGTATTTCAAAATGTTTAAAAGTGCATGGCTGGAATTTATAGGGCAAATTGCACCAGCTGAAGTATGATTGTGGACATGTGCGGTAGAAATATGGTAGTTTCTTCCAAGTGTGTTTCATCTAGTACGGTACAGATTTCCAAAATGCGTTGGAATCGGTCAGAATACAAATTATCTGAAAGCTTATCAGGCAAAAACGAAATCAGGAATGCTAGCACTAAACCTGATGCCTGGCAATTAAAAAAACAATTGTGCTCACAGGCTGCGGCTCCTGCACAAATTGAGTAGTGCAGACGTAAGCAATTCCTGTGTCATAGTCACACGCGCTTGACAGAAGTTACAATTGCGTGACAGTGCACCATCACATATGCTATTACACCAATGTACTCCAAGCGTGCAGATCTGTGTACATCATTACCTGTTAACATTGCATTTGCCTTTAATGCAGCATGCCGCAACGCCTTCAGCCAGTTGTCAACCTCAGGAAGAGCGTCGTATTTCGCGTGCACATGCTGTGTACATCATTACCTGTTAACATTGCATTTGCCTTTGGTGCTGCATCCCGCAACGCCTTCAGCCTGTTGTCAACTTCAGGAAGAGCACCGTATTTCAGATCAGCGATGCGTGCCAGGTCATTCCGCTGCTCAGCCAGCCCTATGTTGACGAGCATCTGCTCACGCTTGGCCTGCAGGTCAATGATACAAGTGGCAGCATGATTGCACAAGAGCACAAGAGACACCACATCCATTGTTTGAACTCCCAGTGCTATACTGTGCTATACTGTATCACCCAAGTACAAGTGGCAGCATGATTGCACAAGAGCACAAGAGACACCACATCCATTGTTTGAACTCCCAGTGCTGTACTGTATCGCCCTGGTACAAAAGATCAGCAGCCTCATTTTTGTGCAGTCTCTTCCTTGAGATTGAGCAAACATGCAAGGTCTCAGTTTCAGAACACTGCAGAAAGCAAATGTAACTTCAATATCCCCATTCTTACACCTGCAGGTTCCGGATCTAAGGTCTCAGTTTCAGAACACTGCAGAGAGCAAATGTAATTTCAATATCTCGATTCCCACACCTGCAGGTTCCGGATCTCGTCCAGGCGAGCTCGCTCTCCCTCATATTGCACCACAAGTGGGGCAAGCTGCTCTTCCAAGGCAGCCAGCTCTTTTTTCACCTGTTTTAACACAAATCCTTGTAAAAGTCGACGTTTTAAACAATTACAAGGCGTTTGACACAGCACAAGCGAAGTGCAGGCAAAAGAGGTACTGTTTATGCAATTATATTGTGTTCAACAAGTTGCAAAAGAAGCGCACGCAAGAGAAGGAAGTTCTTGTGAGGCGTTTTGTACGATAAGATGTTATTTGACACGTCACGAAAAAGTGCAGGCAAGAGGGGTTCTTATGGGACTTTGCGTTAGCCTGCAGAAATAACGTAGATACACCAGATGCCTTGATATTTGAGGTCACACGCCCACACCCACTCGCCAGGCCCCAAATAACTGGTCAAACCTTTTTAATTGGCAGAAAAGCAGGTTGGTAGTTTATGGAAGTCTCAACGGTAAGAGTAGGATGCATGCATCCTGATTGAAAAACACTACATGTCTCAAGCAAGCATTGCCCGCACACCTGCTCCAGCCTGCCAACGCTGATTGGGTCTTTCTCCTTCTTTAGTGCCGCCTGTTCCACCTGCAGCCTGATGCGCAAACGCTCCATGCCGTCGATGATCTCTGGCTTAGAGTCCAGCTCCACACGAACGTTGGAACACGCCTCGTCCATCCTGGACAGGCAGTGCGCACACTTGTTAACTTCTGTGTGTGTTTTATCTCTGATTCCAAATTGATGCAAGCACTGAGTGTGTAAAGGTAACGTGAGCCAAACACAATCACATGTGGTGCATAAAATAATGGTTGTCTTTTCTCTGTCCGACAAAGAAGGGTTAATAGAAAATTTATTTGCAAGCCATAGCATCTAAGATGCCAAGCAAAAGAAGCACGGTTTCCGGAAGCAAGGAATGGCAACATCTGGATAGAAACATTGGTTAAAGCATTACAGCATGAAATAAACCAAGTTCATAACAGTTCTTAAAGCAGATTTTCTTACATATAAATGCCAGGCAGAGCATATTTACCCCTTCCGTGTTAAACCTGTGTCTAAAACTATTGGTATACCACCCACAGGTCAATCGCCTTGTCGGGCAGGAAGCGTGTGGTGATGTAGCGGTCCGAAAGCTCAGCAGCCACCACCAGAGCGCGATCACTGATTCGCACACTGCGGATAAGGGCAAGCTTTTTTGTAAATGCGTGGAGGCAGTGGAAAAGGTGCATAAAAGATGGTGAGACAAGTTTGGGGCTCCTGGTAAAACATATCAGATGGGGAAATTGAAAGGAAATCAGATAGGCTATATTTGTGGGTGGGTCCAACAATAAACAATCCATATTACTGCTAGGCGCGCAAAGGAACTTGAAAGCAAGTTTGTTAACACGAGAGAACAGTAATTTTTAAGGTGCAACAGAGTGGGCTTTATTAAATAATGTTTAGGTATAAGTTTGACAAACCCACCTGCACCTCAAGAGTACTCCAACCACCCTAGCCTAGTTACCTAAACACCACAAGACAGAAGGCCACATACAATAAGTATTTCTCACCCATGGTGTGTCTCGTACTTCTCCTTAATGCCACGCAAGATGTTGATGGTGTCTGGCACGGTAGGCTCACCGACCATGACCTGCTGAAACCGTCTCTCTAGCGCAGCATCCTTCTCCATGTGCTGCCGATACTCATTCAGCGTGGTGGCACCTGCGCGTTTGCATGTAATATTCATGCATAGTGCTGCCGATACTCATTCAGCGTGGTGGCACCTGCGCGTTTGCATGTAATATTCATGCATAGTGCTGCCGATACTCATTCAGCGTGGTGGCACCTGCGCGTTTGCATGTAATATTCATGCATACTTGATGTTTGGATGGGTGTGCTATTGTGCGAGTGTGACTGTACATTGCTTCCCGAAGATGCTCAGCAATGTACTTGTGTTTACAAATGTGTATGCGTGTTTTAAGAGGTAACAGCAGACCTATATCCAAGCGGCGAGCTGTTCAGTCCTATAACACCTCTAGATCTACACAGATCCACCAAATCTTTGACTTCTCTTGCAAAGGAACAAGCGCATTTGCAGGGATGCATGCAGATCTTAAGCAGAAAGCAGAAAACGCTAGAATCAGAAGCATTACACAATACACTTGCACGCACCAATGCAACGCAAAACGCTAGAATCAGAAGCATTTTACAATACACTTGCACGCACCAATGCAATGCAACTCTCCGCGTGCCAACATTGGCTTGAGCAGGTTGGCTGCATCCATGGCTCCCTCAGCCTTTCCCGCACCAACTACCTGCATGCAATCAAGTTAGCGTGACCGACTCAAGTAGAGGTTCATCATCTTTAAAAACGGCTGGGCTGAAGAATGTCACTTGCTGGGCTGCAGGATTGTATTAGCTGTCCCAATGCGCAATTCTGGAAAGGCAAAGAAAAAGTGCCACATTCATATCGACACAGAGCAAGGAGCCACTTTGCCTCCAGGAAACTTGGTCAAATTTAGTGCAACCGCACCAATATCATTGTAAAATGTACTGAAAGAGGAAAATGTACTGAAAGAGGTTACTTACACATTGTGCTCATAAACTGGATGAAACACAAAGTTAAGAAAGACGCAAAGCGTCCTGGGTGTAGAGTTGCACCATTGCCGGTATGCCGACGTTAATGTGCACCCACCAGGTGGATCTCATCAATGAACAGGACGATGCCACCGTGGCTTTCTTTGATTTCATTCAGCACAGCCTTGAGGCGCTCCTCAAACTCTCCCCTACATTGTGATGAGGGAATGTGCAACAGGTTAATGAGAGACAACAACCAGGAAACAATCCTTTTTAGTTTCTTCAAGCAAGAAGCAAGAGGCTTGCGTAATCCAATGCTTGCTTAAAAATTTACAGGTTTAAAAGCATAAAACATGTGACAGCCAGCTTCTGGAAGTTGTTTATTACTAGGGTTGGCCAGAACCATATATATACGGTGTATATACGGTGCTTCTGGCTGGGAAATCACCAAATATACGGTCATATACGGTGTATATATACGGTCCTGGCCAACCCTATTTATTACAAGGAGAAGACACACAATGATGCTTAGAGCGGGAGGTGCTGCTTGAGCTCTGGTCCATATATGTCAGTCGCAATTCTTACAGAAGCACCTACCTGTACTTGGCCCCTGCCATCAGGGCTCCCATGTCTAAGCTGATGAGGCGTGTGTTGCGCAGCATCTCTGGAACATCCCCACGCACAATGCGCTGTGCCAGGCCCTCCACACACGCAGTCTGCGAGCATGAGCAAGCAAAAGCTAAGATTTGGACATGTGTGGGCAGAGTTGCTCTGCTTTATTGTGACGTTGAAAAAAGAGAGCTCGTGAAAACCAATTGCTGCACTTGTGGGTATTTGCATCCTGTCTGTACATTTTTTCTGCAGAAAGTCTAAAGCAGACCAGAATTACATCCAATAAGGGTCCTACAGTTGCATGCCCGGCTCTTATGCTCTGCAAACCCTCCATTCTAAGAGCAATCCAGCACAGCAACCTTTATTGGCGTGACAGAAACCATTCAGTGCCAAGATCTTTCTCCTAACCGCTATTTGCCAAAGATATGCTCAAGTCCTCAACTTGCCTTTCCCACACCAGGATCGCCAATTAGTACGGGATTGTTCTTGGTCCTGCGGCACAGCACCCTGATCATGCGACGAATCTCCTCATCCCTGCAGAAAAAAAAAGTACGCGAAAGGAGATTGTATAATGGTCCTGCGGCACAGCACCCTGATCATGCGAAGAACTTCCTCATCCCTGCAGAAAAAAGAAGTACGCGAAAGGAAATTGTAAAATGGTCCTGCGGCGCAGCACCCTGATCATGCGACGAATCTCCTCATCCCTGCAGAAAAAAGAAGCACGCGAAAGGAGATTGTAAAATGGTTCTGCGGCACAGCACCCTGATCATGCGACGAATCTCCTCATCCCTGCAGAAAAAAGAAGTACGCGAAAGGAGATTGTAAAATGGTTCTGCGGCACAGCACCCTGATCATGCGACGAATCTCCTCATCCCTGCAGAAAAAAGAAGTACGCAAAAGGAGGTTGTAAAATGAAATCAATGAATTTGTGCAAAAGCCGGTGATGATGAAGCATCCTTGCTCGCTCAGCACTCTTAAGCATGAAAACCAGAAGTCTTCATGCATAAGACCACTGCTAACACACACACGCAAGCACATGATAAGCGCACCAAATATAACAAGCACGACTTTTGCATGCACATGCGCACAAGACTAATAATTACCTTCCAATCACAGGGTCTAGGTGGGCGGCATTGGCGGTGAGGTCGTTGCCGTACTTGCTTAAAGCTTCTAAGTTTTCGTCGCTGGTGGGTGTGTCCACAGGTGTGTTTCCTTGAGGCTTCCGGACCTGTGTCACAGATTAAAACGTATAACAGAAGTGGAGCAGCTTTCAAGCGTGTGCTGTACTATAGCGTTGTTGTACTATTGCACCTTTTAGCTTTGTGCAAACGCTGCATCTTCAATTAAAGGTTCGTTTCACTGTCCGGCACTCTTTGATTGCGGCTCTATTAGCACCCCACTCTCGCTCGGGTGCCTTGGTTTGGCGTTGCAAATGCATACTGGACAGCACCATTTTTGATTGATCAATGTCTCTCAGCTGCAGCAAAAGCGCTAACACACACACAGAACAGGTTTTACAAGACGCGCAGCCTCACCTCTTTGACGGCATCTTCTAGCTGCATCTTTGGCACACCAGCTTCCTGCAACGCAGTTCCAACGTCACTGGCCCCCAGCACTGCCAGAATGAGGGCATCCACTGCCAGGTAGCTGTCTTTACGCTCCTTCATAATCTTGGCAGCAGAATCCAAGATCTTGGAGGTCTCCTTGCTTGGGTAGACTTCGTCTGGGGGGGGGGACACCTGGTAGATCGTGGGCGCAGCAAAGAGTTCATAAGGTGTGATTTTTGCAAGAAAGTCAAGGATGCGTGAGTCAGCAGGACGATCAAATTGTGGAGTTTCTAACACAGCATTTAGGTAGCCTAGCTTTTGTGGAAGGCAGATCTAAATCACCAGGGAACCAATAGCTAACATGATCTGGATGAATGGTGTGTGGGGGTTTGTGTGTGCAATTTTATCTGTATGATGCGTAAAGCAATGATATTTTGTGAGCGCACACGGACAGTCAGTCAATTGCTGGCCATCCTCACCTTGGGCACCTTGACCAGCTGCTTCCGCAGCACACGCGTCAGGCTTGCGTAAGTTTCTTGGTTGAGTGCGCGCACGGTGCATGACTTGGCCAGGCCTGTGTGAGAAATGTCGTTTCATCACCTTCGGTATAGATAGGCCTCGTGAGAGCAGAGAAAGCAGCCAACTTGGGTACTCCAAAGTTAAGAGATCCAGGTACTATAATAAGATAGTAAACTTGCATGAAGCGCACGCGCGCACACACACACACACGCACACTTACACATACACACTTACACAAACACACACACTTACACACTTACACACACATACACACACACATGTCCACACACCCTCGTTATCCTCCCAGAGAGATATGGCCAGGTGAATTGGAGCTAGCTGCTGGTGGCCCTCTTCTTTCGCCAAGTTAATAGCATCGCTGATTGCTTGGCCGCTCTTTGCCGTCACTTTCTTGGGGTCCTGTGAACATTTTGAAATGCATCAGATCCATTCAGTACAGACCTTGCGACCTTAAAAAAGCTACGCGCAACATTTTGCTTCAAATGCAGTGATGTGGTCCCAGAAGTATTCTCCTCGAGCAGTTCACGCACATACTTTACCGCAGCTGCACGCAACATGCACACGACGACATACACGTACAAAAGCACAACCATGCATACGCACAACACACGCGCACGCTCAAGCTGCGTGACGTGGACTGAGATGATGCGCCGTGGACTGACATGATGCACCGTTCCAGATTGACAGTGTGCATGGCTGTGCAATTACACAGGTGTGCAGCTCCTGATACTTACAAAACCCATTGGTCACCGCTCCAGAATGGAAAGCTTCAGATATGTAATCTGCTGGAGGTAATTTATAAATAAATTAGGTAAACTTTCCGAATATTTTACACACAATGAAAGCTCCGGATGTCGCGGGAAGTTTCTCGCGATATTGGGAAGTTTCCTCTCATCAGAACAATAGAGAAAATAAGGCCTAACCTTTCCAAATCCAGATCCAGGTATGCAAGCACTGCAGAGCGTTGCACACACCGAAGCATGCAACTGCGCACGTGCATACAATGTTTCCCCAGTGACACGGGCATACATACACAAGCGCAAGTACACATACGCTCAACATGCGCGCAAAATGTTTACAGATGGGTCAACATGAACACACACACACACACACACACACACACACACACACACACACACACACACACTCACACACACACACACACACACTCTTACACACACACACACACACACACACACACACACTCACACTCACTCACACACACACACACACACACACACACACACACACACGCACGCACGCAC
>Ga0307947_1001681_pt1 | contig 17628 bp, 11 predicted proteins | sample OrgLakmetagen232_FD_201840 | JGI IMG/M metagenome (GOLD analysis project Ga0307947, IMG submission 201840) | Saline water microbial communities from Organic Lake, Antarctica - #232 | ecosystem: Environmental > Aquatic > Non-marine Saline and Alkaline > Saline | place: Antarctica: Organic Lake...
TAAGGTGCCTTGCAAGTTTTGGGGGCGGGGGGTGCGCTGGGCGGGCCTGCGCGCCCTGGTGGGAACTTTGGTGGGAAGACACCAAACCTAGGGGCTGCGCCCCATGACTGGGGCTTCGCCAAAAATTGGGGCCCCTGATGGGTCAGCAAGGAAGCGCTGTTCACGTTCACGTACTGCATGGCACCTTAAGATATTTTTTCCAGGGTGATGTACAATGAGGGGAAAGACCACCTAGGAGGAGGAGATGAAACAATAAGGTGAAACATGGTAAAAGGGGAATGGGAACGGGGAAACAGGAGAATGCAAGCCAGTGCCAACTCAGTCATCCCACATCTCAGTACTACTTGCTCAGTCATCCCACACCTTACTACTACTTGCTCAGTCATCCCACACCTCAATACTACTCGCAGGGAAGGAGAAAGGTTGCCAGCAGTCAAATTTCTTGCAAGCTGTGATGTGTCAATTAAACTTTCCGAGTACTGAGCGTGCACGTGTGTATGGTCGCAGTGCAGGGATTGTACAAGTTAAATATAGTTATATATAGATCTGCAGCCATTTATCTGGCCTTGTTGCCACTGCAATTGTGTTTGCATGCATCGGCACACAGTCTTGGGAAAAGACTGGACGGTGGTACCTACCCATATCCACGCAAGTAACTATTGTTGAAAAGGTTTTAATGTTTCGGAATTTTTTGCCTTGATATTTGTGTGTTAAAAAGATCTACCAGGTAAACAGATGTGTGCAAAAACAAGTCACGTAAGTGATCACCAGTAATACACTGATGTGTGCAAAGGATGTGTGCAAAGAATACACTGATGTGTGCAAAGGATGTGTGCAAAGATAAACAGATGTGTGCAAAAACAAGTCACGTAAGTGATCACCAGTAATACACTGATGTCTGCAAAGGATGTGTGCAAAGAATACACTGATGTGTGCAAAGGATGTGTGCAAAGATAAACAGATGTGTGCAAAAACAAGTCACGTAAGTGATCACCAGTAATACACTGATGCTTATCACCTCCCATTTGCTCTTAGTGTGTGCTCTTTTCTCTTTTCTGTGTTTTACAACTGTTGACACCTATTTTCAGCTTCATCAACAAATCAGAATATGACCACCTACTTACCTTCTGCCCTTTGACATGCTGCTGCCGGTCTTTCTGTGCCGGCTCGTGCCCTGCTGCAGCAAACAGACAATAAAGCTTAAGATGCAGCGAAATGACTGGCAGGTACAGAAAGAAAGGGAATGAACATGCAGACAGTGAAGGACCTCTTCATACGTTGATTAAAGAAACAGACCCAGTTTGGAACTGAGTACTTTCAAACTCCTCCACCGCAAAAAGAGGGTGAGAACCAACAGGGAGCAAGAAGGGGAGCATGTCAGTCTGTCACATGGGGTTCTGTGCCAAATCATGTCCTGGTGCAGCACGCAGCACAGTTGAACAAGTAAGCATAACGCCAAAGTCAGGCTAAACTACACGGACAATGCGTTAATGCGGCTCTGGACAACCCTTAGAAGAGCAGCTTTTGCATCACAGAACTGTCAAGCAGTTATGTGGTCTATTAATTGAGCCATAATGCAGCATGCAATTACAGACATCACGTACATTTTTGGAGTAGAGGAATGTGAACCAGCAGCCATACTCAAAAAATAGAGAAGGAGGTCAGGCTCTTCATCGAAATTGTATCACATATATACATACACGCACACACTCATTCATCCACACACAAGTATGCTAAACCGACACGTGCAATTGGCCTCGTGTCCACGCTTTCACACACACACACACATGCATGCACACACACGCCCACACATTTCACCTTCCATAGCATGTACCTGTGCTCGAGGTATGTGATGCAGCCCAAGGCTTGTTGGCTCCAGCAGTTGTGGGCCCTCTATGCTCATTCTCATACTGCCTTTCAGACTGCGGACTAGCTGTCGCACCTCCTCCATCCTCACACGCTCAAGCCTGTGCATCAAGAAGCAATCGTGTGTGTACGTGTGCATGTGTGTGTCTATGTGTGTGCGCATATGCATGTGCGTGTGCGTGTGTATGTGTATGTATTCGTTCTTGTATGCGCACGTGTGATTGTGTGTGTGCGTGTGTGTGTGAGAGTTGCGTGTCATTGTTTTATGACAGAGTTGGAAGTGCTACACGGAGGAGTTAAAAACAGAGATTGAAAAAAGGGAGGAGGAGCAGCGGCAATCATTGTGCATTAGGTTTATGCCGTTCAGGTGAGTGTGGGTTGTGGGTGCATCCAGCGGTGCACGCTTTGGCCGCACGCTCTCACCTGAGATCGTGCTCCAAGCTGTCTATGCCAGCGTTGAGCTGCGAGGCCTGTTGGTAAACCCCTAAGGCCTGCAGTGGCACTCCCAAGTGCGATAGGGCAGCCAGCTCTTCAGGAGAAGCACCTAGGGGTGGGGCAAGAGGTGGTGAGCGTTGATGGGTAAAAGGGTACTCCCGGGTGTGACAGGGCAGCCAGCCCTTTGGGGGAAGGACCTAGGGGTGGGGCAAGAGGTGGTGAGTGCTGATGGAAAAAGAAAAGCTGCAGACGGTGAAAACTGCTCCCTACATATTTAATAGAAATGAAGCCATTTTGGTAGGCAGCCTGCCTCCACCACCAAATTGAGAGAGCGAAATGATCAGGAGGGTATATAGATGAGGTTTGGCGGCAAAAGAGCGGCGCACTCATGCGAGTTGCCTGGCAGGCCACAGCGCATTTCAATTCTCTGTAGACAGTACGTTGGTAACACGTAAAGAACGCTTTGATCACTTGAGGCCAACAACAGCCTGACCACCTGCAGACACACCTCAGATCGCGAGTAGGCACACTCCCTGACCACATGCTTACGATACGCTGGTCACATTTGTAGGCAGCGCTTATAGGCCACTCGTAGGCGACACTTTGGTCACTTGTAGACCGCACTTTGCTGACTTTTAGATAGGGTTGTCCAGAACCATATATAGGTACAGTATCTATATGGTGTTTTTGGCAGGGAAATCGCAATATATACGGTCATATACGGTTTATATACGGTATGTTTGGCAAGGATTTCACAAAATATAAGGTCATATACGGTGTATATGTACAGTCCTGGCCAACCCTACTCATAGACAACACTATCACTTGACATTGCCCTGATCGCTTCCAGGCATCACTCTGGTCTAAACAACACCAGTGCACCTTTACACTGGCAACAACTGTCCACGTTCACACCAGAACGCAACTAAAATAATAGAAACATGCAAGGCAAAAACAGAAATTGGAATAACCATAAGGCTAGACCTATAAGCCTATAAGTTTCCCCTATCCACGTATTCACCACACAAGCAAACACCCTACACACAATCACATATACACACAGACATACTCACATCAGATTCACACACACATACCTAGTGGCATACCAGTAGGACCTACAGCTAGACCCCCCGAGATAGAGGTCCCGAAGGGAGAGGGGCCCAAGAACTGGTTTGGTGCAAAGCTTCCAGGGTAGGTGGAGGTGAGCTGGCCGCGCTGCACACAATGCAGCAGATTGACATAATCAGCAAGCCAGAGAGCAAGGAAAAGGACCACTTTGGAAGTGGCTTATATGCTACAACAGGGGAAGGTGAGCTGGCCGCGCTGCACGCAAAAATGATAGCAGATGGACCTGATCAGCAAGTCGAGAACAGAATGAAAGGAATCGGCTTTGTTCAAATAATTTGGAACAAAGGGAAGTGCGCTGGCCACGCTGCACGCAAAAAACGATGAAGTAGTACTGGTGTCATTGTTTGTAAGGGCCAAGGCACAGACACGTACACATACACAACACATACGTAAAATGCATGCGCATACATATACACACACACATGCTCTTCACCTGTTGCTGCTGCATGAGGTCCCCCGCACTCAGGCCCCCATTCAGAGGGGGCCACCCGTGACCCTGCAACAAGAAGGAAGAAAAAGGGAGGCACAGTACTTGACGTGGCAGTATTCAAAGTTTTGTGGTAAATCTCTTTATTGCACATTAAGCCCAGGGTTGGCCACAGGCCACAGGCATATGTGCAAGGTGTAATTCAAGAGTTTTTTGGAAGGGAACCCCTTTAATAACAACCATTTTCTGGGCAAGTAAACAATTCTGGCCAGCCCTGTGCTTGTTTGCTACCATGGCATCGTGATGTCATTGAATCGCAAAGAGACACAATTCCAACGTCGAAGGCACGCAGGGTCTCACACCTGATTTCCTATTGTGCCTTCATCATTACACACGTATCCATCTGTCCTCATATTTGATCTTCTGCTGTTTATTCTACAAAGTTATTTGTGTGTTACCTTGAACAGAGCTCACACCCCCACCGCCTTCTCTACATACCCACACAGAAAATTTCAATCAGAGATGGTGAACATTGGTTGCTAGTTGCCAGCATTTGAAGGATACGTCCGACGCGCACAAGGCACACACAGCTGAGAAACTGTTATAAAGCACGGAAACGCCCACCTGCTGCATCTGATGTTGGGGGTACAACAATTGCTGTTGTTGCTGTTGGAGGAGGAGCTGGTGCTGCTGCTGCTGCTGCTGGATTTGCAGCGGACTGGGGGGGTACAGCATCTGATGATGCGGCTGTGCCTGCCGGAAAACAGTCAGGGCACAAACGTCGGTTGCTAAGAATATCTAATAAGTGCCAATCAATGGTTGATTTGCAACATTGTTGACCCATTCGACTCAAATCAAGGCAATGTAAAAGCTGGTGCTGCGGCTGGAGTGGCAGCGGAGTGGAGTTGCAGCTGGGGAGGTCACCGCTGTCTATCCTTAGTATGACTACCAGCGAACAGTTGGGGTACATGCTAACCGTTGGAGTTATTTGCCTCATAGATTGGCCATGGACTAGTTAGGGGATACTTATGGCTCTGTTTAATGTTAGTGTGGCTGCCAGCGGATAGTGACTTGTTTGAGCTTACTAAGTTTATTGATCGTCATTGCATTAGTTGGGAAATTCTTATGGCTATCAAGCGATGCAATACACAGAAATGCAGCTGGATTGAACTGCTTGCTGGTTACTAACGGATCTCATAAACAACGTGTAAAGGAGCTCATGGTTAAACGGCAGTGGGCATTTGGTACCCATCATTTCCAGTAGTGCAGCTGAACTGAAGGAGCTCATGCTTTAATGGCGGTGGGGACTTGATACCCATCATTTCCAGCAGAACAGCCGAACCGATGTGCTAAGTTACACAGCGTTTTGCTGTAGCTGCAGCGGCTGATGAAAGATGAAACGCTGCTAAGAGGATAATCCGACAGATGCCATTTTTGTTCTTTACGCGAAACAGATATCCGCGCAGCAAAAGAGTAGGGTTGGCCAGAACCATATATATGCAGTGTACATAAGGTATTCTTGGCAGGGAAACCACCAAATATACGATCATATACGGTGTATTTATGCGGTTCTGGTCCTACCCTACAAAAGAGGCATTCATCAATTATTTTGGGCTGGAAGTAGAGGCATCGTCAAGCTACAAATGCACAGCGCATCCTCCTGCGCACACACACACACAGACACACACACACGCACACACACACGCACACACACAGACACACACACACACACACAAACACACACACGCACACAAATACACATGTACACTCACAAATACACACGTACACTCACAAACACACACGTTAACACACACACCTGCTGATGTTGCTGCGGGGAGCGTAGTCGAGGCATGGAATTGACCAGCTGCTGCTGTACGTGCATTTGATGGGGGGAAAGGGGTGTCACCTGTAAGGCATGAGTGGGGGCACACACACACACACACACACAATCACGCTTTAGATTAGGTACACAAGATTAGGTACACAAGATGAGTTGGTACAAAGAGTAGCAGCACATGCACAAGCAGTGGTGTGACCAGGAAGGTCAGCAAAGCCTAGACAGGTGTGAGTCATGAAAACAACCGCTCTTCACATATACCCTGGATTGGGGAGAAGAGCGCTGCATGTGAGCAGGGCTATCTGTGATGCACAAAGCAGTGGCATGTAAGGTGTGCATGCACATGTCACATGTCCCAACATAACTCTGTGACACACACAAAAAACGAAGGGCACGTGACATAGACGCGCATATACGATGAACAAAAAAGTATACATGGAATTCCACGCACGCTTCGCGCCAACCCTGCACACTCCTGGGTCCAGATGCGCGCACATGTGCAACGTAGGTGTGGACATGTGATATTCTATACCTTCGCCTAGATCAAAGTGCACATATGTGGCTCTGGTAAGCACTCATGTCAGTTTAAAGTGCACATATGTGGCTCTGGTACTCATGTCACTTACGTTGGGTATCGGCCGCACTGGGGACCCTAGCACACTGAGCTGTGTGGTGTGGATGCGTGTGTCCCTCAAGAACTCTGTGACTCGCACGTGCAGGTCCTGTGTGTGTTTGGGGGAGGGGGGGTTGAAGTGTGTGCGTTAAGATTGCTGTGTGAGGTGAGCCAAAAGTACACCAAGTTATGCATATGGCATGTGAGCACTCATCTGTGTTTGATGGGACTTTCTCGATGGTTCATACGACTGGGTGTGCTCTATGGGCATCAGGCTTGCTTAGCTTTTAGCTTACTGCACTTGAGCACCAGACTCTCTCAACCCAGCACCACCTGCTTCACCTATCTTCTTACATGCACGGTTGCATTTGGGCACACAACAGACTTTTAAGAAAGAATTTCCTCTTTCTCTCTCTCTTTCTCTCTCTCTCTCTCTCTCTCTCTCTCTCTCTCTCTCTCTCTCTCTCTCTCTCTCTCTCATCTCAAATAAATTGGCATTGGCCTCTCTCAAAGCGGCATCAGCCTCTCTCAAACCGGCATCACCTGCTTCACATTTAAGCAGTACAGCAGAGCTAAACGAGAGCCAGCCTCACTCGCACATCAGCCTCTCTCAAACAAGCATCACCTGTGTTGCTGCTGTGAGGGCTGGGATGTCAGAGCACGCTGACTGGAGGCCTGCCATGGCTTGCTCCTGGTGTGTGTGTGTTGTATTTGTGGGGTGTTTCTGTTTCTGTGTGTGTATCCGTGTATGTGTGCCTTTGTATTCTATGCAGATGTCAGTCTGAGTAGTGTCTATGGTTTTGCATTGCACAGTAGAGGAAGCCGTCAGGTGCCAGGCCAGAAGCTGACACGTGCAATACAAACACAAACAAGTACAATACATCAGCGGCACTGGGCAGAACACACCTGATGCCCATGACCGTTGATATACATAACACATAACCAACCCCTTCTCACACGCATGCACACACACACGCATGCAGGCATACATACTATTGCAAACATGCACACACACATACACACACACAAAGGCTCACCAGTGCGCTGCCTGTGGAGTTGGCTTGGAACATCATGTAGTCAAGCCCTGCTTGGGCCAACGGGACGATGTGGCCAAAGTGATGGAGGGTCAGCTCCTCACAGTCCTCACTCATGATAGACCCATACACGAGGTTGGGCAGCACCTGTTGTGCAAGCAAGGGTTTTGGGATGTGTGCGTATGCACGGGTACTCAAGAGTCCTTCTAAACAGGCCTCAATTATGATGGACCCATACACAAGGATGGGCAACCCCTGCCGTAGTGTGTGTGAGTGTGCAATCTGGACTCAAGCTTTAAGCTTACTTTACTTAAATAATCAGCTTTAAGCTTACTTAACTTAATTAATCAGAAGCCCGAGGATGAATGGAGCATTCACAGGGTGTTAACGGCGACATTATAAAAATGCATATGCAGAACACAAGCACTCGATTAATCATAAGGCATGAGGATGAATGGAGCATTCATAAGGTGTTTGCGGGTGACATTATAAAATGCATATGCACAACACAAGTACACACACTTAAACAGGCATACACACTTGGGACATGTATTCCTACCTCGACCAAGGAAATTAGCACACACACAGCAAGGCACGCTTCTCCCTACCAAGCAAACCAGCATACGCGCACAAAGGCACCTTCCCCCTTACCTTGTCCAAAGAAAATAGCACACACACAGCAAGGCACGTTTCTCCCTACCAAGCAAATCAGCATACACGCACACAAAGGCAGCTTTTCCCTACCTTGTCCAAGGAAATTAGCACACACACACAGCAAGGCACGTTTCTCCCTACCAAGCAAATCAGCATACACACACAAAGGCAGCTTTTCCCTGCCTTGTCCAAGGAAATTAACACACACACACACACAGCAAGGCACATTTCTCCCTGCCAAGCAAATCAGCACACATGCACACAAAGGCAATTTCCTTCCCTACCTTGTCCAAGGTGCTGGAGTCCATGCGTTGGGCCAGCTCATCCAGATCGACAGAGTAGATGAGTTGCCACTGCAGCTCAGATCGCTGCTTACGGAAGTGGAAGTAACGCGCCTTCTGATCTTCGTCCTGTGTGTGTTTGCAAGGAGAGTGCATGTGTGCAAGCGTTTTGACTCAAAGAGGCAGTATGTAGTGTGTAAGAGCAAAAGATAAAGGTGAGATTGGATGGGGGGGCAGTATGTAGTGTGTAAGAGCAAAAGAGAAAGGTGAGGTTGGAGGTGGTGACGAATAAGGCAGAAGTTTGCTGGCCTGGATATAGAAGGACTATGGGCACGCAGGCAAAAGAAAGCATCTGCAAGAGGAAGTGTGTGTGTGTGTGTGTGTGTGTGTGTGAGAGAGAGAGAGAGAGAGAGAGAGAGAGAGAGAGAGAGAGAGAGAGAGGGAGAGAGAGAGAGAGAGAGAGAGAGAGAGAGAGAGAGAAGAGATGGCGAGGCTTAAGGAAAATAGAAAGACATGTGAGGGTTTGGGGTCGGCCATGAAAAAAGGTCGGCCATATCACAATGAAGTACAGCAGCCAAGCTGCAGATTGTACTGCCAAACATCACGCGCACATGCATATAATTGCCCTAGGTTGTATTAGCTCATCCAGCGATCGGACATTTCCGACACACAATTGCAATTGCACACTCACATGAACGCACTTACTCACTTCGCTATCCACATACACACAAACACACAAACACATACATGAGCACATTTACACACCTCCAGCTTATCCAGCACTGCGTTATACCGCCCGTCTTGTTCTTCCAACGCCTTGCGCTGCGAGTCCAGGCCCTGAATGGCGAAACGATCGAGCTCTCCTGCGTGGAGACATGAAGCAAACACCGAAGACTGAAGGCACGGTGAGCACGGTGAGCACTGTGGACGATTAGGCAAGTCGCGTAAGCAAACACCGAATACTGAAGGCACGGTGAGCACTGTGGACGATAAAGCAAAACGCGTAAGCTCTCCTGCGTGACGGCGATGGACATTGAGTTGAGCACCCTTCACAGGCGCCCCCATATTGGCGTACAATGCGTTACAGTGAGCTTCTTCTGAGGCATTCCAGGCACGCTTCAAACACGGATTACATGTTACATGGGACGTGCAATGCGGATTACCTGTTTGCATGCAGCTGCCCAAAAAAGTCTGCCCAGCCTCTAGGTATGCACGGGCGGCAGCAGCCCACCTTGAGGTATGTGTGTGTGGTTTGTGTGTGTATGTGCGTGTGCGTGTGCATATTTGGGTTGTGTGTGTTGTGCGTGTGTGTGTGTGTATATATGTGTGTGCAGGAGTCGTAGCAAGTGCTGTGCAATTTATCTGATGCAAACCTCCATATACTGCGTCCCCCTTTTAATCCTGTAGATGGTTTTGTGGCGTCTTAATCCGTTGGACAAATAGCAGACTCAAAGGCACACTCCCCTCCCAACAGGGCCACCACTGTCTGTAACCACCTGGGCCGATGAAACGGGAGGTGTTAATTGGGTCTTCTTGTCCACCTTTCTTCAAATACACACAAGGCAATGTGTCTGTTACAACATTCTCCAATACAGCTCTTTGCTGGTGATGGCATCGCATAGAAAAAGCGTACCAAAACATGTGTGGGGCTGTTTGGTCGGCCTCGTAAATTATGCTGCAAATATCGCTGATCAGGTCACACTGAGGGGATTTATAGCAGTGGCTTGTGTGGTATGAAGGTTATGATGCAGATCATAGATGATCTGGGAAAAAGAGAACAATAAGGGAAGTAACCCAAAGAGGGAGCTGGTTTGGTACTAGCATTGGAAAGTAAGCTATTTTACACTAACCCCACACAGTGCGCCAACCCTATTCTTAGTCACTCAAATTTTGTATACACACCCTCCTGTCCCCATCTTCAATTATCATCTTGGGGCACAGGCACTAATGGTTTCCTGCACATTTTTGGCTCTGTGGCTCCTTTCCCTGATTTGGTTTCGCAAGCGCCCTCACTGTCAGCGCGTGCAATCATTCTTCTCCCACCTCAGGCTCTATCTTTCGAATGATGCGGGGAGTGGTGTCACTGCCTTTGTGTGTGTGTGTGTGTGTGTGTGTGTGTGTGTGTGTGTGTGTGTGTGGGTTTGTGTGTGTGTGTGTGTGTGGGTTTGTGTGTGTGTGTGTGTTTGTGTGTGTGCGCGTGCGAATGTGCTTTTCTTGTCTGTTTTACGTTTTACCCAGGGTTGTTCAGTTCGTTTTTTGGGAGCAAGGGTTCGGTAAAGTTTGCGAAAGTTCTAGAATCCTCGAACTGTTCGAAGGGTTCGATGTGCAATTTGGGAAACGGGCCCTTGGGCTCCTCCCCCCACCTTCAAATCTTCCCAATTAGTTGTGTATGTTTATATAGCAGAAAAAGGAGAACCTTCAGGTGCAGTGCAAGTGCCGCGTTGTACAAATCCTTAGCAGTTCAGAAATGTGTGACAAGTTTGGCCTTCTGACTAACAAAAGTTCCTGGCCTGATACAGATTACAGATCATATTTCTTATATAAATCATTATTCATGTTACTTTTACTGCAAGGAAAGAGTGGGACTGAACTGGGGGGGGGCTGCTGTCCCTTGCAATTTTGACAGACGCATGCTTCAAAGTTTGACGAACTCGTAAAAGTTCGTCGAACTTTGACCGGACTCCGAACGGCACTTTTCAAACTCGTTAAAATGCGTGAAAGTTTGCGAACCCGAGCTTTTGGCCAAACCTCGATCTGAACAACCCTGGTTTTACCTGTGTGCAACGTCGGTGGCAGAGGCATAGCGGTCCAGCAAAGTGACGTGTGCATTCCTCAAGTGCCACATGTACTCGATGGCCTGTGCATGTGTGTGTGTATGTATTTGTGACACAGTTGTTGTCTGCATGTGTGCATGTGTGTGTGTGTGTGTGTGTCTGTGTGTGTGACGCAGATGTTTTCTGCGCAACCAAGGCAACTTGCAACCAGCTTTCATGCAAGGACGCATACAATGAGATCATCACTGAAATCATCTTTGTGCCCTCTCATCTTTGTGGCCCGGTAATACTGGGTGGTTATCAGTTATCAAATGGAGAAGGAGGCTGAGGTTAAAGGATCGGCTGCAGGAACAACTTAGAAAGCCACTCATTAATGCTGCAAGAAGGAAGAAAGTGGCTCATGCCACGATTCTCTGATTTCCCTGCCAAGCACTCTGTGTAGCCACTTGCACAGGGTCATACACCCAGGGAAACAAGCGCACCAGCTGCAGGAGGCGGAACACCTGGATGCAGTTCTTACTAGAGGGCCCCACTGCAGATCCTTCATATTCCAAAGAGCCATGTTGCAACGTGTTTAAAGCGTCTTCAATCGCCCCGACATCTGTTAGACGAACCTGCATTGCATGTGCACGCCGCACGTGTCAGACAATCACTGATCGGAATTTGATGGTGGTGTGCCTAGTGCACTCAATGTTCCTTGGAATCATGCGTTTGCCTGAGGGTGGTTTGCCTGAGGGTGGTTTCAGATACAAAGCATCCTCACAAATACGCACCACTGATTCAACGTCGATGCCGTGGAGCTGCCTCCAGTCGAAGTGTTCTCTTCTTTGACTATGGTTCATAGGTGTAAATGAAAGATTTAATGTTAATGCTTGCATGAGTGTGCGTGTGTTATGTGTTTGAGTGTATTTTTGTATATGTGTGTGAGTCTGTGTGTATGTGTGTAAGTATGTACATATATGTGTGTGTGCGTGTGTGCGTGTGCGTGTGTGTGTGTCGTGTGTGTGTGTGTGTGTGTGTGTGTATGTGTGTGTGTGTGTGCGGGTGTGCGGGTGTGCGTGCGTGCGCGTGCGTGTGCGTGTGCGTGTGCGTGTGTGTGTGTGTGTGTGTGTGTGTGTGTGTGTGTGTGTGTGTGTGTGTGTGTGTGTGTGTGTGAGTGTGTGTGTGTGTGTGTGTGTGTGTGTGTGTGTGCGCGCGTTCTGGTGTTTTGTGTGTTTTTGAGTATGTGTATGTGTGTGCGTGTGTGTGTGTGCGTGCACCACGTACCTTAAAGTAAAGCCTTCTAAACTGATTTTGGACATTTGCAACTGAGTTTGACCACTTCCTCTTTCCCTCAGATGCAAGGTAGTCACAAACAATAAGTGAAACAAAATCTTACTGCCTGCAATAGGCAATGCATAAACCAGTTGGTTTAACAGAAATGTGGAGGATCCACCTGAATAATTATTAATTGTCCATTTTCCCCTTCGCCTCTCTTCAGCCGGGACACTCGTGCCGGACGGCAGGTGAGCACCGGCGTGAACTGTCGTGTTTGTGTGCGTGTGCGTGCTCTCTTTCTCGCTACCTATCCTCCCCCCCCTCTCCTCTCCCCCCACCTTTCAATCGCTCTTGAGCGAGCGTGTGTCTTCCGACCGGGGAGCTTTCCCCCTTTGCCATGCCATTTCACGCAATTGCGGCTCACCCTGCATGCGCCCCTCTTTCCGCCCCTCTCCCCGTCCCTACACCTTGCATGCGCGCGTAGAAACTCGCTGTGTGTCAGGCCTGCTATAATTGCGTCATGCACCCACATCATGATGGTCCCAGGACAAAGTGGATCAGAAAATGTCCAGCCACTTTGTCCTCTCCCCTCTCTTCCCTCTCTTCCCTCTCTTCCCTGCTATTCCTGTCATGCCGGTTTCGTGTCTTGAGACCTGCCTCTCTTCCTCCCCCCCTCCTTTCCTCCCGCACACTCACTCTCTCTCTCCCCCCTTGCCGAAACCCCCCCTCACCCCCCCCCTCTTCCTTCCTCCCCGCATGGTGATGACAAACCGACTCAGCTCACTCCGAGCACACCCGTGCCTGTGATGACATTTGTTCCAACGCTTTGTCTGAATGCGTTCACCAACTCGCAAATTGCATGGCGCGCTTTGCACCTCGCCCCCGGCGGCCATGCAAGTGCTTCGCATCCACACTTGCCTTGAACATTGATACCATCACCACATCATCAACACCATGCACGCATCGCCACGCCGGCTCGGGAATGAGGACACTTTCCCCGTATGATCGACTCGGATTACAAGAATTCACTTTGGGGGGTCTCAACAGCCCCTATCAAGCCAGTATAGCTGACCCTTCCAGCGTGGCCCTGCATGTGCACTCCTTGGATGCTTGATCACCAAATGCTTTGCTTGCATGTGCAAGCGCGTGCACACACACGCCCCTGCCCCTCCTGGAGATGACGACTTACCACCATTTTGGTCCGTGTTGCTGAACATTACTGACGAGAAACGGCTCTCTGATCCTCCTCCCTCTCTTGTGTTCACCTACTATGTCATCCATGCCTTTCTGCCCTCGCTTTGCAGGCGCTGCACCAGGGTCTTCAGCGCTTGCCGAGCCTCCTACCACGACTGCCTGGCTCTTCATCAGGTGAGAGGGTGTTTCTTGACTGCCCTAGCCTACAAGGCTTCTATAAAGTTGGTCACCTTGCTCTCTGCCTGTGCTTGGTGGCCCGTTCCCAGAAGCTAGAGAGATCCAAGGCTGTGATGGTCGATCAAGCCTGAGCAGCTGAGGGGCACGCTATCGCAGCCCGAACTTCCATGTGGGACTGTGACGATGTTTCCCAGACATATTTCTTGTTTGTGTATGCTGGCTCGTGAAGAGTTTTTGGGCGTGCTCATAGCTCCTTTTTTGCAGCACATATGTAAGGTACTTGTAAACAGGTGCAATACCAATTTGCCTGCTCGATTCAATATTCGCTTTTGGTTGGTAGTCATTATAAATAATTGTGGCGTGTTGAAGTAAGGGTCCTTTCAGGCATTTCCGGGCAATTAATTATCAGAGTAGCAGGCCCTATACCTGCTTGATGCCGATGCGTGGCATCAGCTTGTGCGTGACTATGTGCAGCAGAGGGCGTTGATGATTTCTGAGGCTGTTTATGAATCACATGATTTAACATCTCACTTTTAACGACTTCTCCTTCCACTGAGCCCTTTGCTGTGCATGCGTCCAACTATGCATACTGAGATACATATGTCTGATGCGGGTACTGCCACTCGTGTCATCCCTCTTGATAAAGTATTCTGTCTGATGCGTTGTTCGTTTGACAACATACATTCACATGAATTTTGTTCCATCCTACCGCAGGCCCACTCCTCCTTTCACACTAGGCCTTTGTAAGTGGCAAGTAATGGGAGCCGGCAGAGACAGGAGGCACCTGAGCAGCCGTCCAACCTGTCTGTAATTCCAAGACATGCGCACCAGTGGTTCCAGCATGTATCTGGCTGGCCTCACTCAGTGCAGCTACTGTGCAGGAACTTCCAAGCCCCTCAAATCAAGGTGAGCTTCCTGCTTTGCTGTGGATAGCAGCGCCAAGCTGGTGTGCCTCCTTGCCTTGTGAACCTGCTGAACAGAAGGAATGATGCAAATTTGATGTCGCCCCAGACCTAGTCCGGATTAGCCTCCGGTTACTGTGCGGACGAGACTTGAGCCGTTGCTCGCTGACCTTCAAAGTTTCTCTGTTCTCTGTTGCATGCACGCGCATGTTGTAATAAGGGCATCACGCGTCTCTGGTGTGGTTGGGTGTCATGCTGCTAGGGTAAAATTAGAGCACCTTAAGTAAGTTAGGCCCTTATGCTTGCTTTAGGGTTGTACAATACCTCTTCTTGGCCCTGCTGAGTCTGAAGGAATGATGCAAATTTGATGTCGCCCCAGACCTAGTCCGGATTAGCCTCCGGTTACTGTGCGGACGAGACTTGAGCCGTTGCTCGCTGACCTTCCACTCTATTTTCCACTCTTTCTCTCACACACACACACTCCTCCTTGCTGCATGCATGGTGATGACAAGCAACTCAGCTCACTCTTAGCACACCCGTGACTGTGATGATACTTAGTTCCAACATTGTCTGAATGCCCCACACGCCACTGATATTCCTGTGTCATGTACCCTTTCAGTCTACTCTCCTCGTCTTGGTACCTAGCTTGCTTTAATCTATACACATACCCCAATTGAGGCGTCATGCTGGAGTCGGGAATGAGGACACTTTCCCCGTATGATCGACTCGGATTACAAGAATTCACTTTGGGGGGTCTCAACAGCCCCCATCAAGCCAGTATAGCTGACCCTTCCAGCGTGGCCTTGCATGTGCACTCCCTGGATGCTCGATCACCAAATGCTTTGCTTACATGTGCACGCGCGTGCACACTCATACATACCCCTGCTCTTCCTGGAGATGACGACTTACCACCATTTTGGTCCGTGTTGCTGATCATTACTGACGAGAAACGGCTCTCTGATCCAAGCAGGCAGATTTCATTGAACATATATGTGTGCTCAGATAAGACTGACTGCCTTTGCATCGCCTCACCTGCAACAGCACGCTGATGACAACAATGAGTTAACGGACTAGAGTCTCTGAAGGGCTCCGGCCCTCTGTGACGAGCACACTCTTTTTCGACTGAGTGCTGTCCATCACCCACCAACACTCACTCTGCCCTTGTCATGCTGATCACTCACCATGCCCACCAACTACTCGCCACCCTCATCGTGTTATGTGCTGCACCCTTCCCTGAAATTGCAGGTATGCCCAGAGCTCGACTCAACAGGACTGGTTGACATGCCTCGGGCGACCTGGATACGTAATGGAGCAGGTGGGTCGAAATTTTTTCTTGCAGAATGTAAGAGATGAATTGGCAAGGGATGTTTGAAACACCAACCCATTGGCCAAGAGGCTTCTATAAAGTTGGTCACCTTGCTCTCTGCCTGTGCTTGGTGGCCCGTTCCCAGAAGCTAGAGAGATCTACGGCTGTGAGGGTCGATCAAACCTGAGCAGCTGAGGGGCACGCTATCGCAGCCCGAATACCCATGTGGGACTGTGACGATGTTTCCCAGACATCCACTTCTCGTGTAAATTTATTTGCTTATACACGTGCTTAAATAGTCTGCTGTTGGACGGTCGAGCATTGAACCCCTGGTTTTCTCTTGCTCAACATTTACCACAGCTAAACTGAATCCTGCCTGTTTCAGTGCTCACTGCTACGTGTGTTTCTGTGCACACCTCAGGGTGTGTGGTGAGCATGTATATGTGCCGGTACATTCTTATTTAAGCCCGCTTACTGCCACGAACGAACGTGCCAAAGCAGATACTTCATACTGCACTTCATACTCATCAAAAGTTGTGCACGCGCTATGCAACAGCTTTCAATGAGTATGAAGTGCGGCGCAAGAAGTTGCGACTTAATTGTACTTGTTCAAAGGCAACGTGCCTGTTTTTCTCTGTCGCACATGTGCAGCAAGGGCGTTGATGATTTCTGAGGCTGTTTATGATATCCATGATTAAACATCTCACTTTTAACGACTTCTCCTTCCACTGAGCCCTTTGCTGTGCATGCTAATTTTCACGGTGTTGTTCATGGGTCTCCGTGCCAACTTGTAGTTGTAAGCAGGACTTAACTTCAATTGAAGCTCTTGTACCAGTAAAGTGAACTGATAAGAAGACGTAAAGACACAATTCACATGCCAATTTTGTTTTGCATACAAAGGGTGGTATAAAATGGAATGTGCCACATCTTACTGCAGGCCTGAGAGGCAGTGTGCGTCAAGCCTTCAAGATCACCGTTCCTCCTCTGCCCCCAGTTCAAGCATCCGGATGAAACGGTGTTTATGAACACCACCACAAAGTTGGCCTAGCTACTACCATCCTCGTGATAGTTTGTCCTCTGTCAATTTAGCGGATAAGGGGTTACAAGGATGGCCTACAGCCCGAGACTCTGGCTGATGGCCGCAGCAAGAACTATCAAAAGAAGCAAGATGCAAATCTGCCTTCAGCACACGACGTAGAGTCTCACTGTTGGAAGCATGCTATTAAAAAAACTGATGGAAGCACGGAACCAGAAAACTTGCAAGGGCTCCTGACCGCACTCTCAAAGCACCGCCCAATTTGTTGTGCTGTGTTTCACTCCAAGAATGCGTCTCAAGGAACACAGATGCCTCTTCTGTAACTGGCTACCAAATTCACTACCTTCACTCAGATACACTGTGCCCCACACCTGGCTCGCATACATCCCAGCAGGAATACCATATACCTACCTTAGACAACCAGAGTATAGCATGAGGCCTGCTTGTTAAATCGTGACTCTTGGCAAACTCAGAAATCTTGCTCTGTGCAGCCATGCAAGGCCGCACCGCATGTTCCTCAGCTATCTTCGGATTCATCCTTCTATCAAGCAGCATGCCCAAATATTTGAACCTGTCCTTCGGAAGCACCACACCATCGTACGTGAACGGATTCTGCAAAGGAGAGACAGACTTACTATTAAAATGAACCACCTCCGACTTGGCCGTGTTCACAGTCAATCCTTTCTTCTCAGCGTACGTACGAAGCT
>Ga0307947_1001683_pt1 | contig 17610 bp, 20 predicted proteins | sample OrgLakmetagen232_FD_201840 | JGI IMG/M metagenome (GOLD analysis project Ga0307947, IMG submission 201840) | Saline water microbial communities from Organic Lake, Antarctica - #232 | ecosystem: Environmental > Aquatic > Non-marine Saline and Alkaline > Saline | place: Antarctica: Organic Lake...
GGGAAGGTGTAGGTGTGGGGGTGTGAGCGTGTTGTTCTTGTTTGTTTGCATCTTGGCATGCAGTAGGCAGGGGAGATTTGTTACCTTTTGTAAGCACCCTACCGCCATGCACGCTTTTTCCCCATGTCCTTCTTGCAAGCGATGTGTGGCCCCTCTCTTTTCTATATTTTTTTTTGGTAAGCACCCTACAGCCACACTTCAATGATAAGTTCAGTGCAATTACTCATGGGCTTGAAAATGTACGCATTGGTTCTCGACCCACTCCCCTTCTAAAGTACAAACATACGCAAATTGTAAGTCCCTCTAAGCCCTTCTAACGTACCCTAAGCCCCTCTAAGCCCTTCTGATGTACCCTAAGCCCTTCTAAGCCCTTCTAAGCCTTTCTGATATACCCTAAGCCCTTCTAATGTACCCTAAGCCCTTCTAAGCCCTTCTAAGCCCTTCTAACGTGCCCTTCTTATGTACAAGCACACGCAAACCGTCTCAGCCCACGTCCCTTCCAAGGTACAAGCATACGCAAACCTCTACAGCATTGTGCTTGCTCCGCGGATCATCATAGGCATCCTTAGCAAATGCCCTTATGATATCTTTGTGTGTGTGTGTGCTTTGCAAACCACCACCAGCGTTTTTGGCAAAGCCCCTTTTGATCTATTTGATGTGTGTGCTTTGCGAACCACTGCAGGCGTTCTTAGGAAAGCCCCTTTTGATGTACTTGCGTGTGTATGCTTTGCAAATCACCGCAGGCGTTCTTAGCAAAGGCCCCAGCGGACGTAGCCTCAGGGGGGCACTTAGTAGCTGTGCTGGGCGTGTTCCAAAAGCTCATAGCATCAAAGGTACAGCTTGCATGTGTTTGACGTGCTCCTTGTTTTTGTGTGGGCGTGTGTGTATGTGTGTGTGTGTGTGAGAGGGAGGGTGGGGGGGAGGTAAAGACTGTGCAGGGCGTAATCCAAGAGCTCATCTGAGGTGTTTTTGTGTTTATGCGTGCTCTAAAAGCGCATAGCATCAAAGGTGTTTTTGTATTCTTGCGTGTCCGAGGTACTTTCATTTGCTATACTTGTTTTTTACATCCTGGATACAGTTTGGTCGTGCAATTTTTGGAATGAGCTTATGCGTGTTTGTACGTGTGTGTGTGTGTGTGTGTGTGTGTGCGTGCGTGTGCGACTGTGTGCGTGTACTTATGTGTGTGTGAGTGTGCATGTGTCTATGTGTGTGTACCAAAAAGCTCATTTTGTCCCAACGTGGGTGAGATAAGCGCCTCCACTCCCTCCTGCTTTCTCTCGCCCTTCGTTTCAGCAATTCGGCTGCTGATCTTATCGTTCTCCATTTGTGCTTTCTCTCTTGTCAGCACCTTGTACCTGTTACTCCTCAATTACAAACAAGCACACGCACGCACGTGCTTCCACACATGCACACACGCACGCATTCAAGCGCTCATGCATACACATGCACACACGTGCTTACATACATACACACACGCACACACTAAAGCGCTCATGCACACGCACGCATTCAAGCGCTCATGCGCACACATGCACGCACGTGCTTACATACATACGCTCATGCACACAGATATCCAACCAACACACACATGCATATATCCAACCAACACATATGCAAACACATACTCAGGCGCACGACCATGAAGGTTTTTTGATACTAGGCGCGGTCGTTGAGAACTTACCACTAACGGCCTACGAGCAGTACCTACCCACCATCTTCACGTTGCTTTTCAGCCGGTAAGTGTACCTCGTTCCAGTGGTCTTTTTCTACTGCTGCTTGGTGGCCTACGAGCAATACCTACCCACCATCCTTGATCCTTGATATCATCGCCCTGCCTATTTCCTGCATGCTCAGGTTGCAGCAGTCACGAACACACAAGTTTGTGCGCTCCTTCCTCGTGTTCCTAGCCCTGTTCATCATCAAGCACGGGCCCCCAGCCACCATGGCCTCCATAGACAAAGTGCAGCCGGGGGTATTTATGATGCTGCTGCAGCAGGTGTGCAAGCTGTGTGTGTGAGTGTTTGTGTGTGTGTGTGTGTGTGAGTTTTTATGTGTGTGTGTTTATGTGTGTGTTTGTGTGGCTGTGTGTGTGTGTGTGCGCGTGCGCGTGTGCGTGTGTGTGTGTGCGCGTGTGTGTGTGCATTGGTATGTTTGTGCATTGTTGCGGTGCTGTGTAGCAGTCGTATGTATGCGTGTGTCTATGTATGTGTGCGCATGCTCGTGTGTGTGTGTGTTTTTTAAACTCTCACACCAGCAGTTGGCCACCATCATCATTAACTCTAAGGTACCGTACTGCGCTTTTAGTATTGCGAGGCCTACTTTTGCGAGGTGCCGAAATAATTAGAATAATTAATTTGCGAGCATTAAGCTTTTGCGAGGCCCCTGAAAAGTTAAGGAAATTTGCGAACTTTGCGAATTTGGGGACTTCTTTCTGAGGGGGAAGGGCGTTGCTCTTAAAGACAGCACCACCCTCTCCCTCCCCCTGCGACCCTGCAGGTGCATCCTAACCCACACTGCCTGCTTCTTTAATTTCTGGGCTTATGCTGCTGCTTTTGCTGTGAAGTGCAGATGCAAGCGCACCTGATGCTTCCCCCCACTCCACCTGAGTTGCAGCTGTGCCCACACATGCCTCTCTCCTGGAGGGGCTTGCACCCCCAATGGTGCAAGCACCTTGGGCCTCCCCACAGGCCTCTTAACTGGGGCAGGGCGGGATGCAATGCTGGCTGCCTGGCTGCATCCCTGGCTGCTACTGCCTGCTGCACATCAGGCCTGAGGCGGATGATGAGCTTCCGAGCGGGACCATCGTCCTCCTCTGTGCGCTTCCGTTTGGTGCAACCTAGGTCAAATAGTGATGCTTGCCCCTTAGGGCGACGGGTTTCCATTTGGGGGACCCAGAAACTACCGCATTAAAAAGTCTAAGTATTGCGAGGTCTGAAAAAACTATTTATTTTCGGCTTGACTTATTGCGAGGGTCCTTAATAATTATTTAATTACTCGCAAAACAACCAAGCGCAGTACGGTATGTGAAATGTTTATATCCTGTCACTATTGGTGTTTATGTGTGTACGTGTGTGTGTCTTGGAGAGTGTGTGTTGGTGAGTGCATGTGTGTGCTGACACCAACAGATTGATCGGCGTATCTATCTAGGGTGCCTTTGACACCCTACTGACATAAGTTATACGGCTGGTGAACACCTGTATACTTAGGTCACTGATCTGTGTGTGTCCATCTGTGCGACTGCGTGTGTCTATCTGCGCGACCTGCCTCACAGATCTGATCTTATGAGGACCACCTGACCAAACTTTCTACTGATCTGGTGTTGTACTACCTCACTGGTTCCTCCCCTCTTCCCTGAACCTCGCCCGTATCTCTTGCTCGCTACAAGCGTACCCCCTACTGGTTCCATTCCTTACTGATCTGATCTTGCGCTGCCTCACTGATTCCTCTCCCTACTAGTTCCATTCCTTACTGATCTGATCTTGCGCTGCCTCACTGATTCCTCCCCCTACTAGTTCCATTCCTTACTGATCTGATCTTGCGCTGCCTCACTGATTCCTCCCCCTACTAGTTCCATTCCTTACCGATCTGATCTTGCGCTGCCTCACTGATACCTCCCCCTCCTACAGCCATTCCTTACTGATCTGATCTTGTGCTGCCTCACTGATTCCTTCGCTCACTGATCTGATCTTGTGAGGACCGCCTGACCAACTCATTCACAGGTGTGGTTGCCCAACCTGGTCACCATGGACGGCGCGGATAATGTCAAGATGGTTGTGGTCGCCTCCGGAAAGTGCCTTGTGGACCTCCCACCCCTGCAGGCAAGTTAGAAGAGTGCCTGTGCGTGCATTGAGGGAAGTTGAGAGCGGCTGGTTCTCTGGCAATGTGGATTGGCTGAGAGCGGCTGGTGCTCTTGCAATGAGGATGGCTGTGAGCGGCTGGTGCTCTTGCAATGAGGATGGATGAGTGCAGCTGGTTCTCTGGCAATGTGGATTGGCTGAGAGCGGCTGGTGCTCTTGCAATGAGGTTGGCTGAGAGCAGCTTGTTCTCTAGCTTTGTGGATTGGCTGAGTGCAGCTGGTGCTCTTGCAATGTGGATTGGCTGAGAGCAGCTGGTTCTCTGGCAATGTGTCAAATAGCTTTTACGTGTGTTGCGTACTCAAGCAGGTTGGGGCAGAGTTGTTAGTGTGTGTGATTGTGTGGGTGGGTGTGCTTGCACTCTAACATTATATTAAGTTTGTTGCGTACTCAAGCAGGTTGGGGAAGAGTTGCTAGTGTGTGTGTTTGTGTGGGTGGGTGTGCTTGCACTCTTAAGGCAACTGACAATTATGTTGTGTATTTCTGTGTGTATTTAGGTAACTTTGAAAATTAGTCTACCCTCTTAATCAGACTGGGACATAATGTGTCGCGCACTCAGGCACGATGCTGTGCATGCTTTCACCCTCTTAGGCCATTCTTTTAATCAGACTGGGACATAATGTGTCGCGCACTCAGACACGATGCTGTGCATGCTAGCACCCTCTTAGGCAGACTGGGACATGACTTGTCGCGTACTCAGGCAGGTTGAGGCAGAGCTTCTGTCGTGCATGGATGTGCTTTATAGCAGGCTGGAATCCCTACTGCGTGTGTGTGTGTGTTTGTGCCCATACACTTTGACTGATCAGTAGCCTTATTGCATGCGTCGGTATAGCAGGATAAATTCCCTACTGTGTGTGTTGTGTGTGCCCATACACTTTGACTGATCAGTAGCCTCATTGCATGCGTCGGTATAGCAGGATGAATTCCCTACTGTGTGTGTTGTGTGTGCCCATACACTTTGACTGTTCGTAGCCTTATTGCATGCGTCGGTATAGCAGGCTGGATTCCCTACTGTGTGTGTTGTGTGTGACCATACACTCTGACTGATCAGTAGCCTCATTACATGTGTCGTGCCTGCTCAGGCAGACGCTCTGCTTTGGTCCAGCCTCAAGGACACCGCGTACAAGAAAATAGAAGGTGAGGAGGGTTTTTCGGCTTAAGGAAAGGTATAAATACAATGTACAGCCTTCTACACTATGGGTTGGCTATGCAGCTTCTTCAGGGTTGGCCGGAACCAAATATATACACGGTGTGTACACGTTTTATTTTGGCAGGGAAATCACCAAATTTACGGTCAAATACGGTGTGCATATTTACGGTTCTGGCCAATCCTAAGCTTTCTGGATGTAGCCCTAAGCTGGATGTAAAAAGCTGGATGTAGAAGCTGGATGTAGAAGCTGGATGTACTAAGCTGGATTTAAAAAAAGCTGGATGTAAAAAAAGCTGGATGTAGTAAGCTGGATGTAGCTTAGGTGGCTACATTTGCAGAACAGCAGGGTAGAGCAGGATCATGAGCGCTTTGAGTTTGGCTAAAGTGTGTGTGTAGTGTAAAGTGTAAAGTGTGAGTAGGCAAAAAGCTTGAGACGCAGATTACCCCGCACCGCAAGTTGCAAACATTTTAAAGCCTGAAATTTTAAGCCTAAATTTAAAATGTTTATACCGCACGTAAAGTATATCACCGCCCCCTAATTATTGTTTTTTGGTGGGGGCGGTGACGGGGCTGTGCCTTAATATACCGTACCTTTCCGATATCACCCCGCATAAATATTGTTTTTTGCCCTGCGGGGTGAGTGCGGTAACGTTTAATATATATGTTTGTAATCCTGCGGGGTTGACGCGTGATAGATTTAAATAATGTTTTTGGTCGCTGCCAAAAATGCCTTGATGAGGATGAGGGGGAAGCTGTGTGAAAAGAAGGCGTAGGGGCCGAGGAGGAGGAAGCTGCAGTGCTTGAGGCAGCCGAGCAGGTCAGAGCATCCCTTCAGCTAACAGATGAGCAGCTGGGGCAGCTGGTGCGCAAAACAAGGTCACGCACCAAGTCTGCTTGTACCCAAGCAGCACCATCAGCTGGTGCAAGCACAAGCACAGCACGCAACAGCAGCAGCGAGGAGAGCTAGTGCAACGAGGAGAGCGAGTGCAATGAGGAGAGCGAGTGCAATGAGGACAGCAACTGCAACAGCGATAGCGATTGCGATGGCAACTAGAGGATAAGAGAGCAGCAGAGGAAAAGGGAGCAGAAAAGAGGGGGGGGACAGCAAATGGGTAGTAGAACAGAGAGGATTGATTGGAGTTAGTAAACTGACATGCAAACAAGTATGCAACTGACTGGTGATTTTGTTTTTGACCTTTTGTGGCATTTAAACTCTGGTAAGCTAAATTGGGTCAGAAACCCTGCGGGGTTGATGCGGGGAGGGGACAAAATAATTATTCTTGGGGTGCGGGAAAGGTGCAAAATCCAATAAAATATTTATTTTGGGTGCGGGATGAGTCCACAAAGGTACGGTATATTTATTTCTAAAGGGGGCGGTTGTGGGCGGTGGCGGAAAATAATGTTTTTGAGTGCTAGCGATGATTGGTCAGGAAGCCTTCGTGAGGAGAGGTCAGGAAGCCTTCCCAGCACTCCTTGACCCCCCAGCCCTAGCTCCGCCTGCCCCTGCCCTGCACCCCCAGCCCCGCCTGCACTCTTTGCACCCGTCGAGAAGAATTAGCGAGGGGGGGGGGCGGTTGCAAAGCAAAACAGTAAAATATTTATTTTAGGGGGGGGCGGTTGCATATTTTGACCATACATATTTTTTTTCCAGGGGGGCCGGTGGATCCATGGACGTAGAGTAAGCCTAGAATTAAAGATCATGAGCGCCCTGAGATTAACTGGAGGTGCAAAGGAACCGCAGATTACCCCGCGCTTCACTGCAAGTTGCAAACGTTTATAAGCCCAAAATTGTTGAACCCAAAAGGGGAAGATGAAAGGAGGATCGCCCACTATGCTGTTGCTGTTGCAGATGGTGTGTCTATGCGTGTGTTTTGTGCATTTCACGTGATGAGTACTGACGAGGGGGTGCGTGTTTTGAAATCACACCATTCCAGCATTTTTCAAGTGCAGCTGTTGATCTTCTTGATTCATTCTTTTGTGGGGATCCTTATAGGTTGAGCAGCCATGCCAGGCTGGAGGCCTTTGCAATCCGATTTGAACTTAAACTTTAAATCTATAACATCCAAACTCACTCGCCATTTTGGGAGTGCCAGCTGCGTGTGTGAGCTTGGATGGTCTGCTCAAAGCATATTTTCCTGCCTAAAATATTATATGCACAAGCAGCTTCTGTGTCAAATTATCTGGGAATATGCCAGTGAAGGCCGTGTCTTTTTTTGGGTTTGCTGTGCCGCTGTTGTCAAACTACCTGTTAATTGTGTGTTGGATGTGTGTGTTTATTTTGTGTGCACGAGTGTGTGTACGTTCGCGTGCGTGTGTGTGCGTGTTTGTATGTCCACAGAGACTGTACTATTTGTGCGACATGCTGCATGTTAGTGAGGGGAGTGCCAATGTGGGCTCCCGTAACTAGAAAAGCAAAATAAAACCACACAGGTAGCTAAACCCAATATCCACACGGAAAATCAAGGGAAAGGAGGAACCTTTAGCACCGGGTACTGAAACACTCCCCACCGCAGCAGACCAAAAAGGCCAAAGCAAAGGGTGATCGGGGCCATCATTTGCATGCAAAATGAGTCCACTTCAAGGTCTGTCGCGTGAGTTTTTGGAAGTAGACCTCATCAGTTTTAAAGGGGAATAGTATGCAGACAGCACGTTCACCAAACTCATTAGATTGATGACCTCGCCATCTTGTGCAATTCGACCAAAGCGACCACTCACCCATGTCCCAATCCTCTTTTCATGACACTAAGCATGCTTTCTCTCTCACACACACACACACACACACACACATACACACACACACACATACATACATACATACATATACACACACGCGTACGCACACACTCACACACACATTACACACACACACACAGACACACACACACAAATACATATACACACACACTACACACACATGTCCTTGTCACACTGCGTGCTGTCACAGATAAGGCAGCCATTGCTGCTGGAGTTGTGGCACCCACAGAGGAAGAGCCTGACTTTGAGGAAGCACAGGTAGGGGTGTGTATGTACGTCTGTGTGTGTGTCCAATCTGTGTGTGTGGGGGGGGGGGGAGGGAGGGAAGGGTTGAATATTGTGTGTGTGTCCAATTTGTGTGTGTGTTCAATCTGTATGCATGTGTGGGGGGGGGAAGGAGGGAAGCGTTGATTAGTGTGTGTATGTGTCCAATTTGTGTGTGTTCAATCTTTTGTGCATGTGTGTGGGGGGAGGGAGGGAAGCGTTGATTAGTGTGTGTATGTGTCCAATTTGTGTGTGTTCAATCTGGTCGTGTTGTTGTTCTGTGTAGTTCCTCTGATTTTCCTTCTCTTGTACGTGCAGGGCCATTCAACTTGGCTAGTATACAAAACACGCACACACACAATACACACACACGCACACACAGGGCTACTCAGCCGCCTACGCCAGACTTTCCAACGCAGCTCCTGCGCCAAAACCAGTGCTTCCAGAGATCCCAGACATGAAGGCATTTTTGGATTCCTCCTTGGCGAGTGTCGGCGCCCCACGATAGTGAAAGGGCATGACTCCAGAGTGTCTGCTACGTGTGTGTATTCATGTGTGTGTGAGTGTGTGTGAGTGCGTGTTGGTGCAAGCGTTAGCGGTTCTTTCGGCTTTGCGTGTTAGTGTGAGTTGGTGCCAGAGAGAACGGGAACTAGATTGTTTTTATGCGGGCTGCTACCGTAGCTACAGCGGTGTGACTGCACTGCGCTGCAGGCTACCGTGGCTACAACAACTGCAAGAGTGTGACTGCACTGCGCTACAGGCTACCGTAGCCATAACAAGTGCAAGGGTGTGACTGCACTGCGCTGCAGGCTACCGTAGCTATAACAAGTGCAAGGGTGTGACTGCACTACGCTGCAGGCTACCGTAGCCATAACAAGTGCAAGGGTGTGACTGCACTGCCCTGCAGGCTACTGTAGCTATAACAAGTGCAAGGGTGTGACTGCACTGCGCTGCAGGCTACCGTAGCGACAACAACTGCAAGGGTGTGACTGCACTGCCCTGCAGGCTACTGTAGCTATAACAAGTGCAAGAATGTGACTGCACTGCGCTGCAGGCTACCGTAGCGACAACAACTGCAAGGGTGTGACTGCACTGCCCTGCAGGCTACTGTAGCTACAGCGGTGAGACTGCACTGCGCTGCGCTCACAGGTTAATATGGACAAATAGGTTGCGTTGAGCACGATCCAATTTTCTAGGTTTTATTTCTCGAAGAAAAGATAGACTCCATGTGGAGTCTACTAGTACCAGCTCGCAAAAAGCTATGGCCGTATGAATTTGCCTTGAAGCTCATGCCTACAGGGATTAGATGAATCCACCTGCAATACTCAATGAGAAGTCGATCATTCCAAAAGAAAGTTCTGTAAAGAAAGGAAGAAGAAAAGAGAGGGTGAAAATGACTGCAAGAATCCACTTGCTTGTTGCTTCATTTATTTTGTTCTTTCGGGATACCTGCCCTGAAGTGGCGCATTTGTAATGTGACCTGACTCTTTGCCAAAGATGCGTGGGTTTAGTATGGGATTGCATCAGGTCCTGGAGACGAGAGTACTTCACGCAATGGTCTTAACTTGGCTTGTTCTGAGGTTTGCCTGTTCTACACATGAAAAGTCATTCCAGGCTGAAGACCTCAGGGTGTATGTTTTAGGTAACCGAAAAAAGGGGTGTACTGAGGATAAGACAGTCTAGCGGCTGGGATGTCACAGCAATGTTTCCGTTTTATTTGCTCGGCCTGCAACTATAGCTCGGACTCAAACTGTTCTGCAGTGCTAACACTTGGGTATTACAAATTTGTTTGGAAAAGAACAATGCACTCCGCAGGCAATGATAACCACTCCCTACAATGATTATTGAAATACTAGGGCATTACATACTTGTTTGGTTAGAAGAAAGTTTGTGGCCCTGTGGACTATCATTAATGAATTATTAAGAAACGAGATAAACCAGCAACGAGAGGTTAATTGAGCAACTGCTGTTGACTTTGCATACCATCGACTAGTCGGCCAGCCAGGCCAAAACACTCAAGCAGACAAAGGTGGCCACAAGTAAGAATAATCAAACGACCTTATGTAAGGTGACTGCCAATTTGGCACGCTTGCATGTCGGACAGGCTGGTCTGCTTCCACCTGCACGTTTTGCAGCGTTATTAAACAAATTTAGTAACTCTGGGTAGAACCTGACTGGTGGCCTGCCACAAATTTGTTTTTTTGACACGGCTCCAGTTTGCCAGAACAGGGAGCCACAAGAGCGGGGCAAAGAGAGGACGAGGGCTGCGCTTGCTCTCAAGTGCAAGACCACGAGCAGCAAGGATGTCTATGTCGCAAAGCCTTCCAGGTAATAGGTAATGCTGCAATTGGTCAACACGCTCAACATTCAGCTTACCTGGAATTATGAAACGTGACAAGGTTCGCAAACTTGAGGTGCTGTGAGGGTTTCAATGGTTCAAGGTTTCATTCCTCTCTAGTAATCCCAGTTTCATTCGAGGGATTCAATACATTCCTCACAATAATCCCAGTTTCAGTCGAGGGATTTAATACATTCCTCACAGTAATCCCAGTTTCAGTCGAGGGATTTAATACATTCCTCACAGTAATCCCAGTTTCAGTCGAGGGATTCAATACATTCCTCACGGTAACTCCGTGCAGCAGCCAGAGACCGACAAATGCACACCTGCCGTGCTGAGGCATCCCCTGAGGCACCACCACTATACAATGCACACCTTCTATACAAATGCACAGCTTCTATATAAATGCACACCTGCCGGTGCTGAGCCCACCCCTGAGGCACCACCATTCTATACAAATGCACGCCTTCTATACAAATGCACACCTATATGAATGCACACCTGTACAAATGCACACCTTCTATACAAATGCACACCTTCTATACAAATGCGCACCTTCTATACAAATGCACACCATTCTATACAAATGCACACCTGCCGATGCTGAGTCGTACCCTGAGGCACCACCATTCTATACAAATGCGCACCTTTTGTACAAATGCCACCTTCTATACAAATGCACACCTGCCGATGCTGAGGCGTCCCCTGAGGCACCACCATTCTATACAAATGCACACCTGCCGATGCTGAGGCGTCCCCTGAGGCACCACCATTCCCACTTCCAAAGCCTCCCGCCAAGCCGGCAGAGGGTTCGTTCTGTCGCGCTTTGGAGGAGGCCGCAGAGTCTTCTGCTAAGACCACGCCAAACTGGTCTTTTAAAATTGCACACAGCACAAACCAGTTCTCCTGCGTGTGAGGTGGGGTGGGGAGTGTGAGGTGACTGAAGTGTGAGGAGTTTGAGGTAGCTACACAGCGTTGTACTAGGATTGGCCAGATCCATATATATACGGTGTATATACGGTATTTTTGGCAGGGAAATAACCAAATATACGGTCATATACGGTGCATATATACGGTTCTGGCCAACCCTACGTTGTACATTCCTTGAAGATGCGATTTCAGCATGCCTTACGTCACTACAAACCCAGACGACTGCTTTGCTTCCATGTGCCGCACACAGAGAAGAGTTATATAATATACAACTAATGAGTGTTTACAAGTTCAGGGTGCCACATAATTAGGGTTGACCATAATTGTATGTATATGCCGTGTATGACCGTATTTTGATAAAAAAAACTTGCAATTGATACCGTGTATACACTGTATTAAACGGCTCTGGCCAACCTTCACACATAATATGGTTGGTAACATTTCAATTGGCTCAAATTCACTTGGTTCAAATTCACTTAGTTCAAAGACAGGGCAAGTGCGCACTTCCGGCGGCGATGTAGCTTCTAAAAATGCACAACAAAAAAGCCGAGTCAAAGATGCAAGGACATGTTTGCCATTAAGTGTTACGCACCATCATCTGTGCACAATTAACATTACTACCTGGTCTGTCGCGGTTGCCAGGTGGATAAGTCAGACAGCTGCTACTTGAACGACAGCCATGTTGAACCAGGTCCACGTTGAAAACAGATCGATTAAGGCTTCTAGACTACACAACGATGTCCACGACCATACAAAGTAATTTACCTTTACAATATTGCATTTACATTACATTGCACTTACATTACATTGCATTACATTATTGCATTTACATTACATTACATTTACATTATTGCATTTACATAACATTACATTTACATTATTGCATTTACATTACATTACATTTACGTTATCGCATTTACGTCCACGTTGAAACAGGTTGCCTGAGACTTTTAGCGTTGCATCTCAGGGTGCGTACAAGAAAGGCATAATGCACAGAAACAACTCATCTACACACTCACCTGCACTTGTTCTGCCAGACCTGAAAACTTATCAAACAAAGTGATGTCGCAGCTAGGCCTGATGGGGAACTCACAGGACCAGCCAGACCCCAAGTTGTGCACTCGCACTGCCTGCACAGAAAGTTGATGCATAAATAGGTTTGGCCAGAGCCAAGTTGTGCGCTTGTGCTACCTGCACAGAATGTTTAACGCTTTGATAGGTTTGGCCAGAACCCAAGATGTGCATGACACTGCCTGCACAGAAAGTTTGACGCATTAGCAGGGTTGGTTAGACCCCGAGTTGTGCACTGCCTGTGAAGATGTGATGGCATGTTAAAGGTTTTGACTAGGGTTGGCCAAAAACGTATATATACACCGTATATGACCGTATATTTGGTGATTCCCCTGCCAAAAATACCGTATATACACCGTATATATATATGGTTCTGGCCAACCCTACTTTTGACCAAAACCGTGTACATACACACATGCACACTGTGTATGACTGTACAAAATTGTCCCGCTAAACAAACCACACATACACCATTATTTCTTTTTGTGTTTGGTGTGTGGGTTTGTCCAGCCTGTGTCAGCCTTGCATTTGACAAGAAGGGTACGTTGATTCAAATAAAGGGTTGTGCGAGTGAGTTGGTCGAATTTAGTTATGATTTACGAGATCGTGGTGCAGACACGCACGCACAAGCGCACACACACGCACACACACACACGCACACACACACCAACATACACACCTACACACACGTACAAACACACAAACACATACACACATATACAGAAGGATGGGGGGTGCTTGCACCACAAAACAGGTTAACGAGTGCAAAGCTTACGCGTGCTTCATGCAAAGCGTTCGTACTTCTTCCTTACTTTTGAATAGCCACACCCACTTTAGGTCATCGCTCGGAGCTGCCTCAAAAAGACACTTGATAAATCACACCCACCTATCACCCACTCAGGTCAGTGCTCTGAGCTGCCTCAAAAAGCCCCCACTATATGTTGTTGAAAGACACACGCCATCTAAGAGCATCTGCCTCTTGCCTCTGTACAATCTATGAGTAGGGTTGGCCAGAACCGTATATATACGTATTTATACACCGTATATTTGATGATTTCCAAGCCAAAAATACCGTATGTACACCGTATATATATGGTTCTGGCCAACCCTATCTATGAGGCATCCAGGCAAAAGAAACACGAACATCAAAAAGATAATTTCTCGTAAGCAATTAACCGCCATCTCACGACGCAAACGACACACCATCCAATAGCATCTGCTCGTGCTTTAGCTCTGAATCGCTCCTCAAGGCTCGCGGGCAGGATTTATGCGTAAAGTGGTAGAAACACACAAACCATTATTGGATTGCACCCACCTGTGTCTTAGCTCTGAGCTGCTCCTTAAGGCCTCCAGGAACGATGCTACCCCCTGATGTGTGCTCACAAGGCCCTGTTTGGTGTCAATGGGTGCGTGCACACACACAAGAATATTATGAAACAATGCAGCAAAGTCTGCGCTGCGGTAGTTCTGATTGTCGTGCACACTATATCGTGTGCTCACACGGACCTGGTCAGTGTCAGTCGGTGCATGCACACATAAATGATCAAACAATGCAGCAACTTCTGAGCTGTAGTACTTTCAGCTGTTGTGCACACAATATTTTGTGCTCACACGGACCTGGTCAGTGTCAGTCGGTGCATGCACACATAGGAGCATCGTCAGCATTGTGGCAAGTTCTTGGCATCGTCAACATTGTGGCAAGTTCTTGGCATCGTCAGCATTGTGGCAAATTCTTGGCATCGTCAACATTGTGGCAAGTTCTCAATTGTGATAACTAACTTTGTGCTCATGCCAAACATCGGTCTGGTTCAGGGTCAGTCGGCACACACACACACACACGCACACGCACACGCACACGCACACACACACACACACACACACACACACACACAAACAAACGCGGTCCAGGTCAGGGTCAGTTGGTGCACGCACATGTGGAAGTTTTATCGGAAGCAATGCAGCAACTTCTGCGCTGCAGTGCTTTTGGTCGTCGTTCACAAACGAGAGGATGCTTAAACAGGCCTGTTCAGTCATTGCAATTCCACACACAGAGCATCGCTGCCACATGTCCTAGGGCTATCGCATCATCCAAAACGTGTGGGGTTGGCCAGAATGATATATATATATGGTGTATTACGGTATGTTTGGCAGGAAAATCACCAGATATACGGTAATATACGGTGTTCTGGGCAACCCTAAAGATGTGCGCTTAAAGGGGGACACACCCTTCTGTTTATCACACAAGTTTTTTAGAGCCTGTGCTGCGCGTTTGGCTGCATTACTTTTGCAAACGGACGGTGCAAGGCACCCAACAAAAAACAGCACAAGTGCACAGCATACTTGTGTGCGTGCGTTAGCGTGGTTCATTATCCACGCAAGTTTGTAAGTTTTAGTATGTACGTAAGGATGAATAATAAATAATATAATATATAATAATATGATTCATTTTACCATATTGTGTGCCTACCTGGACAGATGTTAATCACGACTTTCCCTGAGTGCAGTGCGGGATGAGGTCCGGAGAAGGCCAGCTCCAACAACGTGTTCACCACCTGTAGGCATCTCGTGTGTGTGTGTGTATGTGTGTGTGTATGTGTGTGTGTGTGTGTGTGCGTGTGCGTGTGTGTGTGTATGCGTGTGTGTGTGTACGTGTGTGTGTAAGTAAGTGTGTCTTGTCTTAGTCACCTGCAGGCATACAGTACAGCGCGAGTGCTGCACCTGCAGGCATGTGTGTGTATGCGTGCGTGTGTGTGTATGTGTGTGTATGTGTGTGTATGCGTGTTTGTGTGCATGTATCTTGCCTTTGTTCCCTGCAGACATACAGTAATGCACAAGCTGTACGTAATGGTGTGCATCAGGCTCTACTTTCTGCAGTGTGTGTATGTATGCGTGTGTATGTGTGTGTGTGCATCAGGCTCTACTTTCTGCACTTTGCCCTAGGCTGGCATTGAAATCATTACTAGTGCTACCCCTTCCTGGTAGGTAGTATGACGGGGAAATTTGACGCGTTCTTGGTGGCCAACATGATGGGGAAATTTCGCACATTGCTCTGTGTATCACAACGTGGTGCACGATCTGATGATCTGGGTTGATTCCCCTGACAAAAATACACGGTATACGTATTTATGTATATACACATGGCTCTGGCCAACCCTACCTACTGCTGAACCTTGTATCGTAGCTTAGGATTAATTATGCAAATACACTGCACGAGATTTGTCTGACACTCCAGGCACATTTGATCCCAGATCAAAGATAAGGCACATTTGATCTCTTGGCTTAGAGAGAGGACACAGTCAAGCAAAACACACTTTCTGGTCTGAGGAGCGAGCACAGCTCGGCATAGGTTGACTTCCTTGACTTAGAGCACAATACACTCTCCTTGGTTCGAAGAGCGAACACAGCTCTGCACAGTTTGCGACAAAACACAAGTATACACAGCGTACTCTCCGTGTTTTGGAGAGTACAACGCTGAATACAGTTTGCTACAGAACACAAACATACTCTCCGTGTTTTGAAGTGCGGACACGGCTCTGCATATAGTTTGACTTCCCTAGCTTGGAGCACAGCCTCTTCTTGGTTTAGAGACAGAACACAAGTACACACAGCACACCCTGCTTGGTTTGAAGAGTGAAGAAAGGGCACAGCTACACACCACACAACCTCCTTGGCTTGTCAAGAGGACACGGCTCAGCACAACACAACTTCCATGATTTAAAACAAGAGCACAACTAGACACAGCACACTCTCCGTGGCTTGGAGAGAGGGCACAGCTCAATGATTTAAAACAAGAGCACAACTAGACAGCACACTCTCCGTGGCTTGGAGAGAGGGCACAGCTCAGCACTCACGTTGTGTAGCTCTGGGTTGTTGAGGTACTTGGCGGTCCATTTGCTGCTCCCCCCTGGCCCCGATGCTGCTGCAACTGCTGCTGGAGGAGCGGCCACCATCTCGCCCTGAAGGATGTGTGTTCAGTGTTCATGCACGTGTGTGTGTGTGTGTGTGTGTGTGTGTGTGTGTGTGTGTAGAGAGATGGGGAGGGGGCGTGTGCGTATATATCATATATGTATATGTTTATGTATACGTTATGTATGTGTGTGTGTTTATGTGTGTGCGAGTGTGTGTGTGTGTTTGTGTGTGTGCGTGCGTGCATGCGAAAATGTGAATGAGTCGCTTGTGCTGTAAAGCTGTGTCGTCGCAAGGCTTGCTAAAGCTCCTCTTTTTAATACTTTGCTAACTTGACTGAATTGCTAAGGTTTGAAATAAGCCGAAGAGCGTAAGGCTGTCAACGAGCGTGCTTACGCTGCAAACAATAGATATGATTGCAAAAGGTGCAAATATTAGGAATGATTGCCTACGTTGCAAACAATAGGAACGATTGCTTAAGGTGCCAACAATAGGAGTGATTGCTAAATGTGCAAACAATAGGAATGATTGCTGAAGGTGCAAACATTAGGAATAATTGCTAAAGGTGCAAAAATCAGGAACGAGTGTCCAAGGTGCAAGCAAAAGGAATGATTGCTCAAGGTGCAAACTATAGAAATGATTGTTGTGATGTCCATTCAGGAGCTGCTGTCTGTGCCGACGTTTCCCATGCACGCCTCCTTATTCGCCAGGTGTTTCTTTAAAAAGGTTTGCCAAAACTGTTATACACTCCGTATTTGACTGTTCATTTGGCACTTTCCCTTCCAGAAAAATTGGCGCATTCCCACACCCACACTCACACCTACATCCACACCCCACACCCACAGTTACACCCACACCCACGCTCACACCTACATCCACACCCCATACCCACATTTACACCCACACCCACACTCACACCTACATCCACACCCACACCCACACTCACACCTACATCCACACACCCCCCCACCCTCACAACCCACACCCCCACGACCCACACACCTGCGCCGGCAAGCCATGGCTAAGCACCGTGCCCGGCTGCGGAGGCGCTGTGGTGGCAGACTTTAGGGCCTCCCGAAACGCAAGCTTGCGAGAGGCCGGTGTGCTTTCGAGCTGCTGTGCTGCTGACACCATGCTGGTGATGGGAGCAGGAGGGGGTGGAGGGTGTACTACTTGCAGTGCTGTCTGTTGCTGCTGCTGCTGCCGCTGCCGCTGCACATGGGAATGCTGGGGTTGGGGGTGTCCAGCGGGGGGCATGAAAGTGGGGTATGGGGTTGGCATCAGGCCTGGGGTTACAGCACTGTGGTGTTCTGTGTAGGGTTGGGGTGGGTGGGCGGGGTTGG
>Ga0307947_1001684_pt1 | contig 17608 bp, 17 predicted proteins | sample OrgLakmetagen232_FD_201840 | JGI IMG/M metagenome (GOLD analysis project Ga0307947, IMG submission 201840) | Saline water microbial communities from Organic Lake, Antarctica - #232 | ecosystem: Environmental > Aquatic > Non-marine Saline and Alkaline > Saline | place: Antarctica: Organic Lake...
TAACAGCAATCATCCTATAATTTCCTGGATTCAGCACTTCCCCTTTTTTATGGATGGGGCTCAGCTTGGCGACCTTCCAGCACGCAGGCACTTTACTCTCAGACAACAACACTCTGAACAGGCGTGGCATCAAAGGCACCAGCACATTCACTCGCTTGAATTTACCATCCAGAAGGAAAGCAAAGGAAGAGCTCAGTAAGAAGAGGCGTGAGAAAAGAAATTTGACCAAAAAGAGCAAGCAAGACTGATGTTGCTGGGAAATGAACCCACCTGCAAATACGGTCCTTCGTCCGGCAAACACTGATTCGGTGCGCTCCTGCAAACACTGCACAAGCAAGGCACCATAAAAAGGATCTCGTTTGACCACATCAAACTATGGACATGCACAGACACACATATATGCACACACACAAACTTCACACACACACACACACACGACACTGCAGGCGATGACCCCGAAGAAGGCCAACCCTGCTTGACACACACACACGACACTGCAGGCGATGACCCCGAAGAAGGCCAACCCTGCTTGAAGGCCTTTTGGTCAGTGCATTGGGAAGGCCTTCAAGCTGGAGGCTTACCTCGCTATGCCCCAAGTCCATCCCTCAGCGAAAATTAGTGCCAAGATGTAAAGACAGACTGGTCTCAGCCAATTAAGCTTAGTTCAAAAATCATTGAGAGGGGGGGGGATATAAAGGGGCACGTAAGGTAGGCCCTCAGGCCCTCAGGACCATCAGGCGTCATGCATGGCCCCAACCACCTTGGGCATGCCACACATAACCCACGAAGACACTACGCATTCACAGTCGTATCTACATTATTCAAGATAATATCCCAAGTAATACCACTACTTATACAACTCACCCTCTTCACTCCAAGCCCCTCTGATTTCAACCGGCGTGCGCATGGAGAGTAAAGCGTAATGCGCACGCCCTTCAGAGGGCCTAAGTACTGTAGGTAACATGTTTCAGCAAGATCTATGTGTCACGGTGTACAGAGGACCATCATGCGCCCGAGACACAATACCGGCTGACTTAAATGACAGAGTTTGGAGAGGAAAAGTTTCAAGGAAAAGCTGGTTGGTTGTCTGGTCGATGAATGGCATGGGTTTGGATTATTGTCTGCAAAGTTGGAAGAGCGCATGGTTCTTGCAGTAAAAGAGCGCATGGTTCTTGCAGTGGCTTGGTAGGGAATTAGGCACTGCATGTTGAGTGTTGCAGTGGCTCTTATAGCAGCTGGTGATTTTAAGTTAAAATATCTTGAGGCGTACAAAAATGAGGAGAAAATGGACTGATTCAGCTTCAAATTTCATGATATCATACTGCACATCATCCTCTGCAAGAAGACAATACCGAGACATTAGTTTTTGTGATGAGCAACAAAATTTGGCTAAAATCTGTAGATCCTGCCGTCTGCAGCGACAATTATTCTGAAATGTAGCGCAATGTAGCGCGCACGCTCCCAGAGCCTGCACCCCCACACCTTCCAACAATGTAGCACACACACTGTATTAAAAACCCATGCAGCACAAACCAGACCCCTTCACACACTGCCTACTACAGTCCGGCGAGGCAGATATCAAGAGCACAGCTCAAATCCCCCTTTGACAGCACGTGAGCCCTCTCCGCCTGCCGAGAGGTAAAGCCCATATCTCTCAGCTTGTTGAGTAGCCCCTCCTTCTGCTGCTCTGCATATCATCAGGCAATACAAGATCGTGTGGAGAGGTCAGCAACACACACTTTTTCACACCCTCATCCTAATTCTGAAGCCCTCATCGGACATACCTGAAGGACCCTTGATTCCGCAAACGCTATTTGTGTCAACTCACACACATACACACACATATACACACGCACATACACACATACATACACATACAAACAAATTAAAAAGCAGGCTGTTACTGTTTGAGACGAACAGGAAACTCCATTCCCTTCTTATAGAACTCCGACACCCTGCCTACTTTCTTCTTTGGTGAAGTAGCTGAGCAGCGGTGCTCCTTAAGGATGCTTAACCCTCTTCCTTTTCATTCCATTCCTTCTTTTGACTCTTGTTCTTGCACACCTGGAGTGAGTCGAAGTTTCTTCGATGCCGGCTGCTCCTCGTCACTGCTGATGAGATTGACTGTCTCAACCTCCTGCATCTGTGGTCTTTGCTGCTGCTGCTGCTGCTGCTGCTGTTGCCCACTGCCTTTCACTCCACCACTACTACCAGCACCATCACCACTACCACCTTCCTTGTCCTCCTGTGGTTGAATTAAATTATGTATGTATGTATGTGAGTGTATGTTTGTATGTGTGTGTGCGCATGTATGTGTGTGCAGGCTTCGCAGGCTGCACGCCACCAGACTGATCAGGCCTCATGAACCGAGCGAGCCAGCAGCAGGGATGCGCATAAGTGCGGAAAACTCTTAATCTTCACAGCCCAAGTGTGTAATCACATATCAACATTCTCTTTGTAAAAAAGAGCGTACAAAGCTTACGTTTATACACAAACACACACAAACACACACATGCACACCCACGCACACACACGCACACACAAACACCCACGCACCCACGCACCCACGCACAAACACACCAACACACGCGCTACGGCTTCCGCACACGTACCTGATGCTGTGAGGTGGAGGCACGAGTTGGTGGTGGGGCCTGCAATAAGGGAACAAGTGGAGGGGAATGTTGTGCGTAACTCCAGAATTGGAAGAGTGTGATGATCAGCTGCACTTCTGATGGCTTAAACCTTCCTGTCGCGTCACGAGATTTGCACTGGCTGACATACCTTCCATAGCTCCAGCAGGGAACGTTGGTGTGTTTGTGGCCTGCATATAAGAGGGACAAAGGGAGTCTAAGATAGTGTCAGAGAGTGTCAGAGAGAGAGAGAGAGAGAGAGAGAGAGAGAGAGAGAGAGAGAGAGTGTGCAAGCTCACAATGCGCGTGCGTGCATGCGTGTGCATGTATGTGTGTGTAAATGAGTTTTGTGCATTTGTCAAGTGAGGTGTTTGCGTGTGCATGCGTGCGTGTGTGCATGCGTGTGTGCATGCGTGTGTGTGTCTGTGTGTGTGTGTGTGTGTGTGTGTGTGTGTGTGTGTGTGTTTGTGTGTGTGTGTGTGTGTGTGTGTGTGAGTGAGAGAGAGATGTGTACGCCCTGCTTTTGACTAGTGCTCACATTGGATTTCTTCAAGAAGATAATAAGTTACTACTTGCGTTAGGTACCTTAGATATAATTTATTTTTTTTCCACTTAAATAATGGTATTTGATGCAGCTTGAAGTGGTAGTAGGTGTTCTCTTGAGATGTTGGGCACAGCAGTCCAAGCCCCTTCAGTCGCAGTAGCACCACCCAGCCAAAAACCCTCTGCTAGACCCCATCCCGAGAGGAAGCGGGCCTTGTCCACAGAGAGGTGTGTAAAAAGCCTGTGTGTCGTGAACACGTGTGTTTGTCCTGTTGTGTGAGTTCGCACATGTGTGTGTGTGTGTGTGTGTTTGTGTGTGTGTATGTGTGTGTGTTTGTATGTGTGTATATGTGTGTGTGTGTGTGTGTGTGTGTGTGTGTGTGTGTGTGTTTGTGTGTGTGTGTGTGTGTGTTTGTGTGTGTGTGTGTGTGTGTGTTTGTGTGTGTGCGTGTGTGTGCGTGTGTGTGTCTGTGCGTGTGTTGTGTGCGTGTGTGCGTGTGGTGTATATGTTGTAGGTAAGTGCTTGTGTATTTGCGTGTGTGAATGTGTGTTAAGTGTATGAGTGTGTGTGTAAGTGTATGAGTGTGCTTGTGTGTGTGTATGTTTTTGGTGTGAGTGTGGTGTGTACTCGGGTGTAAAACCATATTGGTTTGTATTGCCCCACACGCAGGAGATGGTTCAGCAAACACACCGCCAAGCTCGGGCTGCAGAAGCGCGAGAATGAGCGCCTCATTAGTAAGCTGCAAGATCGCATCAACCGCACTGCCATAGAAGGAGGGGCCCTTGTCAGCCTGGGATTACCACTGCAGACTGCTCCTTTGGTTGTCCTGGAGCGCAAGCTGCATGCAGCGCGCAAGCACCAGCGCGAGTTGGAGGCCCAAGATTTGACGCGGATGGACGTTGGTACGTTTGCGCATGGCTGCTTGCACGTTAGCTCACCAGTAAGAACGTACACGCACACGTATTTCATAGAAGGCTTGCACGCACATGTCCCTCTTTTGTTTCAAAAGCACATGTGACACGAACAAAAACACATTGCTCCTGCTCCATAGTGGTGTCGTTGCTTATGGGGCTGAGTGCCCATTTGGACGCTGACGTGGCAGTAGTGGCGCGGATGGCAGCAGAGGAGGGCTCCATACTCCTGCAGCACCCAGATGAAGTCAAAGCCCGGCTGCGCTTGCTGCAACAGGTGCAAAGAGAACGTTCTGTTGTAATAGAGTCTCAGATGAGGAAGGGGGATTGGGGAATCATAGTAACTGAAAAGGCTAGAACAAGCGGCATACTGTGCCTGCAGTTCCGTATTGAAGTGTGCCTACTTTGCATCCCAACCATGGCCAAGCTTTGTCATACTCAAATAAGAATGCTATCTGCTAAGCTCTGGCCCTTTGAGCATTAGCTCTCAGGGTGTGTCCCAGGCATACACCGAGCCATTTGCTTTTGGGGCTTTGTGGGCTTTGCGAGTAAAAAGGTTTTTAGCAGGTTCTGAGGTAAGGTATGTTATGTGTCCAATTGCCGTGGAGTGGTTGCAAGTTAATTAGGGTTTGGCAGGGTGGTTGAAACTGCGGAATTCCTGTGCAGCGTTTGTGCTTCCCCTCACCAATGCTGCAAATCCCAACAATGAAGGCCTCAGGACCCATTCACTCCATGAGCAGTAGGATGTATGGTACTGTTCTGTGGTAATAATTGACTTTGAAAGTCATCCAACGCACATACAAACTGTCGCAGCTGTGCCAAAATCACTAATAATTTTGTGGTGGGGCACAAGTTAGGGGGGCGTATTGCTTTCACCAAATGCTAGAATGATAATAATTCTGGAACATGAACATTTTGAAGATATGAGCCAAACAGGTGGCTCTGGTAGTTCAAAAAGGCGGACGTGCCTGCAGTACTTATGTTTCTTTTTTATCGTTTTTATCATGTTGCATGTCTCTCTGACAACATGTGCTTGCATGTGTGCTTGTGTGCGTGCTTGCTTGCTTGTTTGCTTGCTTGCTTGCTTGCTTGCTTGCTTGCTTGCTTGCTTGCTTGCTTGCTTGCTTGCTTGCTTGCTTGCTTGCTTGCTTGCTTGCTTGCTTGCTTGCTTGCTTGCTTGCTTGCTTGCTTGCGCGCGCGCGCGCGCGCGTGTATGCGTGCACGTCTACAATATTGTGTAATAGGCAAGTGTTCATTAGCATTTTGGTGTACATCTAAGCTTCCACAAATTCAATTACACTGACCCCTTATCCCTTTCTGTCTGCTTGACAGGTAATGAACATGAGTGCAGACCAGGCGCTGGACCTCGCTGCACGGGCACCAACCCTCCTCACCACGTGAGTTTATCACCCACTGTTAGCACCAACCCTCCTCACCCACTATTAGCACCAACCCTCCTCACCCACTATTAGCACCAACCCTCCTCACCCACTATTAGCACCAACCCTTCTCACCACGTGAGTTTATCACCCACTTTTAGCACGGATGAGTTCACCCACCGTTAGCACGGGTGAATTTATCACCCACTGTTAGCACGGGTGCCTGCTTGGAACCTGCCAGAACATCTTAAATTTTTGGTGTTGGCTGCAGATGTGTTCATCAAATCTATTTTTCTCTTATGTTTGTTGCGCATGAGTTTCTGGTCACACCTATGCTTGAGTGCCACCATGAACGCACACTGCTACTTGAGCAATCTTCGCGGTGCATCTGCAAGTGGTGGTTATTTCAATGGGCTGCCCTGATTTTATCAAAACCTTGTTGACTGTCTTACGTTATGCGTGAAAATGAAAAGAGGGCTACTGCTCCGTCATTCTCACCATTTCGCCCCCATTATAAACTCTGTGTCTCTCCCCTGCCCGTGTATGAGCAGGCGTGTCAGTCGCCTGGCGCAGGTCCTGCCTGACACTGCTGCTCTCTTCAAGAGCAGAGGCCTGCCTCTATCCCTCATAGCCGGCAGCAGACCAGACATCTTGCTCTACTCGCCTCACAAGCTCATGGTATGGCCCGTTGACGAAAGAGGCAGACACATTTTCTGTTTAGTGCTGACACGCTACAGCAGCCATTACAACTGAGCGAAGGCTAGTTTGTGTTGGTCAGGACATACCTAGGCTGGACGCTTAGGGGGGGTAGGAATTTGAAAGTTCTGGTGCTGTAGGGTCATTTCCTCTGACGTTTAAGACTCACAGGAGGGAGGATGCACACCACGTGCCGCCTCAGTTACTGTGTACTCAAAGGAATAGACACGTCTCGCCTTTAACTCTGTTATAAATTTGCTCGAACATCATGGCAATTACAGGAGGGTGTAGGAAGCATAACTTTTGGCATCTAATATATTAACCAGGTGCTCTGGATCTATGAACTGAGCTCATGCCAGGCTTATGCTCCCAACATGTTAATTGGGGGGCTGTGTAGTGGAGTGAATAACAACATGACTGTCAATCTTGCAAGGACAAATACCAAAGGCATCTTGTGATTTGCTGCTAGTCAAATGTGCAACATTGCAAATAGTTTTGTGTCATCAAGACAGAACTTCAGCCTTGTGCCCGCCCTGCCCTACCTTGTTCTATGAGGGTACTGGATACAATGCTGTGGCTCACAGGCCAAGATTGACAGCCTGCCATCTGTGCTGGAGTTGAGCCCTCGCCGTGCACGTGATTTGGTGGTTGCATGGCCTTCTCTCCTGCGCCACTCCACCCCCTCCCTGCAAGAACGATACCAGGTGGGAAGCAAGCTACAGGATAAGCACGTACTGTTGTGCACCCTTAATATTGATGATTAAGGACGATAGTGATTTGTATTTAGCACTGCCCTGCATCAAAGTCGAGATACCTTGGTGCCTTAGACGCAAAGGTGGTCAGCGCATTTTCCTCCTAGCACAAGACAGGCAATCACGTCTTGCTGTTGAAACAACCAAACCGTCTGCAGACCCTGGTGCAGCTGTTCCGTGGCCTTCCTCGCTCCTTTGTGGCTGAGCTGCTTTCCACCACTCCCACCCTGCTGGCCTACTCCCCTGCCAGTCTACGTGCAAAGTTTGCGTCTCTGGTGTCCAAGTGAGAAGTCGCCTTTGGGAGAGGGGCATGTGCTGTGCTGCGATCAAATAACGTTATCTTGTAATTGAAGCATGTGACACATGCAACTTGTAGTTGAGGTATGGGACACATGCCACTATGCCAGTCCTCTTTAATTTCTGCCTACCATAAAAAAGAGAGCTAGATAGGCACTTTTAGTGATTGACTGAAGTGTTGCAGTGTATAGCAATGTTGATGATCAGCATCACTCAATCCCCAGCATTGGCACATCATGATATTGCCTGGACCTTGTTGGAGATTCTTTGCGTTGCCCCAAGGTGGTTCTTTCCTATGCAGATCATTCTTCATGCCTGTCAACTTTGGCGCTCGCTCTCTCACCTGTGACTCCCTGGCACGTGTCAGGTATGGTGCTTTTGAGGATGATGTGGTGGACATGGTGCTAGTGGACCCCACCGTGCTTGTGAATGCCAAGCCCCTTCGGACTCCACAGAGGTTGCGCACATCTCTTTCGCTCTCCAAAAGACGTTCTGCCAAAGCTGCCGCACCCTCACCATCTGTACAGCCTCCAGCAGCAGCAGGTGGGTATGCAAAAGCCATCAAGTATTTCTGAGGAGTGTATCGTCCGTTTCATGCTACATCCTCACTGCTTGTGATCAAGGACCTCAAGTCAACGCTTTATTAAAAAGGAAAAAAAGATGGAATTGCCTCTCGCCTAGCGCAACAATCCTTGCTTACTCAAGGCGATGCCGTTCATTGCATCATCAAATCATCATCAATGCGCTTCACTCCAGAACTTCTGCTGCTCCCGACTTGCTGAACATGCACAAGCGCGATAAACAAAAGTAGAGGGCTGGACTGGAAATCACCAAAGCCCATGGCGGCAAAGCCTCTCCATCGCAAGCCCGTGCTCCGGCTTCATGTCTTTTTCAGGGCAGAGATGTTATTTTACCACAGGAGTGATGAGTTAAGGCGGTCTGGGTGACTTCAAAACTTAATTGCAGGGGAAGGCGGAGGCGTGGGAGTAAGAGCAGGAGGTGTAGGAGAGAGAGGACGTGGAGCAGAGACGGCAACAGTGCAGTCCTCAAGTGTAGCCATGCCTGACTACCCAAGCTCGAAGCTCAAGACAAACGGAGCAGCAGGAGGGGCAGGAGGGGCGGGACCTCTATCAAGTGGCAGCACAGTGCCTCCCCCAAGGGAAAGGGTTGTGTCGGCCACCCGCTCCCTGCAGCCAAAGATGCAGCTGCAGAGCTTAGAGCTGCCTACCACACCACCAAAGCAGGCACCAAAGCAGCCACAGCCACAGCCACCGTCACCACAGCAGCAATTGCCACAGCCGCAGCAGCAGCCTCAGCCATCCCCAGGTCCTCAGCACCAACAGGGAGGGGATGCTTCAAGCTCCCTTCAGAGCAGCCAACAGCTGCAAGCAGAGCAGCAGCAGCAGCAGCAGCAGTTGCAGTACAATCCTGCAAACTTCTCCCAGCAGCCCCAGCCACGGCAGCAGCAGCTTCAGCAAACTGAGCCTATTACTGCAAACGCTCCCCAGCTCCATCCTCAACAGCCGCAGCAGCAACGTCTGTTTCCAGGCCGTCGCGTGGACAAGTTGGTGGGCCCTGTGCGTCCTGTCCTGCCCCCTGAAGACCCTCAAGGCTTACAAGGTGGGTCATGGGACGGCGACCGTTGTGTGGGAGGAGGACATGAAAGAGACATGTAATGCCTTCTGCTGCGGGCTTTCTGTACAAAGCGCTTGGACGCAGCCTTATGATGTAATGCTACCCTTCATTCTGCACGCAATCATTTCATGCATATTCGTGAGGTTGGCTAGAACCATACATTTTTACGTACAGTAGATCCTCGATCATTTGGTCTAAAAACGAGGATTTTCCTATTCTAGGAGCCCTCTCCAAACTGGCTTTGAAGTTCAAGAAATAAATCTTTGTAGTGGTTTTGGGGCCTCCCAGTGTGCCAGGTGTATAACCCCTGGCCCTGTTCTTGAAGCCCCAGTCCCCAGCTGAGAGACTGGTGAGGAAGAGGCAGCTCAGGGAGCTGGCAGAGGCAGAGGCAAAGGCAAGGGGCGAGGCTGTGAAGAGGCCCGTGGGGCACCCGCGCAGCTCCAAGAACAAGCTCCTCCACCCCTCACAGCCCCATTAGGCCCTTCTTCTAGGAAATCCATACAGAGTGCGGGAAAATGGCAAGTGGGTAAGACATGGTTGCTTCTCTGATCCTGAAAAGCACACGTGCAAGCACTCACAGCTGTTGTTCTCCCCATGCATCCAATGGGTAGCCTGCACAGCAGCAGCCAGCAGCAGGGGGCTCTCGAATCCTGACAAAGTAACAACAATTTAATTCCAGACAGGACCCCAAAAATTCCCTTTGGACTCAAATAATTAATTGTTCAAACTTGATGACGAAACGATTGAAGATCTAATTGTTCGTTTACGATCGCTTCATGACCACACTTTCAAACAATTAATCAAACTTTCGATTTCAGTTCGTGATGGGGTCTGGGGATTTATTTTGGAGTTCGAGGGCACTTCGGGTGCCCCACAGGCCTCTTCCCAGCCTCGCTCCTTGCCTTTGCCTCTTCCTCTTGCGGCTCCTTGAGCTGCCTCTCCCTCTGCAGCTTCTCAAGGCCCCGCTGCTGAGCAGCCAGCCTTTCAGCTGGGGACTGGGGCTTCAAGAACCCGGCCTGGGGGTTCACACTGGCGCGCTTGGAGCTCATTTCGATTTTCACCCTCAAAACCACTATAAATAATTAATTTATCACTTGGAATTCAGTTCGGAGAGGCCTCCAAGAAATAATAAAAATTTTCGTTTTCTGGCCAAATAATTAAATAATTTCCGAAGTGATCGTAAACAAACGGTATACAATGTACATATTTAGCAGAAAAAGCACCATACATACATACATATAGTCATATTCAGTGTTACATACGATTCTGGCCAATCCTACATATTTGCAATTGCTTTACAGATGGCAGCGGCAACAAAGAGTTTCCACACGCCTCAGAGGCATGGCCGCAGGAAGGGCTCACCACTTCTGCTTCTATGGACCAGGCAGGCTTGCCTGAACAAAATCAGGGTCAAGGTAAGTGTGGTTTAACAAATGCTATTGCATTTGGCCCTGGGAGACACAAGCAGTTGCCTACTATGTACTACTGTATTGCAATCTTCCAGGGGGGCACAGCAGTCGTGTGAGGCTGGTGAAGCGCAAAGGGGGCCGGGTGCGCATGCGACGCATGCCCCTGAAGCGCGGGACACGTGGAAAGGGTAGAGGCAGCAGCAGCGGCAACCGCCGCAGCCGCCATAGGAGCAGTGGGAGCAGGAGTGGTAGTCGGGTCCGCGGGGTGGGAATGGAAGGGACGCAGCCAGGTCGGGGCAAGTCTGTGGTTGATGTGCTTATTCGGCTAGCGGCCGTTGCCCAGGTGAGTGGAGGGAGCGGAAAGTGTTCCAGGTTGGAAAGGAGGCTGGTGCGAGCAACTTGACACGTTGCAAAGATGACATATTTTGCCACAATGGAGACATTTTCCAAAGTAATGATTAAGTGACTCAATACACACACGCAAATGAATACCACGTACTTATGCACACCCACTGCCAGGTACCGTTGTACGATGTGCTGCGGCTGTGTGCGGTAGACCCTGCGTTGTGTGCTGCCGGGCCCAGAGGTCTTCGCAGCCGCTTGCGTTCCACTCAGCAGGTACAAGTGTGCAATATATGTAAGGCCATTACTTTTTCCCACGTTACGTTGGCTAATATCATCAAATCGATGGCATTGAGAGAGCTCTACTTTGGAAGGGTTGTTGACCTGCTTTGAAAGGATGGACCTTGTTAATGAATAAACCAATCCATACTGGATACAGAATGGTTACCTTTCAGCATAGGCTTGCCTTTAGGGTTTAGGGCTTAGCACAGGCCTGAGCGTCTTGCTCCTGATTGGGTTTAGGTATAGGGGGGTTTAGGCCGCGTTGGGTTTAGTTGGGTTCAGGCCTAAGCGCCTTGCTCCTCACCCCCCATCTCCTCTTATTGGGTCCTCATTTTCACTTTTGCCTGCATCCATTTTATGTAGGGTTGGCAAGAACCATATACGGTGTACATACAACATTTCTGGCAGGGATTCACTAAATATACGATTCTGGCCAACCCCAATTGCACGTTGTGTGCTAGAGCAGGTTCCGAGACTAAGTAATTGAGGAGCAGGTCGAACTTTATGATGTGACACTCAGGACGGAGCAAGCCCGGGCGAACATTTCATTCAAAATATCAATTTAGAATGATGTCTCACCACCAGTCTTTATTTGTTGCTGGAAACTGCTACACAGACCTCGGGCGAAGCCTCACTATAGCCTCTACACCTGACCTGCTCCAGTGATCACACTTTGTAGCCAACCAACAATGTCCACCCTGCACAGGTCCTGGGCTTGAACCGCCCAGACACCCTTGCCCTCGTAGGCAGGCTGCCGGGGCTGCTGGCCATCATGCCCCAAACCTTGGCTGCACGAGCTGTGGACCTTGCTCAGCTTCTGCAGGGGGTCCTCCCAAAGGTTGGTATGGAGGGCAAGGAGGAGCTCTTGACAATAGAACGTGTGCATTCCCCTCATTTGCATCTTGAGCTCACTCTTGAAAGAAAGGTTATGTCCTGCGTGCATATGGGAAAACTTAGATGTACAGGGATATTTTAATAGCCACGCCCAATATTTCTGTCTTGTGCACATTCTCACATTGAATTTCTCTATTTATTGCCCACAATCACACATTCAACACACACGCACACGCACATACACACACACATACACGCACGCACACACACACACACGAGTACAACCTACATACACACACAAATGTGCTATGTAGCAGCAGCAGGAGCAAGCGCCGCCACAGGGCGTGCCTTCCCAGCAGCTCTCGCCAACCACACCTTTTGCTTCATGGCAAGCAGCAGCTGACCAAGGTGCGTCGCTAGATTGCAACAAAGCTTTGGTTTCCCTGGTCATGGCAATAAAGGGTATGAGCTATGGGGCGCAGATGAGTTCGCAAGTACCCTGGGCTGCATACTGTCATACTGTATAGGGCAAGCCAAAAAGCAATCTCGTCTTAGGTATTGAATCTTGTCCTGGTGCTTCCTCATAGTTGCTGACTTTTCTTGTACCTACACAGTTTTCCTTGTGCTCCAGGGAAGGCCCCTAGTCCAATCTTGCTCACGGCTTGTGCGGCACCCACCCTGCAAATGCAGATTCTGAGGTCTCACCTGCCACCAGGAGCAAAAAGAAGCTCAAGGCAGCTACCCCAGTACCATTGACGCCCGCAGCGCAAACGCTGCTGCTGCGTCATCCAGAGCTGCTGCTGCAAGACACACAGACTATTGAGGACAAGCTTATGGGCTTGCAGGTGCAAGCTTTTTTGACCTGCGTCTGTTTATATGGAGGACTGTTTTGTTTTTTGCATGCACACTCACGCTTTGCTCTGAGTTACAGAGAGCCACTTTCAACCTTGTTGCAATGGTAACAGGTCTGTTTGCAGAGATGTCTTATGCGTTACCTTGTACAAACACACATGCACACAGCGTATGCGCACACCCGCATGTGTACACACAAGGCGGTATGCAATCACTTACTGCCCATGTGATCGTGCGCACATATACATATGTACCTTTGTACTTTATACATATACAAACAAATGGACACGCAGACTACTCTTTGCTCACTGTGTACTCTTTTGCAGACTGTACTTGGTGTTCCCCTGCAACGTTTGCTAGTGGTGCTGGGCTCGCACCCCCAGCTCATATTAGGGCCCACACACCGTGTGGTGGACCAGCTGCAGGTGAGAAATAACTTCCTAGATTTGCTTTTATCAAATGATATGGAACCTGTTCTTGCCTCCTCTTTCCCCCTAGTGCCCATGTTTTTAAGCATGCAATGCTAAAAGGTCATGGCTGTTTGGCCCTTATCAACAACAGGCAGTGGGTGTTAAGGCTAGCTTGCAGCAGACGCCGGTGTCGCTTTCATATAGTTGCACGTAAAGTCAAACACTGAAACGATTCTACTGGTGAGGTGAGCTGGGTGTCATGCTGGGAACCCTGCAAAACCAATGTTGAGCCATCTCTATTTCTGCAAGACAAACGCTTAGCTACTTCCACCTGTCGGAGAGAGGTGATTTCACATATGTGCGTTGCTTTATAAAATGATTGCTCATGCGAATATGCCTGCAGGCGTTAGCTGCACTATTAGGTGGTCGCCCTCTAGCCTTGGTGGCTGAGCTTGCAATTCGAGAGCCGCGCTTGCTGGCCCAGCCTGTTGATAGCCTGGAGCAGCGCTTTGATGCCATTGCTGCCAGCTTTGGCTCTTTCAGGTACCAACAAGAGCTACCGCAGAACAGACACTGTACTGTTTCTTATGCTACGTATGTACCCCACCCTCTTGCAGACTAGCACGCAATTTGTATGTTTTATCATTTTCAGCGCTGAAGGCCTTGCACTCATGAAAACCTATCGATTTTCTAAAAGTCCTAGGCTCAAATCCGTTATAAAAAAAAACCAGAACAGTGTTTCCCTCCTTTTGTTTACGATGTGTCATCACATTTAGTATTTAAAAGCTTGCAATGGATACGCATCTTATGGTACTACCCGTGTGAAACCACACTCATTTATGCGCTAAGTAGCTATCCGTTTTGCGGCCTTGTGTATCATGATTGAACTAGCGTCACCTGCGCAGGTCAAGCAAGATGCAAATGTAATGCCTCCATCCTCACAGACAAAGCACGCCGTTGAACAACACCAATCTGGCCTTCATTCATGTCTGCAGAGATGATGCTGCGGATGTGGTGCTGGCAGACCCCTCAATGCTAATCCCTACTGAGGCAAGAGGCAGCTCTCCCTTTTTAAGGGATGATGTGAGCCCTGATGGACTGGAAGACGCAAGCCGTGGCCTTCCATTGTGGACGGAAGGCAACGGCGGTGCATCACCTTACTCAAGGGATTTAAGGAACAGGAGGTCCCTCAGGCAGCGAAGGCAGGGAGGGGGAAAAGCAGGAGGGGAAAGAGAACGAGGAGGGCAAGGCCAGGATGTGCAGGGGATCAGTCAAAGTGCTGTCCGGTCATCAGGAAGCAGCAAAGGAAGGGGCGAAGAGGAGCTTGGGGGCGGGGTTGCTGTGTCTAATGATGCACAGGCGATTGCAGCCGCTGCATTAGATGAGATCATTAAGGCGGAAAGTCAAGGTGCCAACCGTACGCGAAGGTCACGGAGCAAGAAGAAAGACCAACAGTAACCAAGGCCAGAAAAGCGCCTTATTTGTATAAAGAGCTCAGAGCAACAGGCGCCTTACGCAAGCCAGTCATGTTCATAATTTCGTTCGACTTTTTTTTCTGTCTTTCTTGCATGTTGTCCCCTTGCTTGTTGTCGTTTATATATTAATAAATGTTAGGAACATGATCACCGAAAGACACAACTTAGCATGCCGCATGATCTTTAAGGCTATCAGCAAAACAGGCTCCTTAGGATCATGAAAAGAAAAAGTAAAAACTACGCAGGCATTGAAAACCACTGCCCACATTAATCAAGGAAAAGGAGCCACTTTGGTACCGCGTACCGTAAAGCTCCTTCACCGTGTAAAGGATAGGAGAAATCAATGGGGATCAGGAGGGTTGCAGGCTTGGCCTGAAACCGGCTCCTGATGAGAGTTGATAACAGTACTGGAAAGTGCACGTCTGGTATGGACAAATTTAGCAGCGTAAAGGCTGGGAATATTATTTTTTGACTGGCAATTCTCCGTCAATTCTCTCTCTTTCTCTGCTGTTTCTCAAATCCAACATGCTTAACACACTATACTATACCACACACACTTTAGTCGGCTGCCACGTTCTTCCTCCCAAGGGCTGGAAAGTTTACTTAACCATCTGAGCATTGAGTAATTTGCTGGGCAAAACCGCAATATCAAAACCAGAAAAAGTCATCTTCAATAAACTGGCTTCCCCAGCTTATTGAACAAGACTAGGCAAAGCAACCTCAACTTTAAACCCAGCTAACCAAATCACACGGATCGTCACTGCTAACAATTGGGCGTGATAGGTTGGATATTATATTAGTTGGGAGGGGAATAGGTTTTATATGAGGGGGAGATGTTGCTGGCTTACTATCTGGCTGCGTCTTCTCTTTTAAGTGGTATGTGGGGGAGCAGATTATGTCTGCCGTGCACATTCTGGTTTTGTGAGGGAGCGGCAAGCTGGTTAGTAAGTGCGAGTTCAGACAGGCATTCGATGGCTGTAGTTTGGGACGGATTGTGGGATGGTATAGACATTGAGCCTACAGAGTCGTGGCTTCTTTTGTCAGGTTGGAGCTTTTTTGGAACTAACGTTGTGAGCGTGGGTTTGCGATGGAGGGGCAGCTGGTATCGTTGTGGTGGGATGGTGCGTGAAAGGGCCCTGTGTGGGGTATGTTGTTGTATGCTGTGTGTTTTCTGGGCAGAGCATTGGCGTCTGGAGGGAATGTTTGTATTGATGAAGGTGTTAGTCATTTTGAGTGGCACGTCTTTGAAGTTCTGATTGACATCTAGCTGCTATTGTAGCGGGAGAAGGGGACATATGTGGTCCTGAGCAAGGTTCATCAAACATAAAAGTATAATCAAATTGCCTAGTATCTGCCGGTCGATCTGTGCGTGTGGGAGGTGGCCGTCTAATGTGGTTATTAGGATGCCTCCTCATGAGTCTCTGTTGTTTTTCTTTTTCGAGTTTCGGTGGGGCTTTGGCTAATGCAATGCCTTTCCTTCCATGTTGGCGTTTTCCAGCGTAGACCGGACCATCTAAACTGGCCAAACAACCAAACCCTACTACAGTCAGGGGGTACTTGAGTACCCCCCAAACCTACCTTAGTACCCCACTATAATTTGCGTTTGGGGGGGGGAGGGTACTTAAGTAGGGGGGGAGGCTTAGTACCCCTACTTAAAGGCAATAGCTTTAAGTACCCCCCTACTTAAATTTACTAAAGTATTAAGAGCATAGCAGCCCATCTATCCTCTCTGATCTTGCCACGAGATCTGTGTTATTTGATCTGTACTTTTCAATTACAGATACCAGCAAAATGGTTAAGCGCGTCGGTTCAGGAGCTCCTTGCCCAAAAAAAAAAGGAAAAACAGACCAAGAAAGAAGGGGGAAAACGCAAACTATTCTTGCTAATTCGTAAGAAAAGCAATTGCTACGTTGTACAGCAAATGAGCTACCACTGCACCATAAATTGAGAAGCTTTCATACATTTTAAGATATAGACTGCCAGTCCAGCTTATAAAAAACTATCAAGCCACAGAACTTTGCACATTGCATAAACCCACAATATATCCACAAGCAGCAACATGGCAACAATAGTTTAGCCAGCACCTTTAGACTACAATTCTGCTACCATACATAGGAAAATCACCATTTGTTGTTCCATCCTTTCCAACTCCATCCTCCTTCCCTTCAGTGTTTCTTGCTCTTTTGCTCCGGACAATGCTCGACTGCATCTCTTAATTTCTTCGACGGCTGCCGGTGCCGCTTCCCTGCACGTGCATCCATTTTTTATGCTTTTGATGCTTTTTTTTGTCACGTATCTATTGCCCTACGCAGTGATAGGAAAGAGAAGGTATGCATTGCAGTGCAAACACAATATACATGAAAAAGAAATAACCGTATAATCGTTGCTCTGGAAAATCAAATGATTGGTAATTTCACTGATTGAGCATGACATCCCCCATGTAAACATCAATTTACAGCGCAAAGAAGTTCCCAGATGTAAAGACAGATTGGTCTCAGTCAGTTGGGAGTTTGATGAAGGCCACACGCCTGCTTTCATACATGCACGTGATGCTGCAACAATAGTAAAATAGGGTGCATGCAAGAGGCGTCAAGGATCATAACTTTCGGCGTCAATTGAAATATGAATTTCACATTCAGAATCCTGACATTGAGTGCTACCGAGTGGTATATGAATGAGTCGATTTTGAGGGGGCAGGGGGGTCAGGGAACTTCGGGGGAGCCTCCAGAATTGTACTGAGCCACTTTCGTAAAAACAAATTGTTATTTTTGGGCTCATCAGCTCAAACCCCTGTCGAGTGATTTGGTTTAAGAAAGGGTTTGGGAGCCTGCCAGCTGGTCACAGAAATGAATGCTCCCTGTTAGGCTGCAGGGATGTGTTTAGGGCAAATTGCCAGCAATTGATTCCAAGCTTGCAAAACACGTAAAACATTAGTATAATGTAGTATAGTGCACAAGTTGCATGAACGAAGCTAAAAAGTGCTTTGGCAAAGGTTCTGGCTGGATATGTGCACTAAGCAAGAGGTGACATAAGAGCGTGTGCAAACCACATTTTGCCCTATAACTCTTCCTGTATTAAATTGAGAACTGTGCAGGCAGATAGCTGCTTAAATTCTGAGCAGATTGACAACCTTCTTAATAGTGTGGGGTTAGGAAGGGGG
>Ga0307947_1001685_pt1 | contig 17599 bp, 20 predicted proteins | sample OrgLakmetagen232_FD_201840 | JGI IMG/M metagenome (GOLD analysis project Ga0307947, IMG submission 201840) | Saline water microbial communities from Organic Lake, Antarctica - #232 | ecosystem: Environmental > Aquatic > Non-marine Saline and Alkaline > Saline | place: Antarctica: Organic Lake...
TGGCTGGGGTTCGATTTTAGGGGGGGACGGTGATGATTTTTACTAAGATATTTATTTTTCGAAAAGAGACGCTGCATGGCATACTCAACTGAGTTGGCATTAAAAACTATAGATAAAACTGTACATGTTCGGTCTTTATTTATTTTTGCTTCCTATAAATGTAGTTGTCCATTTTTCAAACATACCTAAATCTATGCCAGTTTAAATCAGCTGGGATGAATGGCTGTACCTTTTCGGATCAATTGTCTTGCAGACACTATGACTCACCAATCTGTAGCTGTGTCAATTGTGAGCACGAGCCTTGACTGCATCAGTCCACCAACATCATGCACATCCCCACAATCACAGCTGTCTAACGGTGGACTCTTGTGTACCGCGCCACGACCCTGAAATTAGGGAGGATATAATATGGAGGTTTTGTGAGAATTGAGAATTACTGAAATTTTTTAGCCTGAAGGACAAAAGTGAGAGCAACCTCAATCTGTACACCAGGACAGACAATGTGCAAAGACTTAGGTAGAACTGGCAAAGGTGCCCAGAAACAACAATTACTGAGCAAAAATTGACGCTCTAGCGGCAGCCACTCGGATTTTTATGTGCCTCAAAATAAATTCCTGACACACATGTCAGAATTTTGGGCCTCCGGCTGAAAATGACCCCCCCCCAACCCCCCTTCCTGCCCCCCCACACTAGTGAAAAGGGTGTCAATTTGCTCAGAATTTAAGCAGCTGTCTGCCTGCACAGTTTTCATGCCAAATAATTTAATACCTGAAAAGTTATAGGGCAAAAATTGATATGTGCACGCTCTTGCACTGACCACCTGTTTAGTGCACAAATCCAGCCAAAACCTTTGCCAGAGCACTTTTTACTTCATTCATGCACCTTATGCATAATGCAATACGTGAACTGCAAGTTTGGAATAAATCGCTTGTCAGTTTCCTGAACACACCCCCGCGGCCTACTTGGGGGCATTCCATGCATGTCTGTGACCAGGCATACAGACCCCCCTCTTTAATAAAATGACCCAACAAGGGCATTAATCAACGGGCTTGAGCTAAGGGATCCTATTAAATATTTTTGTAAAAGTGGCCCAGTAAAATTCTGGAGCACCACCCAAAAATTCTCAGACCCCCCCTGACCCTCCCCCCCCCTGACCCCCTCAGAATCGACTCGTTTATATACCAATCGATAGCTCTCAACGTCAGGGTTCCGAATATGTAAATGTTATTGGGATCGACACTAGAGGCCAAAAAGTTGTGACCCTTGAGGCCTCCTGTGTAGGCCAAGGAAATGTGCACACGATGCAGCCATCCTATTTTGAGCTTGTTGATGGTCAAGAACACACAGCCATAACTGAGACACGAAAGTGGTCACAACTTGCAGCCGCTCGGACAGTGAAACTTGCAGCTGCTCATACCATGTTTCCCGGGAATCCGTGTCCTTTAAGCAGCAGCAGGTCATGGGGCAGGGGTTCCTGGGCATGCACTTCGTCACTGTCATTCACATGCACCGTCGGGTGGCCATCATCAAAGCCCCGGCTAACAAACCTGCATGCCAATAACTTTGACAGTTTGCAGGCGTTCTTGTAAGCAGACAATTATTTTGAGCCGCTGAACTTTTTTTGATGGGCAGGTATGGGCGATGCAAACGAACCTCGCCTTGTCTAAAATAATAACGGGCCTTGAATTACCTAGATGCAGGAGGACACATTAACCTGACATTTAAATGATTTCTCATCCCTTTCCTCAGCATCCCTCATACCAGATCTTCACTCGTTGTGCATGGCACAACTTCTTTGTAATCTGAGCACACATAAGCGATGACAATTTGGCTCCACACTATGACTAGACCTTAAAAGTGCACATTAAATGCAACACCGGTCGCCTAAAGAAAGAAGCCTTTATGAGAACAAGATTGGCCAAATCCCGCAAGTGTCCGTACAAGATCAGTGGAAAAGCATGCACCTGCTGGTCCGCAAGTGTCCTTGAATGGGGTCAGGGGGGGGGGTCCAGGGGGGGGTCTCCAGAATTTTTGGGGGGGTCTCCAGAATTTTACTGGGCCACTTTCACGAAATATCAATTTTTTGGAATCCTCAGCTCAAGCCCAGTCGATTGGCACCCTTGTTGGGTGATTTGATTAAGGGGGGGGGATCTGGATGCCTGGTCATAAAAATGCATGGAATGTCCCCAAGTAGGCCGTGGGGGTGTGTTCAGGCAAATGACCAGCAATTGATTCCAAACTTGCAGTTTACGCATTGCATTATGCATAAGTTGCATGAATGAAGTAAAAAAGTGCTTTGGCAAAGGTTTTGGCTGGATTTGTGCACTAAACAGGTGGTCAGTGCAAGAGCGTGCGCAAACCAGATTTTGCCCTGTAGCTCGTCAGGTATTGCATTATTTGGCATGAGAACTGTGCAGGCAGATAGCTGCTAAAATTCTGAGCAGATTGACACCCTTCTTATTAGTGGGGGGGGTCAGGAAGGGGGTTTTGGGGAGGGGGGGGTATTTTGGGCCGGAGGCCCAACATTTACACGTGACTGTCATGAGTTTTTTTTGGACGCCTCCTGCCAGAACCATGCAATTTAACTCACTTTTCGGGCATGTACAAAGTGCCTCGTCCAAAATAGGTGACTAGCAGCCGAAGCAAAACGTGGTCTGCGTGCCATCTAGAGCACGGCGTGTGAGAAATGTGCTGCAGCTTAACGTTCACAATGCCATCTGCGACTGTAGGTAAGCAGACCATTAACCAAAGTGATAACTCCTTTGACCTGTCACCCTTGCAATTAAAGCTTGGTCATGAAGAACACGGAGAGAAAGGGACCGTTACGGCGTGATATCTAGAGGCTTCCCCGTACAAGCAAATCTTCTTCCAATGTTCACACCTTCACTTGGACATACAGAGGAGAATTCTCGACAAAGGTAGCATATATCATTCCTCAGCCACTCCAGGGTGTGTGGCTGTTGTTGTTGTTGTTGTTGTTGTTGTTGTTGTTGTTGTTGTTGTTGTTGTTGTTGAGGAAAAAGGCCAGAGAGCATCATATCCACCACCACTTCGGGTTGCTTCGCAGGGACTTTGGCCTGTGATTCAGTGCAAAGGTCACACATGCGTGCATGCGTGCGTGCAAAACATAGTTTTTTGAGCGGCAGTGTTTTTGTATGTGCTGTATGGGAATGTTTGTAAGTAAGTGTAAGTGCGTGTGTTTGTGTTTGTGTGTGTGTGTGTGTGTGTGTGTGTGTGTGTGTGTGTGTGTGTGTGTGTGTATGTGTGTGTATGTGATATGTGATATGTGTACGTGCATACGCGTGTGCGTGCATGTTTGGGCACGCATAAAGTACCTGCGCATTGAATCCAGGCTGTAGCAGTCCTAAGTGGTCCTCCCCTGCCTTTTCACAACTTCTTTGCAGGTGGACAGCATTTATCAAAGGATCTGTTATTTCTCTAAGGTGCTTACGGCCAATGCCAGGTCTTTGTATGCGGGGGGAAACAAATTTGGATGCTACCTCTTGAAAAGTGTGTGCAATATTCATAGCCTGCATTTTATTTATTCGTTTGATTAATTTGCTGCGCTGTGGATATGTTTGCAGGTAAGCACACGCACGCACGCACGCTTGCACGCACGCACGCACGCACACACACACACACATGCACGCAAGCATATGCGCACATACACATACATATACACAACACAATCACATGCACACACGCACGCACGCGTGCGCGCGCGCACACACACACACACACACACACACACACACACACACACACACATACACACACACACGCACTCACACACACACACACAAACACACATACACACACACGCACGCACGCGCGCGCACGCGCATACACGTGCACACATGCAGGCACACACATGCACACGGATGCACACGCACTCATAAGCGTATTTGTGCATGCACCCGCAAATACGCACGCACATAGTATTTGTACTAAGCACCCCAAGCCCCACATTAATCTGCCTGCTTCTGATATCTGGCGTAAGCGCACATACAATACTCACTTACACGCACACTTAAGCACACACACACACATATGTATACACGCACGTAGGCACACAACATGTAAATAAACCAGCATCTAAGAAAACCTTTCTTATCCTTTTTTCAGGGGGCTATGTAGGGACGGCGGAGGATAGCAATCGTATTCGAAGGCAAGAGAAGCAACGGGAGGAGCAAAGGAAAAAGCATGAGGTTTGTTTGTTTTCCTTGCTGAATGTTTTTAGTTTTTAGCGTTCATGCTGTTGAGCATATGTATACACGCACGTACGCTATTACACAGACAATATATACAAACAAGTAATTAATCACCCATACCTAATTGCTTAAAAACACATGCACACACTCATAAAACATTACACACAACCGGCATTCATTACACGATTCACGCACGCATAATAAGCCAACACGCACGTGTTAGGTGCATTTATACTTCAACACACAACAAACGCACATGAAATGCAGGCCCTTCAAAAAGAGGGCGAGACCCGAGTGGAGGGTGCTGGCCTGCGCCAGTTTTCAGCCACCACCTCCGAAGTGAGTCTGCTCGGCTCGCCATTTTTTGGAGCTTCTTGGTTTGAGACTCCAGCTTTGTGTGCTTTCCCTCCTTCGCCTAAGTTACCCCTTGGCGGGGCTTCTTCCTCTTACGCCTACGTTTAGTGTGCTTTAACTGCAGGGCGTATCTTTCTTCCTCCAGAAGCTGCTCTTTCTGCTTTCAGCACTTTTGGAGGGCTTCGAACGACACGCATAAAGAGTGTAACTCTGTCTGATTTGTCTGATTGTTATTATCAATCACAGGCCCTGGAGCATGCCTTCAAAAATGAGACCATCGGGCTCGTCACCAAGGAGGAGTTCATCAAGAAGCGGATGACCTTGGCAGAAAGGTGAGGGCGTGCTGCTGCAAACAGTGTATTTTCCTGCTCTGTCTGCTGGATGAACCCTGATTGCCTGGATCTTACGATGCTAGTGGTAATAATGTGAGACGCCCTTTCAACGCCTAAATTGGGACTAAGTTTGGTGAAAATCAAACCCACACAGGACTAGAAACAAGCCTGTGTTTATTTCGTGCTCATGCTCAACACGAAGATAAGACCCCACTAACTGACACGAAGGAAAGACCCCACGGACTTCAAACTGGTCTGTGTACAACATAGTTGTGCTCATGCTCAGCACGCAGGAAAGACCCTTACCCTGTGCTCACACTAGCCAACGCTCTACCCAAACCTCATGACGTTGCATCAGAGGCGCAATTCAATGCTGCAAGCAACATTCTTCTTTTGCACCTCAATAGAGCCACCATTTCATAACCCACCCTATCTTTCATTTCTCGCACCGCCGCAGGATGGAAGAGGAGCTCAGGAAGAAGCAGGAAGCTGAGGAAGCCTTCCAAGCAAAGGAGCGGGAACGCAAGCGTCTCCAGAAGCAGGGTGCAGGCTCAAAAAAGCTGTCCTTTGTTATGGACGTGAGTGTGTGTGTGTGTGTGTGTGTCAAGCAGTGTTTGGCGTCTGTTATTCGCCATTATTTTGGCCTTGAGAGCTCCAGAAGCAAGGATTAAGCTCAAAAAAGCTGTCCTTATTGCTATTGTGTGTGTCAAGCAGTGCTTGGTACAAACACACAAACACACACACATGCAGAACACACATCTTGGCACTGCTGCCTGAAATATTGCACACTAAGCCAGCCTTGGGCAGACCGTGCACATGGCGTTGGTGGCACAGGAGGATGAGCATGGCAGGCCGCACCCTGTGACTGAGATGTCATAATTTTGTAAATGTTTGTGTTACAAGGTCAGGGCTCGAGATCAAGCCCTGGGAGAGTCATGCCTTGTTTCTAGGTGTCAAGGACACGTTGGTTAACGTTCCAAGAGTGAGACCAATGCCAGAGTAGTGTTCTCGACGGGTCATCAGGATATGCTGTTCTGTGCACGATAATCTAAACCCTCAAATCGTTGCGCACGCCATCGTTTCAGGACGAGGAGGAAGAGGGCCAGGATGAGCCCACCATTGGCCCTGCCTTCAAGCTGCCCACTTCTGTTCCCACAAACGGCAGCACCCCGGCAGCAGCGGAAGCCAGCGGCAGTGGCAGGTCAGTGTTATTGTGGCGCACCTCGTTTTATTGTAGCAGTTGTGCGATGTCAAAAAGAGTGTAGCATTCAAAGAAGGCCTGTGCCATGTGGTGGTGGCAGGAAAGGCTGAGCAGATTTGATCAAATTGTTGTGGAAATTGAGGAATGCACAAAAATACAAGCACTAAACACTACTTATAAATTAGGTCTTTGTCGCAGTTGTCCAGAGAAGGTAAAAGGTAAATGCTCTAATCATTGATGCTCTGATAACCAAGTCTGAACAATTCAAAAGTCGGTTTGAAAGCCAGTCGTTACCTCCTGGCCTGGCCACTGCACTCAGGTCGGCGGCTGACGGCCCAGAAGCAGAAACAGGGGCCAAAGGCAGCAGCAATTCCCCCTCTGATGACAAGCCACCTGAGTCTAAACGTCCACGCAAGCTGGTGTGTGTGCCTGTGCGCATGTAAATGCGTGTGTGTTTAGGTGTGTGTGTATTTAGCTGCGTATGTAGTGCGTGTGTGTATGTGTGTGCGTTGTAGTTCTGAAAGACTACGTTGAGGAGTATTTATATAACTGGGATTTAAATTGATATTTCTTGCAGGGCAAGAATCCCAACGCAGCCACAGAGTTTTTGCCAGACCGAGATCGAGCACGAAAGGAGTTAGAGTTGAGAGAGCAGCTCAAAAAGGTGAGGATTGGAGCAAGGAATGGTATTGTCAGTCTTGGTTACTCCTGCGTTTCTTTGAACTGCCTTCTTGCTCACCACATCCTTCGCGTATCATACGAGCTGAATGTGTTAATCAGTTTCTCTCCTGAATCTGATGCAAGCTGCCATGCAGGATATCCAAAAAGGCCCGCTTCAGCTTTGCAACCTTACAAATCTTACAAAGGACAGCAAGACAGTTCTGGGTCCTCAAAGTTTTCAGACAAAACTCTGCACATTTGCCAAACAGGAGTACCAAGCTCAAATGGACCTGATCAAGGCAGAGCCCCTGTGCATCGTGTACAGTTACTGGGACGGGGCTGGCCACAGACGGGAAGTTAAGGTCAAAAAGGGCGACACGGTGAGTGAGCGCGACAAAAGAGATTGGGAGAGCGCTTTCCTGCTGCTGTGCTTAGAAGGCTTATCTAGCTGCGGTTTGTCTGGGTCGCCAGAAAATGAAGGAGGCTCAGTGCCTCTCAATAGCGTTGCAACCAGGGATGTGTCACACGGAGTATCAAGGCGTCTAATCCGGTAAATTACTTGTAATGTATGAATACTCCGTTCTCTTATTGCACCTAATAAGGTCATTGTGCAAGCTCCGGTTGCAGCTCATGTTGGACAGACAGGATTGACACCTCAGCTCAGGCCTCCATATTTTGTTACCTGCACCGCACTTGGGCACAACCAATCCGTCCTTTAACTAAATGAACTCATAAATGATAACCGTCTGAAAAACATAGATCAGTGGCTTCCTCAAAGCTGTGCGTGACCAGCTGGTGTCAGAGTTCCGTGAGCTACGGCACGTCAGCGTGGACAATCTGATCTACGTCAAGGAAGATATCATCCTACCTCACCACTACACCTTCTATGACCTCATTGCAAGCAAGGTGTGGCGTTTGCTTGTTCCTGTCGAGCCTACACTGGAAGTGTGCAGACTTGCCAAGTGCTCTCAGTAATTGATGTTGCTGTGCACAGTATGCCGCGCTTTGGCGTGAGCATTCACGGACTTATCGCGTTTGTCGCCGTCCAGGCGCGCGGCAAGTCCGGGCCTCTGTTTGACTTTGGAGTGCACGAGGACATTCGTATTGTGAGCGATGCAAGCCGGGAGAAGAACGAGTCGCATGCTGGCAAGGTGGTAGAGCGCCACTGGTATGACCGGAACAAGCATATCTTTCCAGCCTCACGATGGGAGGTAGGTGGTGGGGCTGTGAGGCATTTTTCTCTGCTGCTTCTTCTTGTGCCTGGACAGGAGCAATGCTTATTTCGAATGGACAAGAAAGAAGAGAGAGAGAGAGAGAGAGAGAGAGAGAGAGAGAGAGGGGTTGTTTGATGTGCTACTAGAAAGTTGCTCCTGAGAGGCTTGCCCCCTCTCAGCAAGTAAGGAACAGTGTCTTCAGACACGCTTCTGGTTAGATCGAGGGCCCTACAGCCCATAAGAAAATGAGTGTTATTTGCTGTGATTTAGTTAAAAAACAGGAGGTGATCAGGGGTTTGAGCAACGGTTGCTTTAATTCACCCTGCTTTTGCCCTGTGTTCCACGACGCATTGTTCATTTGATGGAATGGGTTTTGGTAAAGATTAATTTCCACACTTGATCTGCACCAAACCTAGGGGCACTTCCTTTGCTGGTTCCTGCAAGAAATGTTAGTTGCGCTGCTGTGCATCTTTACTCAGGGCGTATCAGGGCAAAATGTTGCTCGTTGCTGTTGTGTTGTGCTGCAATGTGCAAGCAATGATGAATGATGTTAGTTTATAAGTTCCTTCAAGGTTTTATTGTACAATCTGCATCACGTTGCAAGGTGACTAATACCAAATATGCTGCACAGATTGCATGGAAATCTCTCTTTTAACTCTTCTATCTCGCAGGTGTTTGACCCTGAGAAGAAGTACGACACTTACACGGAGCACGACAGAGTGCACTAAGAAGTGATTGCCTTGACAGAGACCTTTTTTTGTTTTCCCATCCACCACAAAATGGATTGCCTTTGATCTGTAAAGTATTCCCGTCGTTGACTTTCACAGCGGTGTTCATCTTTTTTTCAAACTGTTGAAACATGCAATTTTCTTTCCAGACAATTAAGCTTATGGAAAGGGGCAGAAACAGTTTCCGGATGGGGTCGTGAAAAGCGCAAATCTGATAGAATAGAAAAAATACGCAGGCATTGAAAACCACTCCCCACATTGATTAAGGAAAAATGCCATTTTGGTACCGAGTATCGTAAAAATCTTTAACCGCCAGCAGACAAAAAAGGCCCAGTCAGAGAGGTCCAACTGAGTACCAGAAGGAGAAAAGAAGTCACTAAGAGACTGGAGTTAGCCTCGCTGCAAAAACACAAAAACACGTCGCTGCAAAAACACAAAAACAACAAACTAATGTAGGGGGGTGGGTTCTTCGTAGTGGCAGGGGGCATTTAACTGGGAGCACCTCAGCAGCACCACCAGCCACCAGTAGAGCCACCAACCCCAGGCAACACCGACCTAAAGACCTCAGCAAACCTCGGCGTGACATCCACCTCGTCGAGATCAAGTATTGTGAAGACACCAGACCTCAGAACCAGCTGAACGCCGCAAAGGAACAGCACAAAGATCCCTGCAACAAGGAGCCTCCGTTACTCTCCACATCATCCTTTTGGGTGTGGGTGACACCATCTACAACACTCACACTCTGAAGCCTTTCAAGGAACTGGGTCTTGATTCTCAGAGAGTTAAAAAGCTTGCCTCCAAGCTCCATGTGCACTTTGTGAACTTTGCTGCTAAACTTGTCCATACCAGACGTGTCCTTTCCAGTACTAATATCAACTCTCATTAGGAGCCGGTTTCAGGCCAAGCCTGCAACCCTCTTGATCCCCATTGATTTTTCCTTCCTTTTTGCGGTGGAGGAGCTTTACGGTACTCGGTACCAAAGTGTCTCCTTTTCCTTAAGTAATGTGGGGAGTGGTTTTCACTGGCTGCGTTGTTTTTTCTTTTTCTTAGCCTCAAACAAGTAAGAGGAGCACCAGGCACAGAAACTGCAGAGCTAAGCTAAGGGTTTACCAGGGATGATCTGTCATGCCCGATTGTTGGCAGTGACGATTTGTGTAATTGGGTTAATTGGTTTTTCAGTTGAGGTTATTTGCCTAGTCTCGTTCAAGCTGGGGAAGCCAGTCTCTAAAATTGAAAATTGAGCGTGTTACTGAGTTAGTACAAATACAAAATAGTTTTGAAAGATATGGAAATTCTGGACTACTCTTTCACGCCCAATCGTTGGCAGCGACGAACCGTGTGACAGACAAGTTAGTTGGTTGACAGTTGAGAGTTTCTGTACGTCTTGTTCAATAAGCTGGATGTGCTTGATGACCCTTATCTTGAGGTACCTCTAAGGGGATCCTCAAGAAACCCTGTACCGTGTAAGGTCTCTGACTCTATTTATTCACTTACTCGTATTAATGTGCAACCACAATGAGACCGAGAGTTCTGTCTGAATCAATGGTCCCAGCTCCAAAAAGGAGCAGCAGCGTGGCAGCCACGCAAAGATGAGAAGCGCTAGCAGAGATAGATACACATGCGTGCTTTCGAGTGATTTAATTTGACAACTAAAAGGCGGTACATCGCCTGATGAGAGCTGTTGAATGTTGAATTCTTATTCCGGCGTGCTCTTGGCCAATCCTTTACCTTGGCTGATTCTATGCATCGCATCAGAATGGTGTTAATCCCATGGAATAGTGCACGGGCAAAGGGAAGCCAAATTTACCTTCCCGTCGTCCGTGCACAGCATTGTTTGGGGTGATTGATTTAATTAAGTCAACAAACGGAAACTTATTGGTATCTAGGTTTCCAAAATTAAGCTTTTAATTAGCATTTCCGCTATAAATGAAATTTTCGGATTCATATTAGCACGAATAGAGCTGTACCCTGTAAATGCAAAGCCACGCAAGCAGACATGTAGTGTCAGAGTTCCTAAAGGATCTTCACCCTGACCTGGGTCTTCCCTTTCCCAAGGTTAGCCTTTCTTCACCCTGGTTCCGGACTTGTTCTAAGACCCCCTATTTCAAACTTCATGAAAATTGTACACATGCGCATTTGCAGGATGTTATCAAGGATGAAATTTCAGTGGCTTATGGAAGAAGGTCCATTACCAAGGCAAGCGAAGTAGAATACACATGCATAAACACACACACTCACACACACACACACACACACACACACACACGCACACACACACACACACACACACACATACACACACTCTCACACACACACTCACACACACACACATGCAAAAGCACACGCACACACATACACACACACTCACACATGCAAAAGCGCACACACACACACACACACACACACGCACACACACACACACAGACACACACATACACACACACAAACACTGCAAAAGCACACACACAAACACAGCAAAAGCGCACGCACAAACAAACACAACACACATGCGCGACTGAACACATACATGCGCACAATCACATACCTACACAGGCACATACGTGCACAGACCACACACACAAAACACACATGCACACATACACTCCAAGACGCACACAAATACACATGCGCCTGCATCATTGTACACCCGCAAAACATAGTAGTAGGTCAATCTCTGCTTCTACATCTGCAGTAAGTCAGCCACAAAGTCCCAGTTTTTTGTCACCTGTCTTTCAGCAACTTTTTGTGAGCAAAGGCTTTGGTTACTAGATTGTACATCTCACGCTCCTGCTTTGCCTGAAACCTCCTTCTTCTGCTCTGCAGCTCATAGCAGTACTTGCCTTAGATGAAACAGAGCTGTCTGATGACGAGCGTGCACATGCACTGCGTGTGTTCAACAGCTTGCTCAGCACGCAAGAGCAGAAGACAGACGCCATCAACCAGGGTGCTCCTGCTCCTCTTACAAAGCTAGTCAGAGAGAGTCAAGACTGGGAGGTATGGTTTGACAGTTGCAAGTCTTGGATCAAGCAGGTTTGTGAGATGACAGCAGCAGATTCCTCTGTTAACTCTGCTGTTGAAATTGATTTTGTGGCGCATTGCAACCTGTGGTCAGCCCAGCCAAGCCCCACCCAAAAAGGGGGAATTAATGCCCCTTTCCTGAATTGCACATCTGAGGTCACCCAACAGTTTCTACACATAAATGTAACACTTGTGCATAAAAATTAATGAGTTTGGGGTCACGGGTGTGGGTGGGGGGCTGGATTTGTGCCATTTCCCTGCCAGAAAGGTGGCATGGGTGAAGAAATGCGGATTTTGGTCCGAAATTTTCCGATTCTTTTGTTCCCAGATAGGTTCAAGGTCGAACCATACACATCAAAGCAAAAAAAAGGGGGTTGAGAATTTGCCCCTCAAGGACAGTGCGTGGGCCTGTGTGCTGGGCAAAGAAGGTGCATTTCTGGAAACCCTGGAAGCACGACTTCTGGCCACCACCTGAGTGTCAGGCGCCCTTCAGTATGCCTCCAAGGCGTGCCCTGTCAAGAATATGGTCTGGAATGCTGGGGTCAGGCCGTGGTGGGCAGCGACAGCTGAGATTTTCAAAAGCCATCTGCTCTTAACTTTTGCAGTAGACCCCTTCCAGAGACATGCCAAACCAACCCTTACGAACAACATGCAAAGAAAAGTGAACTTTGTTTTTCACCTTGGTGGCGGCACCAATCAAAGTTCACTTTTTAAAACGAGCCTCCTTCCGCGCCTGGATTCCATCAATTGTGGTAAAAGCCTTTGCATTTCGTAGTTTCCCAGCCAAAAGGGGGTCCAAAACCAGACCTAAACCCCAGGCTCCCAGACTTTCACCAAAATGTCACCAATATTATTGCAAACACCCCTGGTAAGTTGATGGTAGCGGGAGGAGCTCTTGGATATCCATCTCCATAAACTCCACCCTGCCCACCTGGGCACCTCCCGCCACAAACTGTGTGCAGGGGTGCTTAGATGTATCTAATTCTGAGGTTCCAACATACTTAATGTACTTTTCTGCTTTGAGGCAAGAACTCTCACAGGGATGGCTGGCCTGATCTGTGGTAACCGTTTCTACTTCTACTGATGAGAATAACCACAGAAGATACCCATAAATGAGCAGGATCTTGTAAAATAGAAAAGATATCGCGAGCAGGCAAAAAGGATCTGGTGCCATTTTTTGCTTGTGAGTTGCAGCGTAGCAGCTAATACATTAGGTGCCACTCTTAGGCAGCCAACATCTATCACACGCCACACTTTCTCCTGCTCGTCAGGTGCGGCGCAACAGCTGTGAGGGACTGGCCAGTCTGGCCCTCATTTTATCAGGCAGGGCTGCCATCGCGCAGGCTGATGGTATGGCTTCCTTGACGGGGGCCCTTCTAACTGCGCCTGAGGCTGCTGCTAGAGCCTTGCGGGTGAGGGGAAAAAGCATGAGTCTTTGATAGGGAGGAGGCATGGGCAAGCATGTGATGCATGCACTGTCCCCCAAAAACAATTCCCTTGACAGGAGGGTCTTCCTGCTGTGCCAGTGTAGGCTTGGAAGGGCCCGTATTTTCGCACTAATAATTTAAGAATCAGCTTATTACTCTAGGCATATGCACCAGCCAAAAATCCTGCGCAGGTACTCATACACACGGTTCTGGCCGACAGCTAAGGCTGCTGCTTGTGGGCCTTGTGGGTGAGGGAGATGTGTAGGTTGCCATGTGGATGCTGGATGCTGCCCACATGGGATGGTTGAACCTTCTCAGACAGTGTTCTAGCTCCGCGGCATACATATATAGTTGCTTTACAAACTACACACGTATTCGAGCACACTCACTTACACAAATACAAACTCAAACACACAAACACACACAAGCACATACAAACACACACATACACACGCACGTGCACAAATTTCAAAAAACCATGATGCACTTGCTAAACACCATCTGTCACGAGAGAGTGTTTTGGTCCATGTGCTTACTAAAACAAAGTATATGTGCACACACGACGCTAGCAGAGCTACTCATTGCGTCGACCTTCTGCCTTCACCCATCGAATGCAGCATTTCAGTGGTGCCAGCGACGGTCTCGCCTTGCTGAACCAAGTCCTAGATATGGTGGTGCCTGCCCTAGCAGACCTCATACTTCGGCCAAAAGATGATGGAGTGTCCCTGAAGGTGCGTGTTTAAAGACCAGGAAAACCATAGTAGCCGTCAAAAAGGTGCTTAATCCTGATCAGCTTGTTAGCCTACGAAATAAATGGCATCTGCAGCTGTGCCGTAACACACTCTATTCTCAGACCTACTGCTGTTGCTGTGAAAGCCCATCCCTCAGATAATAAATCAACACTTTTTGTTGCTCTGTCCTTTTGTTTTGCCCCGCCTCCACGCTCTCTAATGTCCATGCTGCGCACATGTTGAGTTGGCCAGAACCATGTGTTTACACCATAAATGACCGTGTCAGCTCCTGGCATCCTTGCTGTGAACTTTGTATTCACACCGTATGTATGCATGGTTGTGGACAAACCTTTTAACATTACGTACTATTGACGGATTGCTGGACCAAAGCACTCTAACTTGCTAATTCTTCAGACTCGCACATGGCGCCATGCACGTTTACCAATGTTTAACAGCTTTTACTTGATCAACCATACAGGCTTGATCAAATGTTGAACCCATCATTGCCAGGGCCACTGAACCCCTGCTGCCAAAAGCAGAAACTGTGCAGAGCCGACCAAAGCGTGCTGACCTTATATTGCCCCGTAACCTGCCTTATGAAAGCTTTCTGCCAGCATTGCTCTGCCAACAAAAGCCTTGCAGTGAAAAGCAATATCACGCAAAGAAAACTGTGGGTTACATACTCTTATATAGCTTAGCGCTATGATCCATAGTAACTAAACATAATCATGCATACTCATCAAATATGGAATATGGAGGGTTGGCCAAAACCTGACATATACATGGTGTATATATGATATACGGTATACTTATACATGGTGTATATACGATATTCTTAGCTGGGAAATACAATACAGACTATACATATGGTCATATACGGTGTGCGTATACGGTTTTGGCCAACCTTAAAAACATGCTTTGCTTGCGTGTGCACCTGCCAGGCGTGTGAGAATGCTGTGAGCACGCTGGCAGGCATTTCCACCTCAGAGGCGGGGACACTGGCGTGCCTCACCCACAAAGTGCCACGTGCAGTGGTGATGTTGGCAAGGAGAGGCATTTCAGGTACGTGCAAGCACGTGTTCTATTTTTGAAAATGTACCAGTTTTTGAGGTAGGCCGTGGATTAACATCATGTCCTGACGTATGGGGCATGCACTAGTTTGCGGAGGCCTTTCCAAGCTTGAGAGGTGGAGCTTGAATAGTTTGGTGTAGTTTAGTTTGGGTTACAAAGGCATTCAGCCTGGGATGGCTGCTCAACCTATGCAAAAAACAGCTGTGTACAAATGATGACAATTAGTAGTAAGCAGTAAGGCAAAACCTAAGACAAAAGAGAGTTTGATGGAAGCCACAACACAGCAGTTCACAAATATAAGAGGGAGCTTGAATAGAATGAAAAACAAGCTGTGCAGACCGAAATTTGCGTGTGATTTGTAATGAGAAAAGGGATACTGACTGGCCACACCTCCTTGTAAGTAAATATAAAGAGGCGCTCTTGGCTTCGTATCACACACGCACACGCACACTCCGTTAGCAATGAAGATGATTCTAAGAGCTTTCGGTCTTGTTCCTGTTCCACTGTTTCTCCACACAATCGTGCTCTAGGTGACTTCAAATTTGAATCGGCTGTCATGGACTGCTTGGAGGAATGTGCGTCCTGCTTAGACCAAATTGCCCACCACCCCCTTGGCAAGACCGCCGTGAGAGAAGCTGAGGGTTTAACAGGTGGGTAAGGTTTGGGTGGCAAATAACTGAGTATAGGTTTTGGACCTTCCGCTTGTAATCGTTGGCTTTGCAGTCCAATCTTTCCCAGTGAACCCTCTGCAAAGCTGTTCAGTAAATGACTTTCTTGGGACGCTCAAGCTCATGATTTGAATTCCTTTATGTGCCTATATTTGTTACCTTCCTCTTCCTATGCCTGTGTTTGTAACCGCATTTGTCTTTTCACAGACAGCATGGGGCACAGTGATGGCAAGTTGAGGTTTGCATCCTGATACCAATGCTGGATACGTGTCAATTCTTCCTATTTGCCATGTACCCTGTAAGAACCTTAACACTGGGAAACATACACATACATTGTCATGAGGTGTTGTTTTCATCATAAGCTGAGCCAAACGCACGCACCCCAAATTTGCACCACCATGCAGTCCTGGGCAAGATGCTGTCCCTGTGCTCTTACCACCCAAGTGCCCTTTTGAAGGCGACTGCTGCGCTTTTGGGCTGCAGCGTAGAAAAGGAGTGTAAACTAGATATCATGCGATACGCTGGATACGAAATGATCACCCTACTCAGGGTAAGAGCCATGCAGGAATCCGTCCGGTGCGGGCATTGGTGCTGCTTAAGTGAAACGAGTTGCGATTTTAGCAAGTTATCTTCTCGTTTAGAAAGTTGCTGGGGGAGGCCAAGAATGGCTGATTGCAATTTTGTTTTCTGCCATCTTCTGCCGTCTTTCTGTAAAGGGTCTTCACTTACTTTGTGTAAGAGACTTCTGCATATGTATTACCGCAATCCAAATTGCTCTTGTGTAGACCTTGACACACCAGATACGCACACCATTACTCAAACACGCGCACATACAAACGCACACTCACATGCATACACGCACACAGGGTAGTACCGATGAAAGAGTAGTCAGCAATGTGCGAGACACTCTACAAAGTGCTGCTGAGCACTTAGAGGCGCGTGCCTGCATGACTTCTATGCTAACAGAAAGGCAGCAGGTATTCAACCTTCTGTGTGTGTATGTGTGTGTGCGTATGTGTGTGTGTGCTCTAGCTACATGTTGGGGCACAGCGCTTGAATGATTTACATGGAGGTTGGCCAAAAACCATACATATAAACCACGTGTATACAGTTTATTACTGGGAATCTTATCAGGAATCTTCTATTCAATCATACTCGGTGTGCATTCATGATTTTTGCCAATTCTAGTGATCTACCTTAATTGCCTAGAGGTTTGGGTGTGAGTGGGAATAACACGGATATTATTAGGAAGCAAGAACATTGAAGTTTTTGTGATCCTCAAGCGTGTTGGCATTTAAAGCAGGAGAAACAATGAAATTGAGGTTTGACCATGCATTCTTCAAGGAGCATCTGATCATTAGGTTCAAGAGGCTACAGTGGTTGTTGAGGGGGAGAAGAAAGATGAAGACAAGGCGGATGCCTAGCAACAGGCAGGTCCAGAAAACCCTGGCGACACATATCACAGAAAGCTGGCTAGAGACAAACGCTTATATCTTTCTTCCTTTCCCCTCGCACCTGCAGATTGAATTTGTTTTTAAAGGACCTCTGCCGCCATCGCCACCAGACTTCCGATACAACCTGGCTCCCAGACCAGAGCCTGTCTGATAAAAAGGGAACAGTCGCCAATGGAATAAGAAGGTGATTATTTGATTGGTGCGAGATTTTTGTGTGATTGACCTAGTTAAGGTTGCACTTACTCACTTACAATCACAACATGCGTGGGGGTGCCAACTTTTGAGCCTGAAGAATGCTTGTCCATGAAAGCAAATTACACTCTGGCACTGAAAAGCCTGAAAGCATACCTATGTAAACCGATCCAAGTTCAATCTATTCATGGCGTTATAATTATAATGCCTCATAGGTTTGACTACCTAATGTCCTTTTCTTTTTAGTTGGAAGTATGCGTCATCGTAATCGTATTGACCTGTCTTCATTGCTAGCCCAATGGCCGTAGATCCTCATCTACATCCCCTATTCCTGCCCC
>Ga0307947_1001687_pt1 | contig 17583 bp, 13 predicted proteins | sample OrgLakmetagen232_FD_201840 | JGI IMG/M metagenome (GOLD analysis project Ga0307947, IMG submission 201840) | Saline water microbial communities from Organic Lake, Antarctica - #232 | ecosystem: Environmental > Aquatic > Non-marine Saline and Alkaline > Saline | place: Antarctica: Organic Lake...
ACAGTATCACTGATTTTGAGATCAATGCATTCCTGAATCAAGACTCATACAGACTCCTCAAGTTTGTGTCAGATTTAGTTTCAATTTTCGACACTGGTTGATTTTGTTTCACCAGCCAATTGCCATTAGCCAGAGACTCGGGCTGTAGGCCATCCTTGTAACCCTTGTAACCCTTCCAAGCTTCCGCTCAGATGCCCCCCAGAGGCATACATAGCGATGTAACCTTACCTTATCAACAGCCCATTCCTTTCTGCTCCAACAGGTCAACAACCAATTTGTTTCTTTTCTCAGCAGAACATTCTTCTTCTTTCTGCCAGTTGAAGCGGTGGATTTTTCAACCGCACGGTTGATTTTAGCTGCGTGCGGTTGAAATGCGGTTGAAATTTCTGACGTGAGCTTATGGATTTATTTGTGGCTGGCCGAGACCAGTCAGCAGCCGATCAGCCAAACATCCTGGCTGAGGGTCACCCCCCATTGTAACCATTGTAATATCCAGACTTCTAAACAGTGTAAGTATACAAAAAACACACAAGTGATGCTATTTGACTGCAATATCTGATTAGGGAAAGGACCGAGAGATTTAAACAATCATTAAACCAAGCATATATTCGGAGCTTCATAGTAAAAGGGGGAGGAAAAAGAAAAATACTGCAAAGAGTGAACACACCATCAGCATGGATTAAAAAGGGGTGTTGTTTAGTATTTTGCACCTCCTAATTGATGCAGAGCCACAAACACCAAAATTGTTCATGAAGTATGTCAACCTTCAGTTGTATTAAGCTGAAACTTGAATAACAAGGTACCTCCGCTCAGCAGTGATCAAGCTAGTTTGCCCTTCAATCAAAAGACAGGAAACGGAAAAAGACAAAACTATAAAAGCAAACTTAGGCAGCGTGACCACTCTCCACACAGTACAGGGAAGGAACCAATTAATTATGGTAAAACAACCGGAATAAGAGTTGCAGGCTGAGCCTAAGGCACCATCCCAATGGTTGTAAACAGTGTTGGAAAGGCCACCTGAAATCAACAGTTCGCTTTTGAGGCAGCAAGGAGTGAGCATAACCAAATCGTTTTCTTTCAAGTACACTTTTGCAACTGAAAATGCAAGCCCTCTACAGTCTGCACATAATCTGTACCAAACCGACACTTCTTACTACCCAATAACAGTAAGTGTAAATATTTTGTCCCTATGCATCTCAATGGCAAGTACCCTGGACCAAAGAAATCATGATTATTATGTATGTTGGTTGTAGACGTGTGCATGCGTCACCACTACTTGCACAAAACAGGATCCCATCCCATACAGCCAAGAACTTAACCTATGTGTGGAACATGACGAGCAGGAAAACTTGATTTATATAAGCAGGCCACCCATGCACACGCTCAAGGGAAACATCCCCATGCCAGCCACAGCCTCAACTAGAACTGATACAAAATAAACCACTCACATGAAAAGCAGCCTTCCCATAAGGAGCCACCACAGGCACACTCCCAAAGAAAAGCTCACCGCTGTTTCACACCTCTAAGTGCCCTCCCCTTGTGGTCTCTAATCTGCTCTTCTTCCCCATGCTCCCCCTTCTGCTCACCCAGCTCCACGTCTCCCAGACCTCCACAAATGAGCAAACCAGAGCTGCTTTGATGCATCTCGCCCAACAGGGAAGGCTGCCTTGAGGGCAAACACTGTTAGCAGGCAAACAGATTACACCATGCAAGGTTGGCAAAGCGTGGTTCACGAAGCGTGAAATGTTATTCAGCACTCCTCAAAAGCTTGCATGACAATGTGGAAGGGCTGCAGTGATAAATAAATCGCACAGACAAAGGTGACATGCCTTTGCACTTACCGAGATGTGAAGGCCTATGCCTTCTTCGCTATCCTTACGTGTACTGGAGGAACCGTAGGACATGCCAGCTCCCCTCCCGACCTTAAAACCAAATGAAAGTGCGTGTGTTAAGAAAAACAAACGTAACAGGAGCTGGATTACCTCTGAGATCAAATTGTAAATATAACCACAGTATGTATGCCAGGTTGAGGTGGGCCAAGCTAAGTAGAAAACGAGTGGGATGATCATGAAGCTTTTACATTTCCACATCCTTAATGCAAACAATTGATATAGAGCTCCAGATCAGTTTAGAAAGTACCAGTTAGTACTCTTTGCACGTACACATAATAATAATGTTACAAAGGAACATGCTTTAATAATAGTCTTGTTAACTTTTGCACGCTTTTTCAGCTCTCCCTGATTGCTTGTCTTAATTTCGCGCCTGAATTCATGCTTGGCAATATTGCCTACTCCAGTGCGTATCGTTTTACGAACGCTTTCAACAATATTAACTCAAGAGCATATTCGTAGGCGTGCTGGAGCCTGCGTCAGCTTATCTGGCCACGGGCGTATGAATACGCTGGTGTCTAATAAGGAGGACCAATGAGCCTGTGCTCAACCAAGCAAAAATGAAATGACTATGCGTATGCCTTTTTTATACGTAGCTCAAAACAGCCAGGGAGCACCATCCCACAGTCCTCTTTGTGAACTACCACCACAACGGCACATAGATGGGGGGAAACCATCAGCTTAATCACTGTCCTATTTCAATTTCGAAATTAAGAACATAAATCTACTCATAGCATGGCCCAGTCGGCAGCAGCCAGCCACACGGCTTGGATAAGTCACTCTGCTTTCAACCATGCTCACCATCTGTGACATGCCCTCTGATTGCCGAGGTAATAAGCTCGGACACACACATCTCCTTTTGATGGGAAACAACAGACCCTGTGAAAGCGCCTTCATACCTGAGGCAGGTATGCTGCTGCTTTTGCTGCTGCAAACAGAGCCAAAAAACCGAATATGGCGTCCAAGGGATAGTGGTTGGCTGTGACCGTGATGCAGTACAGCGTGAGGATGGGGTAGATCACAGCCAGAACCTTGAGGAGGGTGGACTGCAGTGTGGGATGGTGGCATGTCAGGGTATGAGATTAGCAGGTTCGGTAACAGTCCAACACTCTGGCACTGACAGTCCTGCACCCTGGCACTGACATAAATGTCAGAGCTGGCGAGTGTTCAGACTAGGTATGTGGCAGCTGTGTAACCTATCAGCTAGTTTTGGCTGAGCCCCTCTGATCTTGCACTCAAAAATTTTTTTTTACGATTTAAATCATAGAAGAAGCTCGAGGACTCGTGGAGGCACGTTCCAACTAGGGGTTTGGCAAGGAAGAAACGCGTGCACAGGTGTGAGAGACAACCTTCAACAAATCAACAAACAAATCTCACACTCATGCAAATCGCCGCATATATTTGCTTGGATACAACAAGGATGAGGCCATTGAGTAAGATGACATTGGGTAAGGAAGGTTGCGCCATACACAACACCAATACCATTCCCCCTATCCACTCACACACACACACTAACACTCGCACACACGCACACACTCACATTCACACGCACACAAACATACGCATGTATGCAAACACCTGCGAGTTCTTGAATATTGAGGTAGAGCACCACACGGAGTATCCAGCGTGCATGCTGGGCATGGCGGCATAGTGGTTGGACACCTTAGCGACGCCCTTGCTTTTCCAGGACCACAAGCTCCCATACTCGTGCATGGTGTCCACGAAATGGAACTGGGGCTCCTTGAGGCAACCGCCATAGGGGTCGGAGCAGTCATTGATGAGCCGTGGAGGCATGAGGGGGTACCCTGCGTAACCTGCTAGGGCTATGATGTTCATGACCATGAAGATCGTACGGCAGCGTTGGTAGGCAGAGGGCTTGAAGGTGAAGAGGTAGACCAGCACAAACACGGTGACCACCATGTGGGCAGAACCGTAGAAGAAGTTACAGAAGCCGATGAACAGCGGGTACTGCAGCATCATGCTCTGCGAGAGGAGATGAACGTGGAAAAAAAAGGTGGCTGTGCAATTCTATGCGCGGGATGCATGTGCCTGGGATCATGTTTAGTAGTTTGCTGCATTGCAGTAGGAAATGTGAAATGAGGCATGGCCTGTGCACCTGCAACTGTCATAAAGTGACTGCCCTTTAAAGCTTGAAAGCAGAGAGCACTTGTGTGTTTGACAAAAACAGGAATCCATGCCTGATTCCTTGCACGACAATCAAAAATTGCATGTGAGATAGTGCGTTAGCGCTTTAGTGCATGCAAGAGGTACAATATTGAGAGAGAAAGAAGAAGAGAGAGAGAAAGTGTGTGTGTATGTGTGTGTGTATGTGTGTGTGTGTGTGTGTGTTGCACGGACGAGGCTGAGACTAGGTCACATGCAGGATTCACAGCCATTCTGCCAGCCCCGTCAGCTCGCACTTGCCTGCACTTTTTGCTCCCAAAACATGCCCAGCATCTGCTCGATGCGAACGATGTCCAGGGCATGATCCAAGGCTTGCTGAGGGGAGCTCTTTTGCGAGCCAAACTGGTTCCGGACCACGTTGTACACTTTCAAGAAGAAGACAATGAGCACCACTTCCAGGACCAGCTCGGCCAGGATCCGATGATTCCTCTGACCTGCTCTCACTAGGGGTTTGAAGCTGTGCCTAAGTAAGCTCCATGACTTGTGGTGCAATGCCATATCACTGCCCCCCTTTCTCGGGCAGGTCAGGAATCGAGGCACGCCTCCCCAGACAAAGAGGCATTGAGTCCCCTGAGTGGCAGTAATATAATTACATTATTTGTGCTTCAATAAAAGCATCACGAATATATTCACTCGCGGGCATAATGTATCCACTTCAATGTGTCCACTCCTCAGTTGTGGAAATTTCAAACTCAAAACCCGGGAAATGACGGACCGCATCCAAAATTTGAAAAGACTCCTCTCAAAATTCTAAATAAATAATAAAATTAAACAACGTTAAAAGGATTAACAATGGCCAGCTACGACTACAACAACAGTTACTACTCCGTTCCCCCTCCCGGCACGAACCCCAACGCCCCACCCGCAGCTGGCGCATCAGCCGCTGCCCCCCTGTACCCTCCTCCTGCCTACGGTGCACCTCCCCCAGGCACGTACGGAGCACCCCCGCCCTACGGCGCTCCTTATGGAGCTCCTCCCCCCTACGGTGCACCCGCCCCTTTCGGTGCTCCTCCTCCCGGGATGGTAGGCGCCCCGGGCTCCGATGAAGTGCGCACCATCTTCATCACGGGCTTCCCGCAGGACATCAAGGAGCGCGAGCTCAACAACTTGCTGCGCTTCCTGCCCGGCTACGAGGTCAGTTTAGGATGTGTGTGTGTGTGTGTGCGTGTGCGTGTGCGTGTGCGTGTGCGTGTGCGTGTGCGTGTGTGTGTGTGTGTGTGTGTGTGTGTGTGTGTGTGTGTGTGTGTGTGTGTGTGTGCGTGTGCGTGTGTACTAGTGTGTGTGAATGTGTGTGTGTGTGTGTGTGCGTGCGTGTGTGTGTTTGTTTGTGCATGTGTGTGTGTGTGCATGTGTGTGCATGTGTGTGTGTGTGCATGTGTGTGTGTGTGCGTGTGTGTGTGTGTGCGCGCAGAATAATAGAACGCCTTTTTCTTTGAGCAATGCTCAAAGAAAATGCTCACCCACACATATATACACAGTCCATGCACACACAACTCACGTATAAACACCATACAAAGGCGCTCGTGCTTGCATGCAGGGACAGAACACACAACACACAATCACACACGCACACTCACGATTGATGTAGGGATTAGAGAGGATACATGCAACATACATGCAAGTTCAGCTTGTGCAGTTAATGTGCACGTGCATGAAAACTTACACGTTTATGTGTACACACACACACACACACACACACACATACACACACACTCGTACACACCCATATACACGCATGTCATAAGTGCTTAACTCTTGCCTTTATGTTACAAGTGGACGTGAACATGTAGGTATTCACATTCGAGCCTGGTCACATGAATCAATGAAAACAAATGATTATCATCGGCTAACCTTGGATTTCGTCTGATGCTGAGACTTGCTGAGACTTACATTCAAAGTGCATTCCATGCGCCAAGAGCAAGTGTCAAGTGTTTTTAGCGCTTGCATGTATGACTGCAGGCATCTCAGATGAATTGGAAAAATGGCCAGGCCCAAGGATTTGCCTTGTTCGTCAATGGCCAATTTGCACGCTCTGCTTGTGATGCCGTCACGCAACTCGTGTGAGTGTTGGTTGTGTATGGCATATTGCTACAGAGCTCTGCGGTACATGGCACGTCACTGGGTGCACTAGCATGCGAAGACCTGTCTCTTAGAAGTGCTTGCCCCAAGCTTTTGGTGATTTGCGTGCCTGCCAGCTTGTCAGTTTGTTTGAGGGAAGTTTCCTTCTAAACCCTGAGCATGAGGTGACTTGCATTTTGTGTACAAAAAATGGCCTTCGTGAAACGGACCCTCCTCTGCCTGCCTTGTCATTAGGTTTGACGAGTCCACCGTACTACGATGCGAAATTGCCCGGAAAAATATGTACATAAAGCCCTCTGCAGAGCAAACTGAGGGAAAGCGTCCTCGCACTGGGCCAGGTAATGAAGTGTCATTGCATGTGTGTGCACGTATATATGTATGCTTGCATGCGTGTGTGCATGTGTCCTGTTGCAAGTCACACACACGCAATTGTGTGCCTGAATGCACTCTAAACATCTTGGGTACTTGGAGAGGAAGTGCAGTTTTGTGCTTGGAGTGCTCTTGCGTGTAGTGTTTGTGATCCCTTAACCACTTTCCCAACAAGTTCCTTCTTCCTTTTGATTTGCACCTGGTTTGCTCTTCGTGCTCTAAAATAATATGCCTGCCAACATGCTGGCACTGGTGAAATGCACAGCAATGTTAGGCCAACCCAACTGTTTTGGTCCCTACATTTCACCACTTCCTGCCTTGCACGATGCCGCTTTTGCACTGTGCATATCCATCAACTGTGTCAGTATTTACTGCCACTGTGTGCATGCAGCTACCACCGTGTGTGTCAGTACTCTGCTGCCACTCTGCGCATGTCACTGTGTGCATGTAGCCAATCATGTCAGTGCTCGACTGTCAAGTGCTGCAGGGTATCAAGTCTCGTGCGCAGTCTGAATGTTATCTGGGTTGAATGCGTGACCAGAAGCGTGTGTAAGCCTCTTATGTAGATCACTCTGCATTATGCCGTACGTGCACTATATACATGTAAGGTTTTGGCCGACCCAACCTGATTGCCTTGCCAGCTAGGCACGATCGTTGCTCAGATCAGGCTGCCCCTCTTGCGTGCTTGTAATTTCATCCTTGTGCAGGGTTGCCATATGCCGCCAGGGAAAGCCTGCGCTGCTAGGTCATCCCACACAAGTCGTGTAATACTTTCTTTGTGTGCGCCTTGCGCAGGCAACTTTTCTGCGGGACCTGGAAGCAGCATCTACGGGGCACCCTCCTCCTTGCCTTCCTACCAAGCGGTGTGTGCTGAGTACGTATGGTGTAGTTACTGCACCTTCTTTATAACACCCCACATAGTTGTTCTTGCCCTGAGTAATGAATGCGTATTATGTATCTATATTTTTACCAGGGATGTTTCTTACAGGCGTTTGAGACGTTCAATGCGGTCAAAAACGTGTAAAATACAACATGCTTCTTTTATTACCAGGCTGACCATAAGGTCGCCCCCGTGAAAAACCCACCCTACCGATCTCACTTAGCTGTCCACCCAATTCAAAGCCCCCTATACCTCATCTGAATGCTAATTACTTGATGTTAGATCTAAATCATTGACATTTGCTGGAAGTTTGGCATTCTGGGGGGTTCTGTGGGGCCCGCTGCGTATTTTGCACCCACTTTGGCTGAGAAAAGGTGCATTTCTGAGGTTGCCCCAATCGATCTCTGCTTCAGGATATAAGCATTATAAATGTTATATAGCAATGCTGCAGTGTAATTCGGGGCAGGGGTACTGGGAATGCCGGCGAGTGGAAGGCACTCATAAGGGGCAAAGGGGAAAAAGACGGAAAACCCTGTCGCTTCATACCTGCTTCAAGTTTCATCCCGGTTTTTCCTCTCAGCATTGCTGCCAATTTATACGCGTCAAATTATATTTGAATGGGGCCAAACGATGGCCTGTATAAAAAGCGGTGTGGTTTTTCCTGAGTGTCGCAGTACAACGTCTGTGTTCCACTCGCGACCACAGCTGCTCCCGTCCCCAAACTCACACCGAATATGCTGGTCAGTACGCTTGATCTTTGGCATATTGTTTCCCGCCTTACATGGGGGCGCTTTTTCCAACCGTGCCTTCCCATTCAGTCCATGACCCCCAACTCACACCAGAGTTGCGGCCAAACAAACGATGATATATGGATTTTAGAGGGTGCAGACTGGTGGACTGTGTGGAGAATGATGCCTGTTTCGCTTTGTGACATTTAATCTCCCCAGCCTCTGCACCTCTCCAACCTTAAAGCATCTGCTGAAATAACAAAAAATCAGCTATCCAATGCATGTCTCAGGTCACGGAATGGTGGAGTGGGTGCAGAGATATTCTTGCGCAAAGTTAAGCGAGACTGATTGGCTGGCAGGGGGGTGATTTTATCACGGGGGCTACCATAATTGTCACACCGTATTTTACCGTAATTACGGTGTACGGTATGGTGCCAAGCTGGCACTGCCAGTGCAAAAATGGCCTCATGAAGGCCTCTCCACCCCCAAAAAAACCTTTTTCGCTCCCAGGTGTGCTCTTCCCATGTGCTGACGCCACACAATGCTTCCCTGGACGAACCTGAGGCTGGGCTGGGGCTGCAACAGCTCGGGGGCTGGCTTTGCCAGTGCAAAAATGGCCTCAGAAACGCCTCTCCACCCCAAACACCTCCCCTTTCCGTCTCCAGCGTGCTCCTCTAATGTGCTGACGCCACACAATGCGTCCCTGAACGACCCTGAGGCTGGTTTGGGGCTGCATCAGCTCGGGGGAAGGGCCCAGCAGTGGCTTGCATGAAAAGTCGGACGCATATTCCTGGTTAATAATTTGTGTTTAATTCAGGGATGTGTCATACGGTCATTTGGAACGTTCAATACGGTAAAATACGCGTTAAATACGGAATACAAGGATTATACGATCATATTTTAAGCATTTCCAAAAGTCATTTGGGACGTTCAATACGGTAAAATACGCGTTAAATACGGAATACGCGGATAATACGATCATATCACTTCAAGCATTTCCAGAAGTGCCAAAATTTGACCCAATATGGACCCGATTCGCCCCACAGTCACCCCAAACGTCCCCAATTCTTCAGACGTTCAGATATTATATGTATTATACTATTGATCTATATTGTGATGTGCCAGGTGGAGCTTGTAGAAGGCCGCTTCTGGGCGGGAAATCATCTGAAAAAAGACCAAAATTCGCGAAAAACTGGTAAAAATTGAGGTCGTGTTGTGACACAGAGCAAATTCATCAACATGGTAAAATACGTGACAAATACGATGTGACGTATTATACAAGTACACCACGTCAAACGACCTTATTTATCATCCTGCGGGGTTGGTGCATATAAAAAATTTTAGTCGCTGCAAGTCAGAGCAGCGAGTGGCTCCCCGGCCTCCTCCCCCCTCTGCCCTACCCCCAGCAGCAGCAGCGAGGAGAATAAAAAGAGCGCCAACAGTGATAGGAGGTACAGGAAGAGGAAGCAGGTTTTGGGTGGGAAGGGCAGCGAAGGCGTAGGGCAGTAGAACAAAGAGTGCCAAGCTAACATGTGTACAGCATGTTGACCTCCCTTTGCCCTTTTGTGGTGTTCTTTGTTATTGAACTCTGTGTCACAGCTTATTGGTGCTCAAGAGGGCAAAAAGCCCTGCGGGGTTGATTCAGGAGGGCATATATACCGTATGGTATTTGTATCACCGCGCTGCGCAAATTTTTTTTGACCCCCTCGCGGTGTGTCGCGAGCAATTTCAATAACAAAGTTACAAGGGCCTCGCGAAGATCGCATTACAATAAATTAATAATTATAAGCATAAACGGGGACAGGCCGGGAAAGCCTCCCTAGCCGCCCCTCAAGGCCCCCAAGGTGGACAAACAGCTTGGGAGGCTGGCCCTCTCTTGGGGAGAAAGGACACCAAATGGAAGGGCGTCTTTTATCCCTTCACATGCGCATGCACGCAGACGTACCCGCACGCACACACACACACATGTATGGGACATGTATACATATGTATACACTCGCACGAACACATGTACGCGCACACACACGCACACACACGCACAAGCACACAATGCATGCACGCATGTAAGTACGCAACCGTACAACACATGCACGTACGCAACGCGCGCTCACACGTACGCGCACGCACTCACACACACACACACGCACACAAACACACAAACACAATCACGCACGTACGTGCACGCACGCGCACGTACACGCGCACACGCGCGTGCATACGCATGTAGGTGCAGCTCATAGGGCCAGAAGGACCTCGCATTGGTCGCATTGTGGCTTATTAAATGATTTTTTTCAAACCTTGGATTGTTTACGGTTTATTTGTTTGTTCATTCATTTATTTTCTTGGGATGCAAAATGAATAAGCATGTTAGTTTTTCTAAAATTTCGCATACATTTTATTACGCTGTTGTCCTGGGTCCAGTAAATGAATGATTGTAATGTCGTCTAGGACACTTAAATGGACAGTTTGATGTTTTGTAAGGGGTGGAAGCAACGTAAAGGAGCGAAAGTGGTGTGCACCACAGAAGTCTGCAGCCTAGCATTGGAACGAGTTTCCACCTCACATCGTAATAAGCTGCCCGTTTGAGCCAAAATCTGTGGTTGCCACCTGTTGCAACGCACTGGCTCACCGACGCGCGCAGCCACCTGGACTCTGACGCTTTTTCCTGTATGTGTGTGTGCGTGTGTGTGCGTGCATGTGTTTTTGCGTTTGTGTGTGTATGAGTGCACCCACCGGTGTTACTTGTCAAATGGAAACGAATTCCTTGGTCATTTCCATATATGTCCCCCTGCTTGCAGGCTTCCACTTCCTACACACCAGGGGGAGGCATAGTTGGAGACAACCCCCCCTGCAACACACTTTTCGTTGGAAACCTGCACGATTCCATAAATGAGTCAGAGCTCAGTGGCGGTGGGTGGATGAGCATGCTTCTATTGATCTCCCTAGTATGTTTGAACTTTCCATTGGTGAGCATGCATGCGCTTCCCCTTGCCCTTGTCCAGCTGAGATTGGGGTCAATCAACTCAATTTTAGATTCTGTGTCCATCTGTGTGTGTAGCTGGTACAAAATGTGCTTTAGTTGGGACCTGTTGGACATGTCCACCAATGACACGCTCATGCTTAGAGCACCAGCCAAGTGCGTATAAGTGATCTCCGATGCCCCTCTCACCCCATCGTGATTTCATCGTACTTCATTCATGTTGTTAAGGGTGCAACTTGCAAGTTCTGGAAGGTATGACACAACTCAGCTGTTCGCTCAGCTCGCGGCCGACATCCATGCGAATAGGCATTTATCTCTAGCAGCGCACATGTCCCCCCTGTCATTCAATTCCCTCAAAGAGGGCGCCAATCGAAAGTCCTTAAGCTCGGAAGTTTTAATTATGGATTATTGAGGATATGATCAGGAGGCGGCAAAAATCATAACTTTTTGGCGTCACGTGTCCATTGAAATATATATTACATATTCGGAATCATGATGTCGAGAGCTATTGATTGGTATACCGTCCGTTCACGATCACTTTGTGACCACACTTTCAAAAAATTTCAGTTTGTGAGGGGGTCTGGGGATTTATTTTTGAGTTCGAGGGCACTTCGGGAGGGCCCTGTCGGGAATTATTTTTGAGATCGAGAGCCCCCCTGTGAATGCTGCCTGTGCACTGCTACTGCTGTTTGTTATGGCTGAAGCCGAGGCTTAGGCTGAGGCTGTGGCTGAAGCTGCCAGTGCTCAGAAGCAGGGAAAGAGAGGTGAGGGGTTTACATGCAGCAATAGCCACTCTCTACTCTCTACACTCACGATGGATGCCTCTAAAGGGGCATGTGAGGGGTGGAGGCTTGTTCTTGGAGCCGCACGGGCGCCCCACAGGCCTCTTCCCAGCCTCGCCCCTTGCCTTTGCCTCTTCCTCTTGCAGCTCCTTGAGCTGCCTCTCCCTCTGCATCTTCTCACGGTCCCTATGCTGAGCAGCCAGCCTTTCATCTGGGGACTGAGGCTTCAAGAACCCAGCCAGGGGGTTCACGTGGCGCAGTTAGAGCTCATTTCGATTTTCACCCTCAAAACCACTATAAATAAATAATTTATCACTGCGAATTCAGTTCAGAAAGGCCTCCAAGAATAATAAATTTTCCGTTTTCTGGCCAAATATTCAATAATTTCCAAAGTGATCGTAAACGAACGGTATAAATGAGTCGATTTTAAGGGGGTCAGGGAGGGGGGGCGATTCCAGGGGGCGTCAGGGAATTTTGGTGGGGTGCTCCAGAATTTCTCTGGGCCACTTCCAGCATATAATAAATTCATTATGGAATCCTCAGCTCAAGCCCGTTCGATTGGTACCCTTGGGGGCATTCCATGCATGTCTGAAACCAGGCATACAGACCCCCCTCTTTAATTAAATGACCCAAAGTAGGCCGCGGGGGTGTGTTCAGGCAAATTTCCAGCAACTGATTCCAAACTTGCAGTTCACGTATTGTAATATGCATCAGTTGCATGAATGAAGTAAAAAAGTGCTTTGGCAAAGGTTTTGGCTGGATCTGTGAACTAAACAGGTGGTCAGTGCAAGAGCGTGTGCACACCAGTTTTTGCCCTATTACTCTTCACGCATTAAATTGATTGACATGGGAGCTGTGCAGGCAGTTTTTTGCTTAAATCCTGTGCAGATTGACACCCTTTTTATTGGTGTTGGGGGTCAGGAATGGGGATGGGGGGGGGGTCAATTTGGGTTGGAGGCCCAAAATTTACACGTGACTGTCAGGAAATATTGTTTTACGCTTCCTGATATAATCAAATTAATTTTGGAAGGAGGGCAAAACTTCCCCTCAGGGACCCCCCACTCCCCACCCTCTCCAATTGTACCCATATGTATACCAATTGGTAGCTTTCGACCCCAGAAATTAGAATATATTATTTATAGGATTACCACGTGGCATTCTAAAGTTTGACGAACGACGCCTCCTTACTGTGCAATCAACAAACAATTTTGGATTTGGTACAATGATACCGAATTGTGTAGCCTCAAACCCTTTCTGTTTAGCTTCAATTTCCGTACCATAATCGATAGCAACAGGAGCCGTGCCTTCGTCTTGCAGCTATGGCATTGCTGTCCAATATCCTGAGCAAAAACCTAAACTCAACCTGGCCTGACCTGCGTGAACGCATGTATGAAGAAGGGTTTGTGTTTGTTGTGCAGCAGTGTGGAGCGTATCTTGAATTTTTCAAATGTCCTTGCAGCATCAGTGACAACAGAAAGCAAACGCCTTATCGCGTTTCCCTTGTTGTCACTTTACTGACATGCTCCTCCTGCTTACAGTGTGTGAGTGTTGCCCTGTTAGCACCTCTCGCAGAGTGTGGCTGAATATTTTCATAGGGCTGTGTTCCCTCCACCTTTCTTGCGTGTGTGCAGTGTTTGCTTCCGTGCCAGGCTTCAGGCAGCTGAAGGTCACTCGAGGCCGGAACACCACGTCATTTGTTGAGTACGACACCGTTGAAAATGCTGCGCGTGCGCATGATACGAAGCAAGTGAGTTGCTGAGAAGAGTGAGCTGCGCAGAAAGAGAGGAAAAGGCTGTTAGATTGCGTGTGTATGCATGTACGTGTGTAAATCTGTGTCTAGTACACTAGGTTTCAGGCAAGCTGAAAGGAATCAGAGACATAGGGATGCTTGGACCAACCAGTGCCAAAAAGTCTTTGACCCAATTAAAAAGCCCCTCTACTAACACCTCATGCAACAGAAATGTTTATAATTTTCCAGGCTGCAAGCCACTTACTTGGGTTTTTTTGCCTGCTTCCAGCTTCTTCTGCAAGAAAAACAACTCAGTTATTCAACACAACTTCCAGGTCCTTTCCGTGCGTGAGGACGACCTGTCAAGATCAGAAAAGTGAAATTGAGCTAACGCAGTGCAAACCATGTGTCATCCGTCTCCTTGCAGAATGCTGTGCTGGCGTCCAACATGGGCAAAGGAGGGATCCGCGTGCAATACTCCCGCAACCCTTTTGGGAAGAAGAGGGACTTCACAGGTTAGTGCTCGCATGTTCAAGCTTTGGAGCCCTTCAAGCTAAGTGGCCTCTTCTACAGCTTCTGTTGCTTTTGCTTGTGAGTGCATACCTTCAGTTTGCACTTTAGTGGATCCACAAACAAACAATCGCTGTGACCTATTCCTGTGTCGCACTGCGCAGGAAACATGATCGACACCCCATTGAGGCAAGGGGACTTTTCTGCAGGTGCGCGTACGTCCGATTTGGACATACTCAGCCTTTAATGCACGTAGTTGATGAGTGCTATTCCTTTGCCCAGGCACACTTTAAAGCACACATGCATGGAAAAGCAAGCGAGGAAAGTCTTTGCAGATTGACGTGCAGCATGTTAAGCTAGCGCATCATAAGACCCTGCAGGTGTGCTCCTTTCCTACCACAATAATTTCGTCTGTTTGCTCAAGCCCCTTGTATTTCGTTCTTTTTTCATATTATACTGTGCTGTGATTGCAACAATGAATTGCAGGGCCCATTGGAGTGGCGCAGAGGCCAATGTAACTCCCTTAAGGCAAGTATGTTCCGCTTCCTCACCCTGTTTTTGTTGCCTGTGCTAGCCTCTCTCACTCCTGGTGATTCACACGAAGGATCTTACTTCTATCCATTACCAGTTTGAGCACGCTACAACGTGCTACCGCCACACAACAAAAATGTAAATAAGCATACACCCTCATTGGCTTTCTGATCTTGTTGTGATCACATCATACCATGAACATAAAACGTGCCGTGCACATCATCACACCTGTCATACATCTTTTCCATACATTGCAGCACAGAAGTTGCATGCACATGCACGGCATGGCATACCACTTCCGGCATTGGCATGCACTAGACTCTCCCCCATGCAAAAAGCATGTGATGTGCATGTATCTGCGTGCCCCTTCTTGGGGTCCAATACCCCCCACCTCCCACATGGGTCGTGCAAGTAGCTCCTAGCATGAGGCACAGTAGGTTGAGGCATCATGGTGCAATGCATAGCGCATCCAATCGTTGTGCTGCATGTCATCGGCATCGACATTGTTCTTCGTTAATGATGCATGCACGTGTCCAAAGCAACTAGCATGTGTGTTTGTTTGTGGTTTTAGAAGCAATTCATTTACGTCCGATTTTTTGTGCCCACATTCATTTGTAAGGACCTAGCAAGCTTTTATTTTCTTTATTTATTTTTCCAGCCACCACTTGTGATCAATCTGTAATATTCCTTTTCTTAAGGGATATTGACTGTAATATTCCAAGGTTGGGCACGTCACCTGATAGTTATCCACTGTTTGGTAGCAAGGTTATTTCAGCCAAGTCTGACTACTGTCGTCTGTTTATTAAGGCCAGAGGTTGTGCAATAAAATGAAAGTAGCAGCTGGTAGCAGGCACGAGTTGAAGCAGGCAGTTGGCAATGGCAAGGTGCACACGCGTGGAGCTTGAGGCAGGACAGCCTGAGGAACGAAGCCCTTTCTAGCTAAGACTTAGGAGCTGCAGGTTGTGAGTATAAGCGTGACACAGCACAAAGCACATGCTGTTCCTTCACATTGGTCAGCTGGACCATGGTTTCACAGTCCTTGCTTAAGGTAAGGTAAGGTTATATCGCTATATGCGCCTCTGGGGGGCATCTGAGTGGAAGCTTGGAAAAAGCCTGAAACCAATCCAAAAAGAAATTAGAAAAAACCAAGGAAATAGGGCTAGGCACTTAGCCACGAACGAGGCCACACTAAAAATTTGGTTGGTTCAACAAGTCCTCAAACGAGTTGGGCTATCCTCATATTGGGGTGGGAAGACCAGCTGGCGGTGCTGTGTACCAAGGCTAACAAGATGTTAATGTGGACAGTCCAGTAAAATGTATTCCTCATCCTGAACAGAGTGCCAGTCATATTTGTCACAGATCCTGAGCTCATAAGGCCTTATATTCCTGTTATGACGCATTCTTTGGACCAGAAAGGCGAAGAAGAAAGGCCAAGAAAGTGCACGGCTGAGATTGTTGGAAATATCCAAGTGTAGATATGTTTACAAGAGTTACAAGAAAAAGGCCTTCAGTCAATGCTAGCCTGCTCATAAAAAGGCAATGAGTTCATGTAAGACAAGCGAAGGTACTACCTAGTAGATAGGTATACAGGCTTGTGATTTCTTTTCTTGCTTAAAGCTTGCTTGCCAAAAAGAAAACAGCATCGACTTGCTTTTAAAGTAATGTTGCAGTGAAAACACCTTGGGAATGATTCACGAAAGCATACTGATGTGAGTTATTGTTTAGTCTAGTTTAGTTTGAATCAGTTGAATTGTGTTGGAAAACAAAACTTTGAAATCATCAGAATTATTTTAAATCATCCAAACAAACAATGATGTTCAGTGTCCATACATGAAAGAACTACGTGTTTCTCCTCTTGGATGTCCTAGTTTTCATACATATTGCAGACTCGTGCACTCCTGTCCGGACTTCTGCCCTACAAACCAGTCCACACTCCAATCCATGTCCTCAAATCCTAAACCGAGCTACGTTCCTCATGACTCATGCATGACATTTTTGCTCAGAACCATTTTCAAACACTCCGGCAAGACAAATGGTGCACGTGCATCAGAGACCGGTCTCTCAGGCGAAGCACACCAACTGTGATAAGGGTTACAAAATTACAAGGAAAGGCCTTCAGTCAAAGCGTGCGGCTGCTAGCCTGCTCATAAAAAACAAGCAGTTCACGTAAAAATCAATTGAATTTGCTTGTTGTTGTTCTGGTGCAAAAAATTAGAAACATCCTGTGCCCTTGCCCCTGAGAATAAGGACTCATATCTCTTGCGAAGAGACACTGTATGGGGATATGTGCAGTAGAAAATAGCATGCTGTTCATCCCTAATGTCATCATCAGCCACACACAAAATTGTGATAAGCCACAGATTTTTAAACAAGAGTAATGATCTTGCTAAACTTGTCCATACCAGACGTGCCCTTTCCAGTACTATTATCAACTCTCATCAGGAGCCCGTCTCAGGCCAAGCCTGCAATCCTCCTGATCCCCATTGATTTTTCCTTTCCTATTTGCGGTGGAGGAGCTTTACGGTACTCGGTACCAAAGTGGCTCCTTTTCCTTAATCAATGTGGGGAGTGGTTTTCACTGCGTGTTTTTTTCTTTTCTTTTCTTTTCTCCAGCTGCCTGATGCCTAAATCTCAAGTCCATGCGCAAATTAGACATATTCAGCTTCCTGTGATGTAAAAAGTCACTTATGTACATAACGCCATGACGGTATATTAATATTTACACTACCTGCAGGAGGCGCCAAAAAAAAAAGTAATGGACGTCAACCCTATTTTTTGGTTTGGGGGCCCTTGACCCCCCCCCCCCCCCAATACCCACCACCCAGTGCTCCCACCCAGACAAAAGGGTACCATTCTGCTCCTTTTGGAATTCTGCATCCATCTGCATACTCATCATTAACTGAAACTATAATGCCGCAGAGT
>Ga0307947_1001689_pt1:0-7500 | contig 17570 bp, 26 predicted proteins | sample OrgLakmetagen232_FD_201840 | JGI IMG/M metagenome (GOLD analysis project Ga0307947, IMG submission 201840) | Saline water microbial communities from Organic Lake, Antarctica - #232 | ecosystem: Environmental > Aquatic > Non-marine Saline and Alkaline > Saline | place: Antarctica: Organic...
CCCCCACACATAACTCAAAACACCCTCCCCCCCACATTTCTCCACCCACATTGAAAAATTAAATCACAACCACACACTCATAAAGTGCAACGTGCGATCACGGACCTGCGTGCCCTGGACTTGAATAAAAAAATTAAATCACAACCACACACTCACAAAGTATAACGTGCGATCACGGACCTGCGTGCCCTGAACTTGTAAGAGCCAGCTCGAAGGTCGTGCACAGACAGGGTGCCATCTCCGCTGGTCACTACGAGGGCGCGCTCACGCGTGTGCAGGGCAGCATCTGAGATGTAGTCGGTGTGCTTCTTGTACGACATCACCTACGCGTTCATGTGCGGTGAGCTTGTGTGTGTGCGTGTGCGTCTGTATGCAGTGCTTAATGCGAGGCATCACCTGCGAGCCCATACACACGTACGTGTATGTGTGTGTGTGCGTGTGTGTGTGTGTGTGTGTGCGTGTGTGTGTGTGTGTGCGCGTGCGTACATGTATGCATGTGTGTGTGCATGCGGGTACGTGTGCGTGCGTGCACATGTGAAGGGAATGAAGGCGCCCTTCCTCTTGGTGTCCTTCCTTCCCAATAGAGGGCCAGCCTCCCAAGCTGTTTGTCCACCTTGGAGGCCTTGAGGGGCGGCTTGGGAGGCTTTCCCGGCCTGTCCCCGTTCATGCTTAAAATTTAATTAATTAATTACAATGCGAGCTTCGCGAGGCCCATGTAACTTAAATATTTTAAATGCTCGCGACACACCGCAAGGGGGTCAAAAAATTTCGCGTGGCGCGGTGATATAAGTACAGTACGGTATGTATAGTTCTTGTCAGAAACGTATATATACGCCATATATGACCGTATATTTGACGAAATCCCTGCCAAAATTACCATACAGCAAAATTACCGTACAGGTAACTAGGTAATTATTTAGGTGCACCGTATGTATATGATTCTGGCCAAGCCTATGCATATACTATGGACACAGGATCTCCAAAGCTGCCCCTTCTTGAAGATTTGCCGGTCCAATACAGGGAAGAAAATGCCTTAAATGAAGGAACAGGAGCTTGTCACACAGACACTTATATGCACACCGCTCTCTGTGCTGTATGAAGGAAGAGGAGATTGGCACACACACACACGCTTACATGCACACCGTCTCTTTGCTGTGTTGCTGTGCAGGGATTCCGACAAGAGCCTGAACACAAAGCTTCAGCCTGCTACGGGACTAGAGGTACACCATCAAAGTAAGGGATTGGTTTGTTGCCTGCATATTGTATCAACATCCCAGATCTTGATATCCCTCTCTTGTCATCACCGACAATCTGACTGCCGCAGCTGTTTGCACACTTGCACGCAACAAGACATGCATGTCAATAAAGATCCACAGCAAGACATGCATGTCAATAAGATCCACAGCAACTCAACTCAGACAGTCTTCCCCTGCTTCTCGGCACGCACACCCCCGGCCATATGCCCCCCTCCTTCGTCACCACTAGCAATCAGGCTATCGCTGCTATTGGCTCACAACAACCAATTAAAACATGCATGTCAACAAGAAATCCGTAGTACCTCAACTCAGACAATCTTCGCATGCTTCTTGGCAGGCACACCCCAGGCCATATGACCCCCTCCTTCGTCACTACTAGCAATCAGGCTGCCGCTGCTATTGGCTCGCACCCACCAATAAACACATGTTTGTCAATAGAAATTCACAAAACTCTATCCAAAAAATCCTCACCTGCTTTTTGGCACGCACATCCCAAATCTTGAGCCCCCCTCCCTCATCACCGCTAGCAATTAGACTGCTGCTGCTGTTGGCACCCCCTCCTCCCCCTCCACCCGCTACATCAAATAAGCGGACCATGCTAAGGGGTTCATCGTGCGCGTCTTTCAGGCTCCAGGACTGCATGCCACAATGAAGGGAGAATGAAAAACGTGCATGCTAAACATCACTAGCAGTGTCAAAAAAGTAGAGGAGCTCATCGGGCGCTTCTTTCAGGCTCCAAGACTGCACGCCACAGTGAAGGGAGAAAGAAAAGTTTGCATACTAAACATCACTTTATCAGAAGCGCGGACCATGCTAAGAGGGTTTTCATGCACGTTATTTATTTCAGGCTCAGGATTGTACTTTACAGAAAAAGAAGACTAAGGATGAGGCAGGAATTAAATGATAGCACACCGAACAGCACTTTGCAGCCTTAATAGGGCGGGCCTTACCGAGCAGCTCATCGTGCACAATTTACAGGACCCAAGACTGTGCGTCACAGTAAAACGCAAATGAAATAATTAAATGTTTGTGAAAGCGACCATCGCTTGTTGGCATCAACAGACGCGTATCACAGGAACACGCAAACGAAATATTTGTCACTGCAAACATTGATAGCATCAACAGAGCGGAACTGAGAGGCTTGTTGTGTGCGTCTTTCAGGTTTCAAGACTGCATTGTCACAGTGAAGCTGAAAGCAAATGCATGCACAGCAACAAGCACCATGGAAACCTGCTTTGTACCATCAATACAATCAGACCATGCTTAAGGTTGGCCAGAACCATATATATACGGTGTATAACCGGTGTTTTTGGCAGGGAAATCACCAAATATACGGTGTATGTATACGGTTTTGGCCAACCCTAACTATGCTGCTACACAACATGACAGACACGATCAACACATGAACTGCTACACAACAGGACAGACACGATCAACACATGAACTGCTACACAACAGGAGTGACACGATCAACACATGAACTGCTACACAACAGGACAGACACGATCAACACATGAACTGCTACACAACAGGAGTGACACGATCAACACATGAACTCGAACCCTGCAAATCTCACGACCTCCACCACACGGAATGGTTTTGGCTTAAGCCCTATAAAAGGACAAGTACGCATCGGATTGATTTCCGTTGTATCCTAGGTCTCTCACACCACCATCTGAAGCATGCACAGGCCCCTGCTAACCAAGTCAAACTCACTGCAGCTTGCGCCCTTCCCCGCAAAAAACCTTGTGATATCTGAAGCACTCACAGGCTTCTGGCTGTCCAGATCAAACATTGCCAGCTTGCGATCTTCACCGCCACAAACCACACTCCTCCCGTTTAGAGTGAAGCGGGCAGCTCTGCAGGACATGCCCTGCTCGTGCGCTTGTAGCACTGCCTGCTTGTATGTGTGTGTGTGCGTGTGCGTGTGCGTGTGTGTGTGTGCGTGTGCGTGTGCGTGTGTGTGTATGTGTGTGTATGTGTGTGTGTGTGTGTTTGTGTGTGTATGTATGTGTGTGTGCGTGTGTATGTGCGCGCGTGCGTGCATGCTTATGATCTTGCAGGGCTGTCTGTGTGCATGGGTGTACCATTCATAATTGTATATTTGCATATTTGTAACATTTTCCAAAATGTATGTAAGTTCAAGCAGATGTGCACTTATTTCGAAAAGCATGTGCGTTTAGGCAGAGGTGCACAGATTGTAAAAAGTATGTGCGTTTAAGCAGATGTGCACAAATACTAAAAAGTATGTGCGTTTAAGCAGATGTGTACAAATTCTAAAAAGTATGTGCGTTTAGCGTTAAGCATATGTGCACTTGTGTACGTAGTCATTGACTTGAGGGGAACGGCAACAACTCTCTACACAACACGCACGTTCACAAATACAAACGCATCTCACCTCGCTCTGTTGCGTAATGCTAGCGTCAGGTAGGCCTGCATCATACGTGTACCGGTGGATGGTCACGCGCCCATCTATGTGACCCGCAGCCAGAAGAGGAGCCACCACACTCAAGTCACAAGTCTGTGACGAAAGAGAGATGTGTGTGTATGTGTGTTTGTTTGTTTGTGTGTGTGTTTTTGTGTGTGTGTATGTGTGTGTGCGCGTGTGTGTATATGTGTGTGTATGTGCGTGTGTGTATGTGTGTGTGTGTGTGTGTGTGTGAGTGTGTGTGTGTGTGTGTGTGCGTGCGCGCGCGCTTACATGCGTGTGCACGTGTGCATGCATGTGTGAGCATGTGTGCATGAGAGTGCATATGTGCCCATTACCCAACAGACCCATAACTGCGTCTGTTATGCACGCAAGAAATTGCCTGCTTACCATGGGTTGGTCCTCGAAGGAGAGCACGCATGAGAATGCGTGCAGTGACATCTTTGACAACCTTAACTGGTTAACTTGTGGGAATCCTGTGGAAATTTTCTCCTGTATTACTGGAGATGGAATGAGGACATGTGCTTGCCAGCAAAAAAGCCGCCAACTTTTTGTTGACTTTGGTTAAATAATATTTAGAATATTGATGGAATGATGGATTAAAAAATGAACAATGAATTTCCCTGGAAATGGTGAAGCTGGGCTTGCAAGGAGCTTGCACCACCAGGTGACTGTCAGAGCATCGAGGCTGAATGCAAAGCTGATTTTTGGATGCCCTTTGCATACCTGCCAACCATGAACACGTCACCACAGGCATGGGCCCGCAAACGTGTGCCGTGCGCCTCGCGCCCACCCCCTGTCCTCCCCATCTAGCCACAGCAAGGGACACGTTTTCCTCCAGGTAGCGCTCCTTTCATGCTCACTCTGCGCTTGCTCCCATCCTGATATAAACAAACATACACTGCATTACTCCGTATGCAGCAGGGAAAGAGTGCACCTGTACCCACGTACCTCGGCTGCCTCCTGCCCAGAGACAGCAGCAGTTCCGTTATGCTTGATGGCCAGCCAGCCAACACACAGTTGCAGCCTCAAGCAGCCCCTGCGTGTGCCCTGTACGCAAACGTGCTGACACCGCCCCCAAGCTTCCATCGTGATGACGCTCACATACAAGACAGGGGCCGGGAGGGGAAGCAGCTGCAGGAGGGAATGGGCAGGGACATGCACACACACTGCACACCACCCTCGTGCATCCCACAGCAGCCGAGCTTCTCAGGAACAGAGTCAAGCACCTCCTCCTCTCGGCCTCTTCCTTCCCACCCTCCTCCCTCTTCTACTGCTTCTGCTGCAAATCGTGCAACCCTCTTTCCCCCTCCTCCATCCGACAGACGCCGACGGAGGCGTGTGCCAAACCTTCAGCAGCCCCCCAACCTCCCTGCTTCCCCACAAGGAGCACCAGAATGCGACATTCAATCAACTTTTCGAGGCAGAGACAATGCCACTCCAGACCTTTCTCGTCCCTTACAAATCTGGCTGGAGCAAGGCCACAGTGATAGCAGCAGCATGCCCAGCAGCAGCAGCAGCAGTGGTCGTCATAACCAGCCCACCTCTCACAGCCACAGCATGCAGGCAAGCAGCACCACCATATCGCCTCTGCATTCCCCATATAATGTGCAGCATCATCAGACAGAGGAAGCTTCCCTTCTTTCTCCGATGCTGAACGAGGAGCAGGGCTTTAACGACCTAGTCGGGGATGAGGAGCAGCTGCAGCAGCAGGATTTCAGTCTGTTTACATTTGATGAGGATGACCTGCAAGGTTCGGATCCGTGTGACACCTTAAGCAACATCAGCAGCAGCAGCAAGAGTAGCAATGTCAACAGCAGTAGTAAAAGCAGCAGCATAGAAGGTGCGAGCAGCAGCAGGAATATAATTAACATGAGCAGCAGCAGCAGCAGCAGCAGCAGTACGACCAGTCCTGAATTGTACGGTGCTGCGTTGGAAGGCCTCATGAAAGCCTGTGGCAGCTTGGAGGAGCTGGGACAAGTGTACACGCAGCACGTGGCTTCCATGAACCCCATTCATGTGTCTTCTATGCTGTCAAAGGTGAGGTTGTTAATGCGTGCGCACTGACGGAATGCACATTCAGCACGCGGCTTCCATGGACCCCGTTCGTATGTCTTCCGTGCTGTCAAGGGTGAGGTTGCTAATGTATGCAAACTGACAGAGTGTCCGTTCAAAAGCACGTGCATTCATGGGTTCTCTTAGGAGCACACTCTGGCAGGTCGGCACGTAAATGCTTGCGCCCCACGCTTATAGCAAACCTGCCTGTGTTTTGGGTTAATTCTGCCTGTGTTTTGGGTTACTTCTGCCTGTGTTTTGGGTTAATTCTGCCTGTGTTTTGCGTTTATTCTGCTTGTGTTTTGAGTTAATCCTGCCTGTGTTTTGAGTTATATCTGCCTGTTGTTTGAGTTATTTCTGCCTGTTGTTTGAGTTAATTCTGCCTGTTGTTTGAGGTAATTCTGGCAGCGTGGTTCGAATTGTACATGAGCATATACCATTGACAGCATGGCGGACGGTGCTGTCTTCTTGTTGCTCAATATTGCCTACTGGCAAGACGTCCATTGCGGTTTTTGGTTCGTGAACAAGAGCGTGAGAATAGAAATGATCAACAGCTTGAGTGTAGAAGTCTTTTTGCCGACGGCCTTAGTTCTAATTACAAAAGACGTAGAAGACCTTGCATCGCACGGTTTGAAAGTACAATACAGATGGAGGCACACACAGTCGGTCTGGAAAAGATTCAGCAGCCAGAGCTACAGCTTGATATCTTCCACACAGTCGGTCTGGTAGGCTTACACAGTCGGTTTGGATAAGATCAACAGCTGCAGCTACAGCTTGCTTTCCCCGGTCTAAAAGTACAATGCAGATGTAGGCACACTTATATGCCACCCTTTTCTACTCTTGCACGTACAATCCGCGAACGAAACGCACTAATATATGTTTTTGTTGTGCACGTCTTCATTATTTCCTACCATTTTTATTTATACATGTCTTTACCCCCACCGTAACCACAAAACACGTCTTACAAAAAGGCCCCACCTTCATATGCTTTGGCTGCCAAGGCCCCAGACGCCCATCAACCTTAGGTCATGCGCATAAACACAATGCAGGTTCCATACCTACGTGTCCTCAGCTTACCAAGGCCTTACCAAGGCCTTTAGTCGTGTGCACACGTTCCAACTACACACACACTGACAACGCCCCACCTGCACGCTCACTCACACACACACACACACACAGTCACACACACAGTCACACACACAGTCAGTCACACACACAGCCACACACGCAGTCACAAACACAAACACACACATGCACAAGCGCACACACACACATACACATACACACATACTGCACGTCCCGCACCTACTCATGATCAGATCGCCAAGGCTCCTGACTTGCGCAACATCTCCAACCCCAGCCTACCCCCCGCTGCCCTGCCCCTCCTGGATGACCTTCTGCTTAGGTTTGCTGCTCACGCAGCTGGGGGCATGGGAGAAGTCGGTGCCAACAGTGTACAGGCCGAACACAGCAGTGACGACAGCAGCAGCAGCCCGAGGAGAGGTATGGCCAGAAGCAGCAGTAGCAACAACAGCAGGCCACGCAGAAGCAGCAGCAGCAGCGGCGGTGGCGGCGGCAGCCGCAGCAGTGCCGGCAGCAGCAGCAGCGGCAGCGGCAGCAGCGGCAGAGGAAAAGAGACCGTTCATGCTTTGTACCAGTGTCGCCATCTGACAGCATGTGTGTGGGTAGTGGCACGGTTGGGTGTGCAGGGGCGGCCGTCAGCACAGCAGGCCTTGGGCGTAGTAGCACCTTTGCTCCAGG
>Ga0307947_1001689_pt1:12500-17570 | contig 17570 bp, 26 predicted proteins | sample OrgLakmetagen232_FD_201840 | JGI IMG/M metagenome (GOLD analysis project Ga0307947, IMG submission 201840) | Saline water microbial communities from Organic Lake, Antarctica - #232 | ecosystem: Environmental > Aquatic > Non-marine Saline and Alkaline > Saline | place: Antarctica...
CTCAGAAAGAGTTTGTGCATTCCTCTATGCATTGGGTCTGCATCTGTGCTTCCAGCTCAGAAAGAGTTTGTGCCTCACATTGTGCATTCCTCTACGCATCGGATTGCATTGCTGCCGCAGCGAGGCGGAGCGTCCTTGTTTCTGCGCGTCCTCACATCTCCCACACAATTTACGCCGGGGCCCTGGCCCTCACATTGTGCATTGCTCTACGCATCGGATTGCATTGCTGCCGCAGCGAGGCGGGGCTTCCTCGTTTCTGCGCATCCTCACATCTCCCACACAAATTACGCCGGGGCCCTGGCCATCGCATTGTGCATTGCTCTACGCATCGGATTGCATTGCTGCCGCAGCGAGGCGGGGCTTCCTCGTTTCTGCGCGTCCTCACATCTCTCACACAAATTACGCCGGGGCCCTGGCCATCGCATTGTGCATTGCTCTACGCATCGGATTGCATTGCTGCCGCAGCGAGGCGGGGCTTCCTCGTTTCTGCGCGTCCTCACATCTCTCACACAAATTACGCTGGCCATCGCATTGTGCATTCCTCTATGCATCGGATTGCTTTGCTGCAGCAGCGAGGCAGTGCTTCCTTGTTTTTGAGCGTCCTCATTGCATTACTGCTGCAGTGATGCGGGGCTTCCTTGTTTCTGCGCGTCCTCACATCTCCCACACAAATTACGCCGGTGCCCTGAACGTCGCACAAAACATGTTTTCCGCACAAACAAGCTGCGAAAAGCGTGCGCGCATCATCTCTCGAGTCATCAATTGGTTCATGTGCTGTGCTGTGCTGTGATGTGATGTGCTTGCAGGGATGAGGCGCTGCTCCGTGCCTTGGCAAACCAGGTGGCGCACATCAGTCCAGAGCTGGCACCAAAAGCACAAGTGCGTGGGGTGTGTGGGGGTGTCTGGGTGTGTGTGTATGAGTGTGTGTGTGTGTGTGTGTGTGCGCGTTGAAAACCGGGTGGCGCACATCAGTCCAGAGCTGGCACCAAAAGCACAAGTGCGTGGGGTGTGTAGGAGTGTCTGGGTGTGTGTGTATGAGTGTGTGTGTGCGCGTTGAAAACCAGGTGGCACACATCAGTCCAGAGCTGGCACCAAAAGCACAAGTGCGTGGGGGTGTGGTGGGTGTCTGGGTGTGTGTGTATGAGTGTGTGTGTGCGTTGTGCATGCATGTGTGGGTGGATGGGGCAGAGGGTGTGGGCGTGGGGTGTGGGTGTGGGTGTGGGTGTGGGTGTGGGTGTGGGTGTGGGTGTTGGTGTGAGCGTCTGTGGGTGTGCGTGGGTGGGTGGGTGTGCTTGGGTGTAGGTGTGCTTGGGTGCGGGTGTGGGTGTGGGTGTGTGTGTGTGGGTGTGGGTGATTGTGGGTGCTTGCAAACGTGCTTTCACGCTTAATGCACTCTGCCTATTGGTGTCATAGCACACACACACACACATGTCAAATTTGCATGTCCATTCCAGCTTAGACATACAGGCCTTCTTTGGACTCCAAGCAGATCTCAATTTTGTTCTTGTCAGAAGCCCGCGCGCCCGTGAGCGGTGAAAGCACTAATGAGGTGTGTGCATGCACACGTGGTGTATTTGCACAGGGGTTATCCATGCTGGCTTGGGCGTACGCAACTTTGGACTACAAGCACCCCACGCTACTCAAACGGCTGCTTCACATTGCCAAGGCCAAGGCCAAATGGTGAGCATGGGTCGTGCTTGCGTGTGTGTGTGTGTGTGTGTGTGTGTGTGTGTGTGTGTGTGTGTGTGTGTGTGTGTGTGTGTGTGTGTGTGTGTCGAATTTGGACGACGGAATGCGGCTAACAGTACAGGATCAGAGTCCAAGTCCTGCGTACATATCCATTTGACGTGTGTTCAAAATCTGTGCAATGTATACTGGCTGAGGTGCGCATGCTAGGTGTGCGTCCACGTGCGTGTGTGTGTATGTGTGTGTGTGTGCGTGTGTGTGTGCGTGTATGTGTGTGTGTGCGTGTGCGTGTGCGTGTGCGTGTGCGTAGGGTTGTGTGTGTATGTGAGTCATATTTGATCAATGCACACAGGCTGAGGAGTGCATGCTAAGCTAGTATGTGTGTTTGTGTGTTACTACGCATGCATTGTAATAATGTAATACTCCCTATGTAACACACACACACGAACGCACACACACACACACAAAGTCAGGTTTCAGCCTGCCACCATTCTGCTGTGGGGCTTTGGCCGCTTTGGTGTGTGTGACCAGGAGCTGCTGTCCCTGCTCGCACGTCACACACACACACACACACACACAAACTCAGGTTCCAGCCCCAGGCCCTGTCCAACCTGCTGTGGGGCTTTGGCCGCTTTGGTGTGTGTGACCAGGATCTGCTGTCCCTGCTCGCACGTCACACACACGCACACACACACAAACTCAGGTTCCAGCCCCAGGCCCTGTCCAACCTGCTGTGGGGCTTTGGCCGCTTTGGTGTGTGTGACCAGGAGCTGCTGTCCCTGCTCGCACGTGAGGCGGTATACAAGGCGGACGATCTGAAGCCGCTTGGGTGGACGACAATACTGGAAGCCTGGGCCCGTGCAGGGTGTGTGTGCGTGTGCGTGTGTGTATGTGTGTAGGGTTGTGTGTGTGCGCGTGTGTTTATGTGTAGGTAGGTGTGGGTATTGACGTGGGTGTGATGTTGGGTGCGTCTGTGCGCGTGTGTGTGTGTGTGTGTGTGCGTATGCGTGGCGGGTGTGAGTGAGTGAGGGATGTTGGACTGAAATTAATAGTTTATGAAGGGTAAGGATGAGTTCCTTACAAAGGAATGTCTGGCTAAGGATATGGGCGAATGGGTAGAAAGTTTAGGACCTCATAGCTGTGAGGTATATCACTCTGACGGGCTTAGGTACAAACAAAGTACGGATTGTTCCACAATTCTACACTTATCTCTATCAGCTTAATCATGTCCTCCTATCACAAGCTTGATGCTGAAAGGCATTGATGGGCACGGAACGCCTTGAAATTTCTCGTTGCACCCACAGTATGCTTAAACACTCAACTACCAAGCACACACTACCAAGCACACACACTCACACACCTGTACACACCTACACACACCTACACACACACACACCTACACACACACACACCTACACGTACACACACCTACACACACACACACACACCTACACACACACACCTACACACACACATCTACACACACAAACACCTACACACACACACCGTGTGACACAGGTTCTACAACATCTCCCTGTTTGCTGTTGCCGTGCCCGCTGCCATCAAGCAGCTGCCCCACTTTGCCCCCCACACCCTCATACGCCTATTAGGTGTGTTTATTTTGTGTGTGTGTCTGTGTGTGTGTGTAGGTGTAGGTGTGTGTTTGTGTGAATAAGTATGCTTTATCGCCGTTTCTGCTCTGAATCCCATTTGTGCGCTGTGCGTGTCAGAGTTTATGTTTGTGTTTGAGTGTATGCATGTGTGTATGTATGTGTGTGTGCGTTGGGTGTGTGTGTGTGTGCGTTTTTTGTGTGTGTTTTGTGTGTGTGTGTGTGTGTGTGTGTGTGCGCGCGCGCTTGCGCCTGCGCTTGTGCAACATGTGTGTTTCTAACTGTGCTCTTATGTCATGTCGTTGCTTCTTACCTACCCTTGTCTTAAAATTACCCTGTGTACACGTGCATGTGCGCAACCACCAGGCGTGTGTTGTGTGTATTTGTGTGTGTATTTGCGTGCGTGTGTGTGTGCGCGTGTGGGCCTTTTTGATGGCCGTGCATGCCTCTCATTATAAACGACTCAGTGCACATGTGCATGTGCGCTACCACCAGGCGCGTGTGCGCGCGTGGGCCACTACATCGATCCATATTATCGCTAATTATAATCGGAACTATGGTGATATGGTTGTGTGCCTCCAGGCGCGTGTGCGCGCGTGGGCCACTACATCGATTCGTATTATCGCTAATTATAATCGGAACTATGGTAATATGGTTGTGTGCCTCCAGGAGCGTGTGCGTGCGTGGGCCACTACATCGACTCGTATTATCGCTAATTATAATCGGAACTGTGGTAATATGGTTGTGTGCCTCCAGGAGCGTGTGCGCGTGTGGGCCACTACGACGACCGCCTGACGGATGCAGCTGCTGCACACTTGGTTGTGTGGTTGGAGGGAGAGGACGTGCTCGCGATTCAAAGTGGGCGTGCGGAGGCTGGTCAGGGAGGGCAAGGGGGCGCTCTTCAGACACAGGTCGGGGGTGCAGGCTTGAATGGGCATGGAAGTGCCGATCGAATTTGGGCCAGAGCTCCTCCTAACCTACGTAAGCAACAGATTCTCAGCCCAAGTAAGCAACAGGTTCTCAGCCCAAATAAGCAACAGCTTCTCATCCCCTCTCATGCGCCAGTCTGGGCTACAGCTCCTCCTAGCGTAGCTGAGCAACAGGTTTTCAGCCCCTCTACTGCACCAGCCCCTGCCACAGAGGCTAGGGATGCAGAGCGTGGGATGGATTGTCAGATGGGACAGCTGTCAGATGGGACAACAACCGTCAGATGGGGCAACAGCCTTCAAATGGGGCAACCGTCCCCCAGCCTTTGTCAAGCACCAACACCAGCAGCTGCAGACGTGGCCTGGCCATGCAAGCTTTCCACACGACAAGCTCTGACTCTTGTGCATGCGTACGGCAGCCGCCCTCAGGCTTGGGCACCGTTTTCTTCGCCTGCAGCTGCTCCCCACGCATATGCGTCCTCCTCTCCCACCATCAGATCCTCTGCCCCCTCCCTTGCACCCTCTTTTCTCCGTGCCTCGCCCGGCTCGTCCTCCTCTCCTCCTCTTTCTCCTCCTGTCATGCCCTCCCCCTCTGTGCCGGCCCCTCCTTCCCAGCACGCACCCTCCCCATCTTCCGCGCCATCTCTTACTTCCTCTCCCTATTTGCCAACCACTCCTGCCCAGCACACACCTTCCCCGTACCCCTCCTCCTCTTCTTCTCTCCCTCCCTCCCCCTACCTGCCACCCACTCCTTCCCAGCACATCCATGCCCCACAACAGGCGCAAATCCAGCAGCGGCACACACCAATCCCACAACATCAGCAGCAGCAGCTCCATCAGCAGCACCT
>Ga0307947_1001690_pt1 | contig 17561 bp, 23 predicted proteins | sample OrgLakmetagen232_FD_201840 | JGI IMG/M metagenome (GOLD analysis project Ga0307947, IMG submission 201840) | Saline water microbial communities from Organic Lake, Antarctica - #232 | ecosystem: Environmental > Aquatic > Non-marine Saline and Alkaline > Saline | place: Antarctica: Organic Lake...
CTATGAGACTACCTTGATCTGAACAGGACCTTGGTCATTTGATTTAAACAGGACCTTGGTCATTTGGTCTATGAGACTACCTTGATCTGAACAGGACCTTGGTCATTTGGTCTATGAGACTACCTTAATCTGAACAGAACCTTGGTCATTTGGTCTATGAGACTACCTTGATTTGAACAGGACCTTGGTCATTTTATCTGAACAGGACTTTGGTCATTTGGTCTATGAGACTACCTTGATCTGAGCAAGACCTTGGTCATTTTATCTGAACAGGACCTTGGTAATTTGTTCTATGAGACTACCTCGATCTGAACTGGAGAAAGGGAGAGTGGAATCACAACTAGAGCCTTACAATTGCGCTCAAGTATCTTCATATCATATACAAGGCCGTACACACACATACATACATACACGTTCACATGCACACGTTCAATTACACACAAGGGCATGCACAAAAACGGATGCACACGCGCATACACACACATTCATATGCACATGTACAAACACATTACACGTACAATTACACACATGCGCATACAAACAAGCGCATGCACACACACATTCAGATGCACACGTACAATCACATTACACGTACAAACACACGAAACCACAGAGGCTGCTGAAGTCCATAGAGCAGGGCCTTCAGGGCCTTGTGACAAAACACAAGGTCACACAGGCTGAGGGCCTTACGCGTCCAGGTGTGTGTGTATGTTTGTGTGTGTGTGTGAGTGTGAGTGTGTGTGTGTGTGTGTGTGTGTACGAGTGAACATGTGTGTGTATGTGCTTTGAATGTTTGTGTTTTGTGCTTGCGTGCGTGTGTGCGTGTGTGTGTGCCTGCATAAGGCTGAGATGTCTTCATACGATTAACTCCACCAAAAACAATGGCACTGGAGCATCATGGATGCTATTTTTAAATGACACAATTTTGCATGTGTGCCTGCATCAGGCTGAGATATCTCATACAATTGACTCCACCAATAATAAAGGCATTAAAGCAATAGGGATGCTATATCTTTACTTCACACAACTGTGTGTGTGTATGTGTATGTGTGTGTGTGTGTGTGTGTGTGTGTGTGTGTGTGTCTGCATACGGCCAAGATGTCTTCATTCAATTGACTCTAACAAAAGCAAGAAGCGTTTGCTGGAAATGGAGCATCAAGGATGCCGCAGCTCAACTTGACACAACGCCAGTGCATTGTTGAAATGCGCAATTGGTTCATACACACAATGAAAAAATCTTAAGGCACTTGCATTGTTGCTAAGACTGCCATTGAGTACAGAAATTGGGCGTGGAAGAGGGTGCAATTTTTTATATTCAAGTTCATCCATCAATAAAATTTTGTCCATGCATCGAAACATCATTGATCCATATCCACCCACCACGTTGGTTCAATACATTTCATTCTTTTTAACAGTTGTATTTTGTGTACAAAGAGAACTGTGTACAAAGACAGTGTACAAAGGAACTGTGTACAAAGACAGTGTACAAAGGAATTGTGTACAAAGACAGTTTACAAAGGGAACTGTGTACAAAGACAGTGTACTGAGACAGTGTACAAAGAAACTGTGTACAAAGACAGTGTACTGAGAGAACTGCGTACAAAGACAGTGTACTGAGAGAACTGCGTACAAAGACAGTGTACAAAGGAACTGTGTATAAAGACAGTGTACAAAGGAATTGTGTACAAAGACAGTGTACTGAGAGAACTGCGTACAAAAGAAATGTGAGAGCTGTGTACAAATAGTTGCATTCTGTGTACAAAGGGGATTTTCATTCTTTTCAAAGAGTTGCATTCTTTGTACAAATCCATCCCATTGATCCAATGCATTTCATTCTGTGTACGAGTCCATCCCATTGATCCAATGCATTTCATTCTGTGTACGAGTCCATCCCATTGATCCAATGCATTTCATTCTGTGTACGAGTCCATCCCATTGATCCAATGCATTTCATTCTGTGTACAAGTCCATCCCATTGATCAAATGCATTTCATTCTGTTTACGTGTCCATCCCATTGATCCAATGCATTTCATTCTGTGAAAAAACAAATACATCCCATTGATCCAATGCATTTCATTCTGTGTACGCGTCCATCCCATTGATCCAATGCATCTCATTCTTTTTAAAGAGTTGCATTCTGTGTACGAGTCCATCCCAGATATTGCAAGCATACATGGAATGCTTGAATACCAAAGACTTTGCACAGAGAGCGCCCTGCACAGACTCAATCCATAAGGGATGCAAAAAGTGGCATGCACTCTTTGCAGGCATATTTCTGAGTCAAACATAAACTCTGAGTCACACATACACTCTGAGTCACACATACACTCTGAGTCACACATACACTTGAGTCACACATACACCCTGACCTGTGCAGGCACATTTCTGAGTCACACATAAACTCTGAGTCACACACACACACACACACAAACACACACACACACACACACACACACACACTCACACACACACATACACTCTGACCTGTGCAGGCATATTTTTGTTTGAGTTCCTCAGGGACTTCAATATCACAGAGAGCACCTTGCCCATATTAAACACTTCCATTGACACAGCTTCAGAGATGCTGCAGGTGTGTGTGTGTGTGTGTGTGTGTGTGTGTGTGTGTGTGTGTGTTTAAACTTTGCTTGCGATAAGAGTCAGGCTGCAATTGTTCGTGTTTTTGTATCACCTTGAGACTGGAAGTACACATGATTTTTGTGCCCTAATTGAGCTTGCCTACTAACATCGCCTTTATGATGTTGCAGGAGTGTGTGTGTGTGTGTGTGTGTGTGTGCGTGCGCGTGCATGCGTGTGTGTGTTGCAATTGTGTGTGAATATGTGTGTGTTTGTGTGTGTGTGCGCGTTGTGCTATTTGCGTGCGTGCACACGTGTATTTGTATGTGTGCGTTTGTGTATCTGTTTTTTAATGCGGGTTGTGTTTTGGCTTTCACTCTTTGTGTTTGTTGCGCAAGTGACATTTTGTGATATTTTGCCTACTTCCAGGTTAAGGCGTGTGCTGCAAACTGTGTGTGTGCATGCAATGTGTGTGTGCATGCAATGTGTGTGTGCATGCAATATGTGTGTGCATGCAATATGTGTGTGCATGCAATATGTGTGTGCATGCAATTTGTGTGTGCATGCAATATGTGTGTGCATGCAATATGTGTGTGCATGCAGTATGTGTGTGCATGCAATCTGTGTGTGTGCATGCAATTTGTGTGTGCATGCAATATGTGTGTGCATGCAATATGTGTGTGCATGCAGTATGTGTGTAGCATGCAATCTGTGTGTGTGCATGCAATCTGTGTGTGTGTGCATGCAATTTGTGTGTGCATGCAATATGTGTGTGCATGCAATATGTGTGTAGCATGCAATATGTGTGTGTGCATGCAATTTGTGTGTGTGCATGCAATTTGTGTGTGTGCATGCAATTTGTGTGTGCATGCAATAGGTGTGTGCATGCAATATGTGTGTGCATGCAGTATGTGTGTAGCATACAGCAAATCACAGCACACACATACTAACTGCATACAGAAAAACACAGCACACTCACACATTACAGCATGTGAGTCTCTACCACAGGCATGGATACAGATTTGCATTTATTCAACATGCCATTATCTTTTTCTTTAACACAGGCATGGATACAGAGTGATACTAATGCAAAATGCCGTCATTTTCTTTGACACAGGCATGGGAGCTTGAGCAGGGCCGCAGCGCAAGCAAAGGAGGGACTGCAGCGTGAGTGCATTTTGAATTTAATAAAAGAGTAAAATCCATGTACAAGCAGGGGTAACACCGCGCAAGCAAATGAGGGACCGCAGTGTGAGTGCGCTCATTAGTGTTTTAAATTAAAGAAACAATGTATGTACAAGCAGGGGTAACACCGCGCAAGCAAAGGAGGGACCGCAGCGTGAGTGCGCTCATCAATATTTTGAATTAATAAGAGTAAAAATCCCTGTACAAGCAGGGGTAACAACGCACAAGCAAAGGAGGGACCGCAGCGTGAATGCGGTCATCAGTTTTTTAAATAAATAAACATAAGTAAGATTGTATGTACAAGCAGGGGTAACACCGCGCAAGCAAAGGAGGGACCGCGCAGCGTGAGTGCGCTTATCAATAATTTGAATTAATAAAAGAGTAAAAATCCATGTACAAGCAGGGGCAACACTGCGCATGCAAAGGAGGGACCGCAGCGTGAATGCGATCATCAGTGTTTTATTCGTGAATGCGGTCATCAGGGTTTAAATTTAAGAAACAAAAGTACAAGCAGGGGTAACACCGCGCAAGCACAGGAGGGACCGCAGCGTGAATGCGGTGATCAGTATCAATGACATGAGAAGTTGAAACTGGATATTCATGCGCAGCAAGTGGTAAAACGCCAGTTAAGTATTGATCAGGGAAAGGAGGGACCGCAGCAGATGAGTGCGCTCATCTTTGTGGATGACGATAAGCTACAACCACCTTACCTTTCCGATATCATCCCGGGTAAATAACGTGTTTTGCCCTCTGGGGTATTTCCGGTATCATTATACTTATTTACTTTGAGGCTCCGGGGTTGCCCAAATTGGCAAAAATAAGTTTTGTGGGTGGGTGAACAGTGTGGGTGGGTGAACAGTGTGGGTGGGTGAACAGCGGAGAAGGCCCCGCCCCAGCCCCAGACCCAGACCCAGCCCCAGACCCAGCCCAAGCACCAGCACCAGCACCAGCACCTGCAGCACCAGCCCCAGCACCTGCCCCAGCACCTGCAGCAGCCCCAGCACCTGGAGCACGACACACATGCGCCCCAGCACCATGGAGCACCTGCCCCAGCACCTGCAGCACAAAACACATGCGCATGCACACACGTGCATGTGCACGCATACTCACACACACACACGCACTGCCTGGGGTAATTGTCCACCGGACTTTGTGCGGGAATGGCTAAATTATTTACTTTGAGACTCCGGGGTTACCCGGGATTACGTTTAATAACTATGAAATTTGGGCACCGGGATGGATCCGCAAAGGTACGGTAAATATTGTTTTGCAGCAAACACCTGTTAAGTATTGATCAGAGGTAGGAGGGACTGCAGCGACGAGTGCACTTGTCAACTGTGTTTAAAAATGAAGTATATGGTGAAGCTGCAGAAACACCTTCAGTATTGATCACCTTAAAAAGGGACCACAGCTTAACTGCACTTATTCACTTTGTGTAATGTGAAAACAGCCTGTCGCTTTGTCCTTTAAGAGCTGTGGCTGAAGCTGTACATGGCCCTATTTGTGCATGGCCCTATTTGTGCATGGCCCTATTTGTGCATGGCCCTATTTGTGCATGGCCCTATTTGTGCATGGCCCTATTTGTGCATGGCCCTATTCGTGCTTGTCCCTATTTGTGCATGGCCCTATTTGTGCATGGCCCTATTTGTGCATGGCCCCATTTGTGCATGGCCCTATTTGTGCATGGCCCTATTTGTGCATGGCCCTATTTGTGCATGGCCCTATTTGTGCATGGCCCTGTTCGTGCTTGTCCCTATTTGTGCATGGCCCCATTTGTGCATGGCCCTATTTGCGCATGGCCCTATTTGTGCATGGCCCTATGCGTACATGGCCCTATTTGTGCACGACCCTATTTGTGCATGGCCCTATTTGTGCATGGCCCTATGCGTACATGGCCCTATTTGTGCATGGCCCTATTTGTGCATGGCCCTATTTGTGCATGGCCCTATTTGTGCATGGCCCTATTTGTGCATGGCCCTATGTGTGCATGGCCCTATTTGTGCATGGCCCTATGTGTGCATGGCCCTATTTGTGACTGCTATGCCTTTATGCTGCTTCCACCCTCACGACCTGCTGCAACACAATCAAACGCTATAGCTGCCGCGTCAGCGTGCTGCTTCTGCTCTCAACACTGTTGCAACACAAGCAAACTCCATGGCTGCGTGTCAGCGTGCTGCTTCCACCCTCAACACCTGTTACGACTCAATCACACTTCATGGCTGCCGCGTCAGCAAGCTGCTTCTACCCTCACGACGTGTTGCCACTCAATCAAATGCTATGGCTGCTGCGTCAGCGTGCTGCTTCTGCTCTCAACACCTGCTGCAACACCATCAATCTCCATGGCTGTGTGTCAGCGTGCTGCTGCTGCTCTCAACACCTGTTGCGACTCAATCAAACTCCATGGCTGCGCATCAGCGTGCTGCTTCTGCTCTCAACACCTGCTGCGACTCAATCACACTTCATGGCTGCCGCATCAGCGTGCTGCTTCCACCTGCACGACCTGCTGCAATGCGATCAAAATCAGTGGCTGCCGTGTCAGCGTGCTACTTCTGCTTTCAACACCTGTTGCGACTCAATCAAACTCCATGGCTGCTGCGTCAGCGTGCTGCTTCCACCTGCACGACCTGCTGCAATGCGATCAAAATCAGTGGCTGCCATGTCAGCGTGCTGCCAAATAAATCAGCGTGCTGCCAAATAAATCAGCGTACTGCCAAATAAATCAGCATGCTGCCAAGTAAATCAGCGTGCTGCCAAGTAAATCACGTTTTGGTGCTTTGGTGCTTTGCAAGGGCTGCTTCGCCCTTGCAGACAGCTGAAACGCATCAAAGTCTGAGCTGCCCGCTCAAGTCATTTTTTGGTGCTTGCTGCACACCTCTTTTCCTTGAAAATGCCCACCTTGAAATCCTTGCATTTCCAGAATGTTAGTCATCATGCCAATTCTCAGCCACTTTTTTTTCAGACCTTGCAGATTGCTGAAAATCCAGCCACCCTCTGCTATCCATCTTGACCACTTTTTCTGTGTACAACGCTGCAAACCCAGCCACCCTCAGCTATCCGTCTTGACCACTTTTTCTGTTTATAACGCTGCAAACCCAGCCACCCTCAGCTATCCATCTTGACCACTTTTTCTGTGCAGAATGCTGGAAACCCTGCCAATTCTTAGCAGCTTTTTTACTCCCTGCAGACTTGCTGAATACCCTGCCATTTCTTAGCAGCTTTTTCCACTCCCTGCAGGCTTGCTGAATACCCCCTGCCATTTTTGTGGCACTCATTTATATCCCTTGCAGACAGCATATATGTGCCCTATATATCGGTATCTGACTCCATTATAACTCTCCATTTCTGGACTCTTTTTGTATGCAGACTGCTGCACATCCAATCATTCCTGAACCTTGCCTTCAACACTTTGGACCCCATCAGTAATCAGCTAGGGGCGGCACCTGCGCATAAGGTAGTAATCAGCTAGGGGTGTAGGAAGGTAGTAACCAGCTAGGGGTGTAGGAAGGTAGTACTCAGCTATGGGCATAAGCACGCGTATGGTAGTAGTCAGCTAGGGCACAAGGTAGTAATCAGCTAGGGGTATAAGGTAGTAATCAGCTAGGGCATAAGGTAGTAATTAGCTAGGGCATAAGGTAGTAATTAGCTAGGGCATAAGGTAGTAATTAGCTAGGAGCATAAGCACGCGTATGGTAGTAATCAGCTAGGGCATAAGGTAGTAATCAGGTAGGGCATAAGGTAGTACTCAGCTAGGGGCATAAGTTAGAAACCAGCTAGGGGCATAAGGTAGTACTCAGCTAGGGGCATAAGGTAGTAATCAGCTAAGGGCATAAGGTAGTAATCAGCTAGGAGCATAAGCACGCGTATGGAAGTAATCAGCTAGGGCATAAGGTAGTATTCAGCTAGGGACATAAGGTAGTAATCAACTAGGGCATAAGGTAGTACTCAGCTAGGGGCATAAGGTAGTAATCAGCTAAGGGCATAAGGTAGTAGTTAGCTAGGGGCATAAGCACGCGTATGGTAGTACTCAGCTAGGGGCGTAGGAAAGTAGTAACCAGCTAGGGGCATTAAGTAGTAATCAGCAAGGGACATAAGGTAGTAATCAGCTAGGGCATAAGGTAGTAATCAGCTAGGAGCAGCACCTAGCACGCGTAAGGTAGTAAACAGATAGGGGTATAAGGTAGTAATCAGCTAGGGGCAGCACCTAGCACGCTTAAGGTAGCAGCACCTAGCACGTGTATGGTAGCAGCACCTAGCATGCGTCAGGTAGAATCAGCTAGCACGCGTAAGGTAGCAGCACCTAGCACGCGAAAGGTGGCAGCACCTAGCACGCGTAAGGTAGTAATCAGCTAGGGGCATAGGAAGGTAGTAATCTGCTAAGGGCATAAGTTAGTAATCAGCTAAGGGCAGCACCTAGCACGCATAAGGTAGCAGCACCTAGCACGTGTATGGTAGTAATCAGTCAGGGGCATAAGGTAGTACTCAGCTAGGGGCAGCACCTAGCACGCGTGAGGTAGCAGCACCTAGCACGCATAAGGTAGCAGCACCTAGCACTTGTATGGTAGTAATCAGTCAGGGGCATAAGGTAGTACTCAGCTAGGGGCAGCACCTAGCACGCGTGAGGTAGCAGCACCTAGCACGCATAAGGAAGCAGCACCTAACACGCATAAGGTAGTAATCAGCTAGCACACGTAAGGTAGTAATCAGCTAGGGGCGGCACCTGCGCATAAGGTAGTCTTTGCATTGTCATAGAGGGAGTCCAGAACTGTGCAAACGTGCTTGTGCTTTGTCTCACATCTTACTACACATCCACCTGTATGTGGCCCGTATGTCCAGAACTGTGCTAACGTGCTTATGCTTTGTCTCACATCTTACGACACATCCACCTGTATGTGGCCCGTATGTCCAGGACTGTGCAAATGTGCTTGTGCTTTGTCTCACATCTTACTACACATTCACCTGTAAGTAGCCCGTACACACACCTTTTCTTGCATGTCTTACTACACACTTACGCAAACCTTACGTCGCCCGTACACACACCTTTTCTTGCATGTCTTACTACACACACGCAAACCTTACGCGGCCCGTACACACACCTTTTCTTGCATGTCTTACTACACACACGCAAACCTTACGCGGCCCGTACACACACCTTTTCTTGCATGTCTTACTACACACTTACGCAAACCTTACGTCGCCCGTACACACACCTTTTCTTGCATATCTTACTACACACTTACGCAAACCTTACGTCGCCCGTACACACACCTTTTCTTGCATATCTTACTGCACACTTACGCAAACCTTACGCGGCCCGTACACACACCTTTTCTTGCATGTCTTACTACACACTTACGCAAACCTTACGTCGCCCGTACACACACCTTTTCTTGCATATCTTACTACACACACGCAAACCTTACGCGGCCCGTACACACACCTTTTCTTGCATATCTTACTGCACACTTACGCAAACCTTACGTGGTCCATATAAACTCCTTTGTACACATCTTACTACACACTAATTATTATTAAGTTGTGTGGCCCGTACAAACACATTTTTACTGTACTATTTTGTTTGTTTGTACATAGGGTTGGCCAGAACCGTATATATATACACCGTGTATATGGTGATTCCCCTGCCAAAAATATTGTATATACACCGTATATATATGGTTCTGGCCAACCCTATTTTTACATCACGCACTGTTTTGTATCTGTATCACGCTTTTTTTGCTGTAACGATTCATTTTCTGTATAATTTTAACTGTTTGTACATGCACGCAATGTTTTGTATCTGAACCACGCTTTTTTTGCTGTAACAATTCATTTGTCCACATCATCATCATGTGTCTGTGCATATGTGTGCGCGCATCATGTGTCTGTGCATATGTGTGCGCATATGCTCTTAAATAAGCTCCTTCTGTGCGCACTGTTATGCCCTCACAACCAATGGTGCTTTCACACCGCGGACGGGGCAATAATATAATATTTAAAATATTGGATAAGACATTATCAAGGACCATCTCAATACTCACAATGCATGAGCCCTGTCCAATCTGGCAGAGCTACCACGTGCGCGTGCTGGAGAGCTGTTAGGCTGCATGTGTAGGGTTGGCCAGAACCATATATATCCATGGTGTATATACGGTGTTTATGGCAGGGAAATCACCAATCATACGTTCATACACGGTGTTTTATATTATACGGTTCTGGCCAACCCTGAGAACATGCTTAAATGTGCTCTTTCAGACCCTTCCTTCTGCTATGCAGGTTTCCCTCTGCCATGCAGGTTTTTTATGCACACGTGCACTCTGTGTTTCAACATCAGCCACCTCACATCTAGCATCTTTCAAATCCTTCCTTCTGACATACAGATTTTCTACGTACAGTGCACTCGTTCTATGTACACGTGCACTCATGCTATGTACACGTGCACTCTGTGTTTCAACATCAGCCACCTCACATCTAGCATCTTTCAGATCCTTCCTTCTGCCATGCAGATTTTCTATGTACACGTGCACTCATTCTATGTACACGTGCACTCATTCTATTTACACGTGCACTCTGTGTTTCAACATCAGCCACCTCACATCTAGCATCTTTCAGATCCTTCCTTCTGCCATGCAGGTTTTCTATGTACACGTGCACTCGTTCTATGTACACGTGCACTCCTTCTATTTACACGTGCACTCTGTGTTTCAACATCAGCCACCTCACATCTAGCATCTTTCAGATCCTTCCTTCTGCCATGCAGGTTTTCTACGTACAGTGCACTCGTTCTATGTACACGTGCACTCGTGCTTCAACATCAGCCACCTCACATCTAGCATCTTGCTGACCCTTGAGTAAACTGCCTGCAACTGTTCTTCCGCAGGTCTGTTGTGTCTGTGCTTTAAAAAAAACACCCACTGCAAATTATACCCATTTCCCAGCCTTGTGTATTTATGCATGTTTTTCTGCAGGGCTGTTGTTTCTGTGTGTCAACAAAACCACTCATCGTAGATTCTAGCAGGCTCCCAAATATGCATACGTTATGTCTGCACCTGCCTTTCTGCAGGGATATCGTGTGCACGTGCATTTAGAGAAGAGCTGGGGAGCTGACAAGCTGCACGCACCCACCCTATCGTTTTGGTGTTTCATCCCTGGTATGGCCTTCCGTATGCTGCGTGCCCTCAATCTGAGAAGGTAGGTGTTGGCAGAAGTTTACTGTTCGTAACATCTAAGTGCATGGAATGGCCTTCCGTATGCTGCGTGCCCTCAATCTGAGAAGGTAGGTGTTGGCAGAAGTTTACTGTTCGTAACTTCTAAGTGCCTGGTATGGCCTTCCGTATGCTGCGTGCCCTCAATCTGAGAAGGTAGGTGTTGGCAGAAGTTTACTGTTTGTAACTTCTAAGTGCCTGGTATGGCCTTCTGTATGCTGCGTGCCCTCAATCTGAGAAGGTAGGTGTTGGCGGAAGTTTCCTGTCTCGAATTTTAAAGTGCGTGGCTTGTAGTATGTGTTATTTGCGCCCTGCGCAGGGAGCACAGCCTTCAGCTCCTGGCAGCAATGTATGAGGGCATTTATGCCGCAGCAAATATGTGAAGGGGCTGAATACTCGCACTGAGAAAGTTAGTGCTGTAAGTGTGAACCTTCATTTTAATGGAATTGAAGGAAAGTAACCATGGGCAGGAATGGCCTCATAAACGCTCGTGTCCTTAACGTAATATGGTTATTTCAGAATTGCACTGTATGCAGATATGCCGACACTGTTACATACAACATATGCATCCGGCATAAGGAAGTTAGACAGAATGTCGGGGCAACGATGGAAATGGGGTGAACGCCCTCCACAATGCCCTTGTTGGAAGCATTGTTGGAAGCATTGCTGGTAGCATTGTTGGAAGCATTGTTGGAAGCATTGCTGGAAGCAATGTTGGAAGCATTGTTGGAAGCATTGCTGGAAGCATTGCTGGAAGCATTGCTGGAAGCATTGCTGGAAGCATTGCTGGAAACAAGGGAATGCTCTTCTCAGTGCCTTTGAATGTTGAAATCCAGCAAAGGCCTTATGCTTCCTTGATTCAAATTGTACTTTTTGTCAGCATAGCCAAATGTGCTCTACGAGCTGCCCTCCACCCTCTTTACTACTTGCAGTATCTCTCTGGACGTAAACGCTTGGACCCCTAGGACAGTTCCATCGACAGCTTTGCGCATACGCAGCCGTAGTTTAACAATGTTATATTCCAAATTCACATCCGCAGCATCCTTCTGACTAGTGTTACCCTTGCCCCCTAGGACAGTTCCTGCGACAGCTTTGCGCATAAGCTGCCGTAGTTTTGACAATGTCCCATTCCAAATTCACATCCGCAGCATCCTTCTGACTTGTGGTACCCTCGCCCCCTAGGACAATTCCTGCGACAGCTTTGCGCATAAGCTGCTGTTGTTTTAAACAAGGTTCTATTCCAAATTCACATCCGCAGTATCCTTCTGACTAGTGGTACCCTCGCCCCTTAATACAATTCCTGCCACAGCTTCGGGCATAAGCTGCTGTAGTTTTAACAATGTTCTATTCCAAATTCATATCCGCAGCATCCTTCTGACTAGTGGTACCCTCGCCCCTTAGGACAATTCCTGCGACAGCTTCGCGCATAAGGTGCCGTAGTTTTAACAATGTTCTATTCCAAATTCACATCTGCAGCATCCTTCTGACTAGTGGTACCCTCGCCCCCTAGGACAATTCCTGCGACAGCTTCACGCATAAGCTGCAGTTGTTTTAACAATGTTCTATTCCAAATTCACATCCGCAGCATCCTTCTGACTAGTGGTACCCTCGCTCCCTTGGACAGTTTTGCGCACGAGCTGCAGCTGCAGTTCGACATCCGGCTAGAAAATCCGCACATCATCCAGCCCTCACAGGTAGTTTCCTGTCGTGACCTTCTCTCGTCGGGAGCCATTTTCAGGCCAATTTTGCAGCCCCCCTAATCCGCAGTGGTTTGAACCGTGTTATCTGTGGTGGAGGAGCTTTAGAGCACTCGCTTGTAATGTGATGAGCCTTGTTATCTGTGGTGTAGGAGCTTTAGAGCACTCGCTTGTAATGTGATGAGCCTTGTTATCTGTGGTGGAGGAGCTTTAGAGCACCCGCTTGTAATGTTTTGAGCCTTGTTATCTGTGGTGGAGGAGCTTTAGAGCACCCGCTTGTAATGTTTAAAGCCTTCGTATCAGCGGCGGAGGAGCTTTAGAGCACCCGCTTGTAATGTTTTGAACCGTGTTACCTGTGGTGGAGGAGCTTTAGAGCACCCGCTTGTAATGTTTAAAGCCTTCGTATCAGCGGTGGAGGAGCTTTAGTGTACCCGTTTGTAATGTTTTGAGCCTTCGTATCTGCGGTGGAGGAGCTTTAGGGTACCTGCTTGTTTAGTTGCTCCGTATCCTTGATTGTTGTGGAAAGAATGGTTTACCACTTCCCGTTAGTTTTGTCTTTTTGTCATCCAGCCCTCAATGGTCTGTGCTGCCAAGGAAGAACAAAAGGAGGGTCTTCCATCCAGCCCTCATAAATTTGTATTATACATTATACTGTATAGTTTATACACCTTAGAAAGAAAAAATAGAGGGAGGGGGATTCGCTGAAGCCATTTTCTTATCTGCACGATAGATTGAGGTCATGCAATCTAGTATTTCTCTTCCATGGGAGGAACGATAGAGCCAGGGATCAAACGAGGAGGACTGTAGCTAAACCCCAATCTGCACAGTAGGCAGAAATAAATACCGCAACATACTCTTGCTTTGTGTGTCGTTATCTGCTACGTGCTTGGAAGGCAATCTTGGAGATGCACAGAACGTGCAAACTTTGATGCCTGCATCTGCCTTTCTGCGTGCTTTGCAATGCAAGATATGAAATTGCAACGTCTCTGTCGTACAAAGCAGGACGCAAAGCAGAATTGCTCATCAAACTGTTTCAGAAGAGGTGCGCTGTCACGTTTCTCAATGATTTTAACACCTGAACGCGTTTGCCTGCCAATGGTGTGTAACACCTCTGATATGTACCCCAACAACACCTGATGGTGCTTGGTGCACTGCCACACCTGATTGTGTAAGACCTCTGATATGTACCCCAACAACACCTGATCGCGCTTAGTGCACTGCCACAGCTGACCATGTAAGACCTCTGATATGTACCCCAACAACACCTGATGGTGCTTGGTGCACTGCCGCACCTGATTTTGCTTGGCTGTTTATGATCGTGCTTGGTGCACTGCCACACCTGGTCGTGCTTGGCTGTTTATGATTGTGCTTGGTGCACTGCCACACCTGATCGTGCTTGGCTGTATTGCTCCACAGTCTTGGTTGAGCGTATTGATCAATCTGTAGACCCTCAGCAAACAGCATGCCACATTTTACTTCTCTCATTTCAGAACTACGTTTTTTTCCGTCCCAGGTGTGGGTGGGCGTTTTGGACCGTGGGCCCTCTGGAAACAGTCTGTGCTCAAATTACCAGTCCCGGAATGACGTTGGGTGGGTAAAAATCATGAAGGAGAAAGAAACTGGTATGCAGGCAGCGGAGTCGATCAGTTTTTCTTGTGGAAACAGTCTGTGCTCAAATTACCATTCCCGGAATGACGTTGGGTGGGTAAAAATCATGAAGGAGAAAGAAACTGGTATGCAGGCAGCGGAGTCGATCAGTAATTCCTATGGAAACAGTCTGTGCTTCTGTGCTCAAATTACCAGTCCCGGAATGACGTTGGGTGGGTAAAAATCATGAAGGAGAAAGAAGCAGGTATGCAGGCAGCGGAGTCGATCAGTATTTCTTATGGAAGCAATCCGTGCTTAAAGCAAAAGGCTAAAAACGATGATGGGTGGATTGAATCAAGGTGAAGACAGATTTTTGTGTACAAGCAGCGCAGTTCAGTAGCCCCTCTGTTTGCTGAAACACCAACCTGAAATGACAATGGATGGGTACTCACCAAGAAAAGGAAAATTGATGCAGGCAGTAAGCGGAAATTCAGTGGATTCTCCGAATCATTTTTGTTTACTGTATGAGCTCAATCGTCTTCCTTAACATATTTTGAGCTGGGTGTCATTGAAAGGAAAAAACGTTCCATCACAGGGATATTACAACTAGGAATGTGATTTGTCACCGCTCCCCACATCAACACATAGAACGGACCCCCATGCACCGACGATAAGAACCCTTGTTAGCCTTAGTTGCTTTAAAGGCGGGGGTGACTGACTTGCAATTCCGAGAATTTTTTTATGACTGAGTAATGCAATGCACAAGTAATGAAGTACAAAGGGTACGGATGTGCTTGTACCCTCCACCTCCAGAATTGCAAGCAGACTGGAAAACCTACATCTAGGCACGCGCATGCTTGCTGCAGACACAACACATTCTGTGCGCTGCCACATTAGGACTTGTGGGGCAATGTAGTGGCAAGCCTTGCGTGTGTTGTGTCACCAAGATATGTGCTTTCAATGTTCAATCGTGTTCAAAGTTATGCAAGTACACAGGCACGTGGTTATACTGTGAACCGTGCACACACACACACACACACACACATACACAACACACACACACACACACACACACACACACACACACACACACACACGCACATGCACACACACATACACACACACACACAAACACACACACACTTACACACACACTCTTAAGCACACACACACACACACACACACACACACATACACACACACACACTTTGCTCTCATATGCGACTGGCGTGCAGGTACAAGGAGGATCTTGGGAACGCGGTTGCGAATTTTGCGCGTATGATCCCAGATGGACTGCTCGTGTTCTTTCCTTCGTACGGGGTGCTTGAAATGTGTCTTAAGCACTGGAAGGAGAACGACAGAGGTGCGGTTTATGACAATCCTTTTTGAGCTGTCATTGGTACCCAAGATATTTAGACTGCCTGTGCAATTTTTTTGTGTAAAATACCAGAACTGGGTCTCAAGCACTGGAAGAATGTGACAGATCTGGCTTTGGACGATCCCTCTAGTCTTTGGTCGGCAACCAAGATTGCTGAGGCCTGTTTTTGCCCCCTTTGTGCAGAGGAAACGTGTGACGCCTGTTTTCCCCCCTTTGTGCAGAGGAAACATCTGAGGCCTGTTTTTACCCTGTGTACAGCTTAAACGGAATCCGTGTCTGAAGCTGGAAGGGAACAGACACGAGTTGTTATCTGGGATGACCGTGCGTATGTTCTCTCTTTTTTCCATCTGCTTCAATTTCTTGACTTGATTATATACTGTCACTGTGCCTCTGGCATCACGATGTCTTGTATATACACAAAATACAAAAAACATACCGTACTGTACTTATGTCACCGCGCTACGCAAACTTTTTTGACCCCCTCGCGGTGTGTCGGCGGCGGCGGCGGTAATTTAGATATCTCAGTGACAAGGGCCTCGCGAAGCTCGCATTGTAATTAATTAATTAGTTTTAAGCATGAACGGGGACAGTGCCGGAAAAGTCTACCAAGCCGCCCCTCAAGGCCCCCAAGGTGGACAAACAGCTGTGAAGGCTGGCCCTCTCTTGGGGAGGAAGGACACCAAGAGGAAGGGCGTCTTAAATCCCTTCACGTGCACATGCACGCAGACGTACCCCCACACACATACACAGACACACACACACAAACACACGCACACACACACATACACACACGCACGCACAAGTACATAACGCATGCACACACACATACGTACACAACCGTATACACACGCACGCACGTACACAACGCACGCACACACACATACGCGCACGCACACAAATAAGCAATCACATAAGCGCACGCACGCATGCATGCGCACGCACACACACGTATGCGCGCGCACACACACACACACACATACCCGCATGCACGCACACACATGAATGGGACTAGTATACATATGTATACACGTATGTGCACACGTATGCGCGCGCACACACACACACACACACACACACACACACACACACGCACACATACACATGCACGCACAAGTACACAATGCATGCGCGCATGTATGTACACACACACACACACACACACACACACACACACACACACACACACACACACACGTACGCGCACGCACACACACACGTACGCGCACGCACGCACGCACACATGCGCACGCACGCACACGTACACGTGCACACGCGCGTGCGTACGCATGTAGGTGCAGCTCAATAGGCCACAAGGTCCTCGCATAGGCTTGCATTGTGTTTAATAATTATGTGTTGCCCCCCTCGCATTGCTCGCATTGGGGTTTATTATTTGAGTTTTTTCAAACCTCGGATTGGTCACGGTAGTACAAAAAGAATTTTATTTTTTGATGTCACATTCTCTCTTGTTTTGATGTTTTGCAGGTACCTTAGGCAGCACGATGTCTCGCATTACAAAAAACAAAAACGTAAGAAATTTTTGTTCTGCTCTCTTATTATGATGTTTTGTAGGTACCTCTGGCAGCACGATGTCTCGCATTACAAAACACAAAGCGCCCTTCGTGGAGCCACGGGATGGCTCACAATTCCAGCAGGTACGCACACACACGCACATGGGTCACAACTTCGGCAGTTACGCACACACACGCACAAACAAGCACATGGGGCACAGTTCTATTCCGGCTCGTATCCACCAAACTGCTGGAGGGGGATTTTTACACTTGTGCCCAATACCAAAAGAGACACTGAACTGGCTAAAAGAGACACTGAACTGGCTAAAAAGAGACACTGAACTGGCTAAAAGAGCCCTCCTAGCAGAGAAACGAGAAAAGCATCTGGGCCGTTGACACCCATACCTGCCAACAAAAACTGAGCTTGCCACA
>Ga0307947_1001692_pt1 | contig 17552 bp, 21 predicted proteins | sample OrgLakmetagen232_FD_201840 | JGI IMG/M metagenome (GOLD analysis project Ga0307947, IMG submission 201840) | Saline water microbial communities from Organic Lake, Antarctica - #232 | ecosystem: Environmental > Aquatic > Non-marine Saline and Alkaline > Saline | place: Antarctica: Organic Lake...
CGTGGAACGGTGGCGTGTGTGTGTGTGTGTGTGTGTGTGTGCGTGCGCGCGCACATGCGTGCGTGCGTGTGTGCGTGGTGTGTGTGTGTGTGAGTGTGTGTGTGTGTGTTGTGTGTGTGCGTGCGGCTGTGCGTGTGTGCGCGAGCCTGCGCAAGGCATGTGAGTGTTCACCTGGATGCAAGTCCCAGCGACACTGTCTGCCAGAATAGGGATTTTTGTGCGCTCTTTTGTATGCCCACCCCCTGCGGCTGGTAAACTGCCCTTCATAGCTCCAATTCCTTGACAGGCATTCTTAGAGCAGTGCCATGTTGTCACAAGTAATATATATAAAATACTCTAACATGCAGGATTTGTTTATTTTCAATCATTTGGCTCTACTTTTTCCCATCATTTTGCCAACCATAGCTGAAAGTAAGGGTTTCAAAGGTTGTGCTAGGGAAAGCTAAGGCAGGTTTCCCTGCCAATATCACTTTTGGCCGCTAAAGACGGTGTCAGTAATAGTGCACGTGCAGCAGCAGCAGAAGCAGCAGCAGAAGCAGCAGCAGCAGCAGCAGCAGCAGCAGCAGCAGTGGCAGCAGCAGCAGCAGCAGCAGCAGCAGAGGTAGCAGCAGCAGCCGTTGCGAGGCGGGAAAACATAGCTGCGACATGTTTTCCCAGGATGTCTTCGATGAGCTGCCCCACGTGCCCGCTGAGCAGCCAGATGAGGAGATGGGGGAGGCTACCCTTCAACGAGACAGTCACCCCCAGGAGGAGGAGATAAGCCAGGAGGATGCATGGGCTGTCATCACCAGCTTTTTTGAGGAGAAAGGCCTGGTGCGCCAGCAGCTGGACTCCTTCAACGAGTTCGTGTCCAACACCATGCAAGAAATAATCGACGAGGGCTCAGAGATCCGCATCACGCCCGAGAACCAGCTGAACCCTGGAGGCCAGGAGGAGGGCGCTGACAAGGAGTACAAGATTAAGTTCGGACAGATCTACCTCAGCAAGCCCCTCGTCACGGAGCATGACGAAGACACGGATACGCTGTTCCCCAGAGAAGCCCGGCTGCGAAACCTTACGTAGGGCTCGGGCTGTGAGGGGTGTTTGCACACACACACACACACACACACACACACACACACACACACACACACACACACACACACACACACACACACACACACACACACACACACGCGCACGCGCACGCGCACGCGCACGCGCACGCACACGCACACGCACACGCACACGCACACGCACACGCTCACCATACACGCACACACGCACACACACGCACGCACTTATGCATACACACGCACACGCACGCGAACGCACAAGCAGTGCACACACACAAAAGCACACACAAAATCACGCACACACAAAATCACGCACACACACAATCACACACAAACATACGCACGCACGCACGCACGCATGCACGCACACATGCACATACGGATGTACACACACATACCTACACACCTTTGCACACTCACACATGCGCACACTTGCATGTGCGCGTGCATGCACACTCGCGCGTATGTGTATGCACACATGCAAAGGCACCTACACATACTATCGCGCACACACACAGACATACACTTTTGTATGCCTAATTGCAACACACAATCTCACAGATACACACAAATGATACCTACTTCCACACATACTTGCACACACCCATGCACACGCTTACACATGCACACTCGCACGCACGCACAAGCACATATGCATAGGCACATGCATGTTAAAGGCACGCATTCACATTTGCAAATACACTTCCATTCACAAGGCGGATGCATTCACATGGATACAGTCACAAACACAAGCATACACATTCACACAAAAGCGCACCCACATACCCACACATGACCACGTGTACAAAGATGTAGACATGCACGCGTGCTCACATGTGCAAATTATACATGACTCCATACAAACTTGTGCATACACATGTACAAAGGTGCAGACATGCACGTACACGCATACAAATCAAGATCGCACACATTCACAAATCACAACCGTTTTAGTTTCCAAATCTTGCATTCATTGCGCTCATCCTGTCTACATGCTACTCCTGAGAAAGTCCCTGTACTGCTCACCTTATCACTCACGCGCTTTGAGCGTGCCTGCCGGTGATTTTTAACACACCTTTTGAAAATGGTTACAGGGCATCCAAGCTGCAAGTGAAGCAAAGATTTAGCCTCGCACAGGACGAGCCACATTGACATATCCTAGCTTGCGCACAACTGCATGCTCTCATTCGCACACCGCAAACATTACTTGCTGTTAAATCTTCTTTCATGCAATCAATTCCATACCCTGCCATGCTGCCACAGGTATTGCGCCCCCATGTACATAGACATCGAGAAGATTGAGATCACCAAGACTGAAGAGGGGGACTCGCATGAGGATGTGGTCAAGTATGACAAAGTCTTCCTGGCTAAGGTGAGTGTTTTCACATTATCATTCAGCACACCTGCGTGCACGTACAAAGAAAGCTGGTGCTGTCATATGGTTTGATTACTACCGACGTAGCGCTTCCATGCTTTACTATCAAATTTCAGTTCTTCCTGCGGGCATGCACGCACAGGTGCCCATCATGCTGCGCTCGAGGTTCTGTTCCCTTTGCGACCACTCAGACAAGGAGCTGACAGAGCTTGGCGAGTGCCCCTATGACCAGGTGCTGGTTGGTGGATCAAGCATATTGATTATAAGTGGAAAGCGTAATCTCGTTCGTTTATATTCTCTGCCACCCCAGTTGCTTGCTTGTCCTCTCTTGACCCATCCAAACTCCATTGCAGCCCTGTATTTCAGACCGCCCCCTGATTTCCTGTATGTGAACACGCAGGGCGGCTACTTTGTGATCAACGGCAGTGAGAAAGTGCTTATTGCCCAGGAGCGCATGGCCAATAATCATGTGTATGTTTTCAAGAAGAGCCAGCCATCCAAGTACTCCTACGTGGGAGAGATGAGGTCAGTGGCTGCCGCAGCCTGTTTGTGTTGACTGCCTCAAAAGTGATGCTCTGAGGAAGCTTGAATTTGTGCCCGCCCTTTAGCTGGTGCCCAGTGCTGCCAACATCGCTACCCAGGTCTGTGCTTGAGAATAGCACCCGCAATGCCAGCACCATGTCTGTGAAGATGCTCACCAAGGGCATGAAGAAGGGCTCTGCAGCCGGCAGTGTGATTCGGACACAGGTGCGCAGCGCCCAAAGCAACACATTTCACTCTGTATCAGAACATTTCACAAATCTGCTGCAAGGCTAACTCTGCTGTGTGTGGTTATGTGCCACCTACTGTTGATATTAACGAGTGCAAAATGGTTCTCAGGTTTTTCATTTTATACACGGCACACCATCCCTGCTCCCTCAGTCATCTTTAAACGCAGACAAGCACATCCCAGCAAAAATCTATGCGTAGCTCCCAGCTCTGACTCCCGCTCACTCGCTGCAGATTCCTTACATCAGAGCAGACATTCCGATCCTCATCCTCTTCCGTGCCCTAGGCTTTGTGGTAAGAGTCTGTAGTCCATATGCACGTTTGTCTCATGCATCCTAGTTCATTTGATCTGATGTCTTGTCAGAGGAATCTTAAAGCTTGTCAATGAGTTGTTATTTGAAGTCCTACTTGTAATGTTTTCCTGTTCCTACAATTCTAACTTACCTGATCCTTTTTGGCAAGCCTTATCCTTTGTTTGTCTAAATGCCCTGTTCTCCTGCCCAGGCTGACCGAGACATTTTAGAGCACATCGTGTACGATTACAATGATACAGAAATGATGGAAGCTCTACGCCCTAGCATTGAAGAAGCACAGCCCGTGCAGTCACAAGAGCTGGCGCTTGATTACATCGGTGAGTGTGTTGGCTGGGAGGTGATGGCTAGAGCAACTAAGAGTAGCCTTGTTCATCGGCTTAATCTGTCGCACAAGGGCTTTGACGCCCTAAGTTGACATCACAATGTGTAATGTGTAGCTGCTCAGTTAAGCATACAAAACTCCATACAATGCTCACGCTAATAGGCAAGCGCGGCAGTGCAATTGGTGTGACCAAGACAAAGCGGATCGAGTACGCGCGCGAGATTTTACAGAAGGTAAGAGAAATTCTCTTTTTTCAGGCATTTGGTCTAGATGTCAGCCAGACGTTTATCAATAAGTGCTCAGATGGGGATCAGACTTGCAACATTGCTTAGTCCGTGTGATACTTATTTGTTCAAGCTAAGCATCGTGCTTGTTCTTAACCACTGCCCATTGCTTCTGTTTCTGTGTAGGAGATGCTGCCCCACGTCGGCATAGGGGAGTACACAGAGACTAGGAAGGCGTTCTTTGTGGGGTACATGGTGCACAGGTAGGTCACCTTCTCTGCAGCTGCTGGTAGGTAGATTGACATATTTGGCTCCTCTTGCGTCCTTTGTAGTCTGTGAAATGTATGTTTAAAAAAGGGTAACGAGGGATTGCAATTCGCCGGGGACGCTCAGTCCAAGGTGAGCTTCATCCTTGTGCATCACTTTGGTAAACTTTTTGAAAATGGCACAGATTGTACCCATTATGTTTTTTGACCTCGCACAATAATGTCACCTTTGTTGTAATTAGAATGGCGCAAAATGACAGGTAGCAAACTTTGACTCGATTCTGTTTTGTTTTCTCATGTCTGTAGATGAATTGTGGGGTGCACTGGGGCCATCATTATTATAAACAAAGAGGCTGCAGTTCTCCTGGCCTTGTCGTTGCAACCGTGGGATGACCATGTTCTGGAAGGTTTTTGGTGCCGTTTTGTCTTATTTATGACCCCCTCCCAGAACTGGACACCCCTTCTGGAGGATGAGTGGTCAATCATCATCGTCGCTTCACGCTGACAACTCAGTACGCCTCACACCTGGCATGTCTCATCAAGGGCACGACCCACCCACCCCCTTACGGACGATAGATGGTCTAAATAAATAACCTTGCTTCTGATTTGCTTCAGGCTGATGCTGGTAGCGCTCAAGCGTCGAGGTGAGGATGATCGGGACCACTATGCCAACAAGCGCATGGATTTGGGAGGGCCCTTGCTTGCCAGCCTGTTTCGCCTGCTGTTCCGCAAGCTGTGCAAGGACATGCGGCAATACGTGCAGAGGTGCGCAGTAGCGTCCTTGCTCATGCACGCTAATGCAGTGATCGTCTTAAGGCCTTTCCCACGCAAAGCAGGATGCTTCTGTCCCTCTTGTCTCTGCTGTTCTGACATATTATTGGTAACCAAACCTAGCTTCAAATAATTTTGAAGCCTAGCCAGTGTGTGTTTTTGGCGCAGGTGTGTCGACAGTGGCAAGGATATCAATGTTCCTAGTGCCGTCAAGACACAGACCATCACACGTGGCCTCAAGTACTCCCTGGCCACTGGTAACTGGGGGCAGCAGGGGACGCAGGGCATCCGCTCAGGCGTCTCACAGGTGCAGAAGCTGTGGTTGCCACGTGCACAGAATGCATACTTGGCACTTTTTTGAAAATCATTTTCACCTTTTAAACTAGCCTGAAATGAGGCTAGGTGACCGCAGAGGGGTATTTTTTACTTTCTTGGCATGCTGCTACAAAGGCATCATGTGATGCGAGCTCAAAGAAAACAATTAACAATTTCGACGCGAGCAATTAAAGGGGAGCAACATTAATTGATAAAACATAATGCAAGCCTACAAGCCTTCTGGCCCTCTGAGCTGCACGTGCACGCGTGTGCATGCGCGCGTACATGTGCATGGGAAAGGAGTTCCCCCCTTGCTTTCTTCTTCCCTTCCCCCTCTTCCTCCTCCTCTTTCTCCCCCCTTTCTTGCTGCTTGCTGCTGTCTTCCCTGGGGCAGCCTCCAGGATGGGCTTGATGACTGCATGGGCCACCAGTTGCTCTTGGGCTTCCGTCTGGTGTCCTTCCCCAGGGAGGCCCAACCCCCTGTTGCTGATGCTTGTCAGCACAAGCCTGCCTGTTTTTTTCTTCTTTGCAGCTGCTGCTACAGCATCTGCTCTGCCTTTGCCGAACTGTCCTCTGCAACCCGCAGACTGTGCGCCTTTGCTGCTCAATGCTTTGCTGCCGCCTCCTCACTTGCTGTTCAATTACTGGCTCGAAACAGTCAGAGACGCTAAGCCGTTTGTGCCCTTGAGACCCGTCCCTGTTCATGATCTCAAAATCAAATCATTTTGCCCGACACGAGCTTAGCAAGGCCGGTATTTTGAACGCACTGCAAGGGGAATGGAAGTGTTGCAGTGCGCGGTGATATGAGTTCCCTACAATAGACAGGACTGCATGCTGCTGCCGTTTTTCGTACAGGTTCTGAATCGGCTGACGTATGCATCCACTTTGTCACACTTGCGGCGTGTCAACAGCCCTATTGGACGAGAAGGCAAGCTTGCCAAGCCACGGCAGCTGCACAACAGGTAATAGAAGATCACCTGAGGTAGAAAGACGCAATATGCATCCTGCACGGTCTTATTCCAACTTCTGTGTTCTTGCAAGATGCTAATGTTGCCGTCACGTATACTGCCATGCTCTGCAGTTTGTGGGGCATGATGTGCCCAGCTGAAACACCCGAAGGCCAGGCTGTAGGCCTAGTAAAGAACTTGGCGCTCATGGCCTACATCACAGGTATGCATACATTAAGCGGGTTATACCAGTACCCGGCATTAATACAGCTTGTGTGCCCTCCAGGGGGAGGGCATTCCCACACAAATGAGGGTCTGCTTACTGGATACTGCAGTCAATTCCCCCGGCTGCACTGCTCCAAAATCATTCACCACGGATGTACTCCATGGAGTCCAAGGCTATTAACAGAAAAAAGAAGTCAGAAACATGGGGGGCTCATGTATGTGTGGTGGGGTGTGGGAGGCAGAGCAAGGGGGTACAGGGAGGAAGTAAGATCCGAATTTGACTTCTGAACGCTTTATATAAGTTTCGGATTCTTTAACAAGCGTCCTGCTTCAACGAATGGGCAGGAAAGGAAAGTGGGTCATTCCGCTCAAGGCAATATTAGAGTCTGACAAGAGCTCGTACCAATGCTATTCTGCGTGTATTTAGCATATTTCCACCGAGTGTACAAGGGAATTGTCAGTCAAGAGTTTGCTCACTGTTCCTAATTTGCACCCATTCCATAGTTTAATATGCACCCTGCTTTCTCACCTTCAATGTAAACATAGGAAAATTACTTAATTGTTGCGCAGCCAGTGCCAGGGAGTAAAACTATGCATTTCCTCTGCCAGTAATTGATCTAGCACAGATACCCTTTGTAACAAGAACAGGGTAGAAAGTATGTTCAACTTGGCAGCATGTATAATGATTCGACCTGTCTTATGGTTGCATCCCGAAATCCATGCCGATTATATCAAGTGATTCCTTGAAGTCAGATGATCAGTTATATTCAACTCCTGACAGAGATCCCAAATCTCCTGAATATCAGGTGTGAACCCTTATTAGCCTAAGATTGGCTATGTCAGAGGCCCGTAACTTGTAATTTTAAAGCAGCTTTGGAAAACGGGCACCTAATAAATGTGCAACCTACTATTATCTCTTGATTTGTACCAGAAAAGTAGTTGCCTGCTATTCTGCGCAAGGATTTATACCTTTACATGCCAGGATAAATGCATTGCCAAATCTAAAGCCTGTTTACGAAATATGAACTTCAAGGTTTAGCCTTTGCCCTCAAACTGCCCTGCATGCGTCTCAAATCACACTCACTGCCCCTTTAAACAGTTGGATCACCCTCTGCACCTTTGCTTGAATTCTTGGATGAATGGACCACGGAGTACTTGGAAGAAATTGCGCCTTCTGTCATCCCTCAGGTATAAGTAATAAAATAAAAACACGCACAGCTTGCTCAGTCGTCAAGTTTACATGGGAAAGTACGGAAGTTATGCTAGATAAGGGATTTCATATTTTTGGCTAACCCTTGATGAACTTGTACTCTCCTACCTCTGCGAAATGGATGAACTTGTACTCTCCTACCTCTGCGAAATGGAAAGCGGTTGCGTTTTCCTGCTCTTTTTTGAGGACTTGTTTTGATCGCCTGGCACTTAGCAGTGCATATACCATCTCTGCCTGACTTCAGCGAGCATTCCTGCTCTGCAGTTTTGTCTAGCCACAAAGTGCCGTGTCTTTGTAAACAAGAATCAACAATTCATGGTCAGGAATCTATCTTTGCACACTTGTGAAAAAGGGCTATTTAATAACCGCCATTAAACTACTTTGCCCCTGACTACTCCCATATTGCTTGTTTATCTCCAGATTCAAGTCAAGTGTACCCCGATTGCTTGTCCTGCTCACTTATGTGTTTTTTGTTGGCTCTGCTGGAGTCCTACATGCATGCTGCTCCCAATTTGTGAATGCTGGACGTCTGCTTTTGCTTGTAGCCAGTTTCCTTTTATTCTCTACGTTTTCTTATTTTTGCTCTACAGTCCACCAAGGTGTTTGTAAATGGAGTGTGGATAGGGATTCACCGAGAGCCGCAAACCCTGGTGCGCACGCTCAGACATTTGCGGCGTCGCGTGGACATCAACACAGAGGTAGGGAAGGTGCTCTGTCAATTTGGCTTTTGCAAGTTGCAATTGTTTCACATGATGGCTGTCAGAGTAAAACAGTGCCTCTTTTCTGCCACCACAAGAAAAATAAAAATGGGTTAGCGCTTGCCAGCACAACAATCGCCGGGGACTGTGACAGCAGGGTGACAATGTATTGCTTTCCTCTCTTTTCAGCCTAAATTGTTTACGCCTTGCCCCATTCTCTCAGGTGGGCGTCATATATGACATCCCTTTAAAGGAGCTGCGTCTGTTCACAGACTACGGCAGAGCCAGCCGTCCCATTTTTGTGGTGGATGACCAGCACCTGCTCATCAAAAAGAGTGACATCGTCAAGCTCCAGGTCTGTGATGCCAAACTTTTCCTTGTTTCTTGCAGTGGGTGTCGGTTTGCTCGGCTGGGTGGATGGGTATGTGCAATGTGTATTACAAGATTGCAAGGAAGCAGGGGAGAGGGGTACTTTTACAGGGAGCCATGCGTATCGCAGTTACCGCAGTGATGCGTATGCATTTCAAACTGCTACGGTAGTGGATGTAGCACTTTAAATCTCTCGAACCTAAAAATGTTTCATGATTAATCACCGTTGTGTATTACATGCTATACTCTCCAGAACAAGGAAGAGACAGAATATGGCTGGAATGACCTTGTGGCATCAGGCTACGTAGAGTATGTAGACACAGAGGAGGAAGAGACCACCATGATTGCCATGAACATCAAGGACCTGGCAGCTGCTCGCCAGAACCCACAGGTGGGCGAAGGACAGCATAGCCTGCAGCTCATGTTCTTGCTTTTCATCTTTCTGGTCTACCTTGGTAGGTCTAATCTCCACTTATCCTCGTAGGTGTTTGTGTCTCCAGCAGCTTACCTTCCTAATGTTCTGTTCATTGCCACCTCATCACAGGGTGCCTACTCCTCCACCTATACGCACTGCGAGATACACCCTTCCATGATTCTCGGCGTGTGTGCCTCCATCATCCCTTTCCCTGACCACAACCAGTCACCTCGAAACACGTACCAGAGTGCTATGGGCAAGCAGGCTATGGGCATGTACTGTACCAACTACCAGAGTCGCATGGACACCCAGGTATGCTTGTGCTGAAGATTGGAAGAGGAGTTAAGTATCTGGTTTAGGAAGGATTGCAGTTGCCTGCTAGCACAGTTGCAGCTATTAGTAGGTAGGAAATAAGGCACCGTGTTAGGTGCCTTACTTGTGCGTTTAGTCCTGTCTATTTGTACAAAGGGTGACGTTGGTCTGAGCACATGCTCTGGTAACTTGTAATGCCAGCTTCACTTTTCTGATGTTAGATAGGTTTCTATTTGATGTGTAAGTGGTTGCCCCTCAAAAGCAACAGAATGGAACCTGTCCGGACTTTAAAACTGGCCCTCTCTGGTATTTCATCTGCAAAGCTTGCTGATAGGTCAGTGAGGCAGCAAAGCTGTCAAACCCTCCAAAAACCTGCATAACGCATACGCTAAGTGCTGACGCAACATGCTGACATGCTTAAACTGAGACCATCACGATTTTGTTGAGTGGCAAAAATTTATGTAGTCCATTCCCGCCCAAATCTTAGTCAAGAATATACATTGCATCATGTTTAACATCAATTGGCTTCAGGGTTTTGTGCTGTACTACCCCCAAAAGCCACTGGTCACAACTCGTGCTATGGAGTATCTCAAGTTTAGAGAACTCCCAGCAGGTAAGCACAAAACCTCGACTGCGGTTCTGAGTTAATGAAATTTTTTTTTTGTTGAATGCATCCATTTGAATTTTTCCTGTGAATGCTATTTGAGGGAATGGATCAAGGCTTGTGTGATTGGGTTTGTTGATGGCAGATCTTTATTCAAATGAGGCTATCAATGTTTTTGTTGGGTGCATTGCTTGCAGGTATCAATGCCATTGTGGCAATCGCATGCTACAGCGGCTACAATCAAGAAGACTCACTGATGATGAACCAGAGCTCCATTGACAGAGGGTTTTTCCGGTCCATCTTCTACCGTGCCTACAAGGTTAGAAATCCTTTCTTCCATGCCTACAAGGCTAAAGGCCTTACGTAAAGGAGCTGCTTTGTATAATTGTCCTGCATATTTCTACTCGTATTATATCTCATTGCACTCAGCATCCTTGAACGTGCCTGCTCGCTCGTTTCTCCTTGTTGTGCCTTTGCAGGACGAAGAAAAGAAGCAGGGGAGCATGTCAAGAGAAGAGATTGAGATGCCCAACCCAGACAACACTATGGGCATGCGGCACGGCACCTATGACAAGCTGGATGAGGATGGCCTGGTGCCCCCAGGTAGGGGGCTTTGGTTTGGCAGGAGGACGCTAGAAAGGTATAAAGGAATGAAGACAGTGAAGAGTACAGGGGTATGCTTCAATAGACCCAGTTTGACTTGCCATGTAATCTGCCACCTTAATGGCAGTAAGCTGAAATATTCTTGGTAATCTGTAAATCCCCCATTACAGGCACCCGTATCAGTGGCGAGGACATAATTGTTGGCAAGACTGTGGCACTGCCTGAGGATCCTAGTGGTGCTGTGCAGCGCTATAGCAAAAAGGACGCGTCGCTTGCTCTGAGAGGGCAAGAAAGTGGGGTGGTGGACCAGGTAGGCTACCTGACCCTCAGAGGATTATGTTGTACCATGCCATGGCACACTGCCATTCATTGCTGAAGGCTCTCTCCAATCCTTGATACATCTACCTTTTGCGTCATTAAATGAGCACTAGGATAGATAAGTTAGATCAATGCTGAGCGATAGAGATACAACACCTCTAGCAGTCCTGCCTACCAGGGACTGCCCTCGTTGCTAATTGTGCATGCGTTGTGTCAATCACCTTGCTCTTTTGTTGGCAGGTCATGCTGTCTACCAATGACCAGGGGCAGAAATTTGTCAAAGTGCGCATGCGCACTGTGTGCGTGCCACAAGTCGGGGACAAATTTGCTTCAAGGCATGGGCAAAAGGGAACCATAGGCATCACGTACACACAGGTGGGTCATTAAAAAGCAAGTCACCCTCCCATTCAATTTGTTCTTTCTGTGTAGCTTCACCTCCCTTAAGTTTATCAATCATATCCCTTAGTTTCACCAGCAGCTTGCCCACACAACAGTATTAGAAAACTTCACTGTTTTTTATAGACAACAGCTTGTACTGCATGGACAAACAATCTTAATCTTGCAGGAGGATATGCCCTTCACGAGTGAGGGCGTGGTGCCTGACCTGATAGTGAACCCCCACGCCATTCCCTCGCGCATGACCATTGGTCACTTGGTGGAGGCCCTCATGTCAAAGGTAAAGAAATGGGTGGTGCAAACCTTTTTAGATCCTGCATTTTAATAAATACCTGTATCACAGCATTTTTTGTCAAGCAGTTGCATGGCCTGAATTAAGTAATAGCGTATCTTCTGTACTTGTCTGCAGTGTCGTGCACCTGAAATGTACCTTTGGAGCATGCTTCTGCTCACTTTGTCAATTGCAAGCTTCCCTGCAACCTACTTAATGTCTGTCCTACAGTGCCGGAATTGTAGAAAAGGAGCAAAGAAGTGGGAAATCGATTACAAAGTTTCTAACATTGTTGCTCTTTAGAGAGGACGGAGGTTTGGGAAGGCTGTCAGGAATAACCATTTAGAGGTGCACCCTGATAAACCATCGTTCTCAATCATTTAGGCAAGGACCTAGCTCTTCATGAGTCTGCTGTACACGCAAGACTGTTTATGCTTTAGAATGTGGTATTTTGAGATGGAAGAAGAGGCCATCTTCGTATTGTGCTAGCAAGTCTGACAAACAATTTGGGTTGCCTCATGCTTATTTGTTTTCTCACGCCTTGATCATCAGGTAGCCTCCCTCATTGGAAGCGAAGGTGACGCCACTCCCTTCACTGATGTAACGGTGGCAAACATCAGTGACGCCTTGCACCAGCTAGGCTACCAGAGCAGAGGATGGGAAGTGATGTACAGCGGGCACACAGGTGGGTTGAGTGGAGCTGGTTCCAAGGAAATGTTACAAGAAGGAGGGGTATGGGATTGTTATTCTTACTGCGGCAAAAAAAGTGCAAAAGCATACTGACTCAATATATTGTTTTTTGGTGCCATCTGTGCTTTTACAGGCAGGCAACTATTGGCCCAAGTGTTTTTGAACCCTACTTACTACCAGCGCTTGAAGCATATGGTCGACTTTAAAATCCACTCAAGACAGAGAGGGCCATTGCAAGTAAGTGTGATTTTACTCTTTTTAATGTTTTTGCTCTACCAAGAGGATATGACCAGCACAGTTTAACTCACAGTCAAGCACAGTTCCAGCATACATCGTTTTTCTCAGGGATGGGTCATACAGACTTCTGAGACGTCCCATACGGTATAATACGCTATTAATACGCAGTACGCGTATAATACGAAAACGTATTTATGCTATTTTGGGGGGTACCCTGGGCTTGCACCAACCACCCTCCAACCAACACGAATTGTCCCCCCAGCCTCCAGAACATTATAATGCCTTCTGGTAAAGACCCTGAGTGGCATCGTGTTGTTGTTATGGGACAGAAGGGGCAGATTTACGAGATGCCAGATGCCAGATGCCAGGATTCCGAGATTTCAGCAGCGGTGCCCCCCGCATCCGCGAGCACTTCATGAGGCAGAATTCCAGCGTAGGTGTAGCAGCATGCAAAGCTGACCCGGCAGGAATCCTCAGGGCGTAGTCGCAGCGCTCGCTAGCAATGGGAGATATTGCCGACGCTCAAAGGGAGGAGCATGCAGGAAAAGAGAGGCATCTGCACAGGACTACAGCAAGCACATCAGCAGCAGCATCTACAGTCATTGGACACCTGCAGCAAGAGGGCAGTGACCAAGGCTTGTGTGGATGCAGCTGTTGCACAATTCATCTACGCTATAGGCACCACCTTATGGGTTGTGGTAGCAATAAGCAAGTGATCATGCTACGTTTTGAGGGGCTGGGAGTTCCTCTGGGGGCTCTAGAGGGCTTGGAAGTGCCTCTGGGGGGCTCTAGAGGGCCTGGGAGTGCTTCTGGGGGGCTCTGGGGGGCTTGTGGCTGCAAACTTCGTTAAGTGCCCAAAATCGTATTATACGGAGCAATTTGAAAAATACGGTTAAATACGTGATAAATACGATACGACGTATAATACGCCTACGCCGTATGACCCTTCCCTGGTTTTTCCTGTTTTGACAGGTGCTGAATCGGCAGCCAGTAGAGGGTCGTGCTCGTGATGGAGGGCTGCGCTTTGGAGAGATGGAGCGAGATTGCATCATCAGTCATGGAGCCGCCGCTTTCCTCAAGGTTAGAATTGTCTGCCCGGTACTTTTGAAGTCAACAAGTTCCAAAATGCAAGGTCCAGCATACTTATCTGTCACTGATCTTGCTCTGCACCAACTTAACCATCCCAGGAGCGCTTGTTTGACCAGAGCGACGCCTATCGAGTGCATGTGTGTGAGAAGTCAGGCCTCATTGCTGTGGCCAACTTGAAGAAGCAACAGTTCAGCTCGCAGATCTACAAGGCTGACTCAAACATTGTCCAGGTATGCACTTATTATGTTGGATTTTGCGCAAGGTCGTCTATCACTTTTGGGAGGCTACCCAGGTAATAACTTGGCTACGTTGAAAAGATGTGAACACCCCTGTTTAAAGCAAGGCTGTGCTTATAGGCCGTATGTCCATTTTCAGACCGTATATACGGTACAGTTACGGTACGGTACGGTCCAAAACCGTGTAATATGGTCGAAACGAAAGTACGGTACGGTACGGGAAACCGATGGACCGTACAAGCTTGCATGGCCACCCGTTTTGAGGCGCGTGCCCGCTCACCACTCGAAATTTCCGTCCCATCAACTATCATTATACTTATAACTAAGGAATGAAACAAAGATGAATAGAGGCCCAACACAAAAGAAGCAAGGGCAGGCTTTGGGGGAGGCCAGCCTGCCTGACCCCCAAAGCCTGCTGAGGGCCCCTGCATACCCCCTGCAGCAGGCCTTCAAGTGGGCCAGATTCAGAAGCAGGCAAGGGTTAGGAAGAATGCCTGGGTGTGGGAGCAGTTTGACAATCGTCCAGCTCCAACAGCAGGAGCAGCAGCAGCGGGGGGTGACCAGGAAATGGCAGAGGAAGAAGAGGCTGCAGCAGCCCCAGCTCCAGCAGCAGCACCAGCAGCAGCAGCAACAACAACAGCGGCAGCAGCGATGGAGGTTAAGAATGCATGCAAGCATCGCCCCAACGTGAGGTCAGCGCACGAGGCCCGCCTAAAGGAGCACCTGCTGAACATCACGATGTGTGGCTTCCTATCCTCTACAGCAGCAGCTGAGTGCCCAGCAGAAGAGGTGCAGAGCAAACTCAAGTCCCTGAGGCAGAGCAGCAGCAGCACCACCCATCATCAGGGCAGGTTTGAAGGCAGCGACAATTTTTTGACTGAGGCTTTCAAAGTTTGGACCGTACCGTACGCCGTACCGTATTTTACCGTATATATGGTCTAAAACCATATAAATACGGCTGTACGCCGTATTTCCGTACCGTACCATATAACCGTACACCGTACCGTACACCGTAGTGGCACAGCCCTGGTTTAAATATGGGAGTTCTTTGTGAGCAATGCCCTGAAATGGGAAGCACTTTGACTTTTAGTATAGGCAATAATACAAGCAAGTTATTTTCAGCATGTATATTTCGTTTGAACAGTCCAAAAATCTTTGTTCCTCCACTGTTTAGGATAAAGCAATTTACTGTGATTCACAGTGCTGAATGGTAGGATGTGGCTCCTGGCTTTACTTTTGATATTTTGTACATCTATTCACCAATCGGTTTTCTAATTTCAACCCACACCAAAAAAAGCCAAACATAATATAATGAAGAAAGGCATGCCCAGACATTGGGGTAGACCCCCTGACCCACCCAATTTAACCCTTTTACAGGCCCCTATCTAAATCTGAAACTCAATTCATGTCGGTTCAGGAGGGTATAGGAAGCATAAGTTTTGGACGGCACAAGTCAAATCAATAAAAAATCATGTATTCAGAATCCTGATGTCCTATTTTGAAGCCACTTCCACGGAACTGTATATATATCAGCGGAATCCTCAGCTCAACTTAGTCGATTGGCACCTTTTTTTAAGCAAATTGGGTAAAAGGGGGTCTGTGGACATGTCCAAAAGGCAGAGGCACACGCGCTCAGGTGCAGGCCGCGGGGTGAGTCAAGCCAAGGAAGCAGCAATTTACCCCAAACTTACAGAATTGTGCCAGCATGAGATAGTCAGTGGAATTCTGAAGAATTGGAAGCAATGTTGGGTTGTGCAAGCCAGTTGTGGGTGCCTGGTAAGTCATGTGTGCATGGGCGTCCGTATCTCAATTTTTGCCCCATAACTCTGCGACACTTCAGTTTCAGCTCTTGATGAGTAGGCAAATGGATGCAGAAAACAAGAAGGAGCAGACTGGTACCCCTCTTGACTGGGTGGGGACACTGGAAGGGGGGTTCGGGGGTTGGGTGGGAATTAGGGGTGTCCACCCCAAAAAGTATACGTGCCTTCCAAAATGGTCGGTTTGTTTAAATGCTACTTCCAGCCAGTGACTATCTTGCTCTCATTCTTGCACTGATAATCAGTGCAAAGAACAATCCTTCCAACCACCTATATCCTTCTCGTTGTTACCTGTTTTCACAACCCAAGAACAGTGCTGGTACTCCAGATTCCGGTCCACCACCAATCACTTGCTTAACAATGACTCCGCCATGGTTCTAACTTGAGTTGTAAGAAAAATTGAGTTGTGTAAATTTTGGGCCTCCGGCCAAAAATGTCCCCCCTCCCAAACCCCCTTCCTGTCCCCCCACACTTATAAAAAGGGTGTCAATCCGTCTGCACAGTTCTCTTGCCAGATAGTTTAATACTTGAAGAGATTTAGGGCAAAAACTGATATACGCACACTCTTGCACCAACCACCTGTATAATGCACAAATCCAACCAAAACCTTTTCCAAAGCATGTTTTCACTTCATTCATGCAATTTATGTGTAGCGTGGAATAGATTGCTGGTAATTTGCCTGAACACACCCCGCGGCCTTCTTGGGGGCATTCCATGGCATTCCATGCATTTCTGTGACTAGGCACCCAGACCCCCCTCTTTATTTAAATCACCCAACAAGGGCGCCAATCGAACGGGCTCAAGCTGAGGAACCAAAAAATACATTTGAAAGCGGCCCAGTATAATTCTAGAGCACCCCCCCAAATTTTCCTGACCCCCCCTGGCCCCCTCAGAATCGACTCATTAATATATCAATGGATAATTTCTGACATCAGGATTCTATTATGTAATTTATATATCAATTGACACGTAACTCAAAAAAAGTTATGATCCCTGACGCCTCCCTGTCTTGCCCGAGACTCCTAATTTTGGGCTTAATATTTTAATATTTTGACCTGTAGCACAGAGAATGCAGTGGTTCGTTCACTTTGTAAATCTTGTTGTGATATTTTGCAGGTTTTCATCCCATATGCATGCAAGCTGCTATTCCAAGAATTGATGGCCATGTGTGTTGTCCCCAGGCTGCAGTTTGGGAAAACTAAATAGCTCAAAACAAATGCGCTGCTTGTTTGTTGCAGCTCATGCTTGCATGCAGCTAGCTGCCTTGAGCCAATAAAGCTTAGCAGCATAAGTAGTTAGCTTTCATCAACGGTCTTCCACACCGACAGACGTGAGACCAAAGTGCAACAAAAACGATTCTATGCAGAATTAGGTTCCACTGCTATTATAGAGTATGGTCAGGGACCTCAGTTTAGTTTAGTTTGGATTACAAAGCAAGGCCTCCAGCCTGGCATGGCTGCTCAACCTATAGGTCCCAACAAATAAATCAATCAAAAAGATCGACAGCTGCACTAATAAATTTGTAAACTTCTGAGTTATGTTAAAAAACAAAACCTTTGATATCACCTTCAGAAATATGATCAAGTGGATGAACTGGTGCCGTAAATGTTCGGTACCGATACATGAAAAAATGACGTGCTTCTCATCTTGAATATAATCCCCGCTTTCACACAAATTGCAAACACGTGCACTCCTGTCCGGACTC
>Ga0307947_1001693_pt1 | contig 17551 bp, 21 predicted proteins | sample OrgLakmetagen232_FD_201840 | JGI IMG/M metagenome (GOLD analysis project Ga0307947, IMG submission 201840) | Saline water microbial communities from Organic Lake, Antarctica - #232 | ecosystem: Environmental > Aquatic > Non-marine Saline and Alkaline > Saline | place: Antarctica: Organic Lake...
ATCAGCTTCCCTCCACACCTTCAAATGTCTGAAACGCAAATCGCAAATGAACTCTTGCATGGGAACCTGTGTGGCTCTCAGCATTTTCTGTTTGAACATTGCACTACTTTGCAGTCCATTGAACGCGGGTGGGTGTAACTGTTGATCAGATAGAGACTGGACTCCTTTTCGCGCGGTGATAGTAGCAGTCATGGAATCTCATGGTGCTACAGGGGTGGACAGAAATTGTTGTCAATTCACATTGAGGAGCTTGAGTCCTTATTAAGCAAATGCTTTCATTACTTCAGAGCTCATCTATTTATTTGTGGCTGAAGACCAGTCAGCAGCTGATCAGCCAAACAACCTGGCTGAAGGTCATCCCCCGTTGTAACCATAGCTCACTAGAGCGGCTAAAGGTAAGGTAAGGTTACATCACTAAATATGCCTCAAAGGGCATCTCAGCGGAAGCTTGGTAAAAGTCTGAAACCACACCTGGCCAAACCTAAGAAACAGTAGCTAGAGGAAACATGAAACAGATGTATGTAGAAGAGAAAGAGTATAGAGAAGAGAACGTTTGTTTTAAAAAAGCGCGAAGAGAAGTGCTGGGGCCTTGCTGAAGAAGCCAAACATGCTTTGCTGGCCATGTTTGGCTCTCTTGCCTGCCTGCCATTCCCTTCTGCACTTCTCAGCATGCTCATCCCTGTTAAACCTATTGCTCCCTTGTGAACAAATCACCACTGGGCCGAAATTTCAGGTCGTCCATAATGACATTTCAGACGGAATGTTATCCTCAAAGTTTAAGTCGTCACAATTCCTCAACCGTTCCACCTGACACTTCGAAGAGGGTGCCTATCGACAATTCTTGAGCCGAGGATTCCAAATATACAATTAAAATTTCGAGAAAGTGCCTCAGTAAAATTCTGGAGGGGGGGTCCCAAAAAGTCGAAACCCCCCTGCCCCCCCCCGACCTTCTCAGATTGGACTCATTTATGTATCAATCGATAGCCCTTAATCTCAGGATTCCGATTTTAAAATAAAAATGGGGTTGACACCTGACGTACAAAAGCTACGTTAATTCCACCCTCCTGAGAGAAGCATAAAAGAATACGAGAATTAGCTTTTCATATGTCTCAGGACGTGTAAGAAGCCTCAGTCAGGAAGCAGGAAACCAGAGGCTGAGAGTGCCTCACAAAACCAGGAGTGACAAGAGAACATGCAGCCCCAAAAACAGCCGCTGGCTCTCTCCTCTCTAGCTGCCCACCCCACCAGCTCACCCAGCTACAGCAGACCAGTCCGATGCTGTCCTCCACAACTTGCCAATTGAAACCGTGAGCCAGGGCATGCCTCCTGGCCGCGAAGGGAGCCGGTGCCTAACTCGCCAGGAGCAGGTCGCAAGCTACAGCCGGGCCTTAGTTGTGACTGCTGCCACGGCTACCATGCTAAGGGCTGCCGTGTTGCTCCGCCGTATGAGTCTTAGCCGCTTAGAGCGGCTAAGAAAGTATGACCGGATTCAATTGCTAGTTTTTGTTGTTGGACAACCTCCTCTTGCACCCAGGTACGTCTGACTCAGCAAGCACCCTGTTTCCTCCCTAATCTTGCACAGGAAAGACAAGACTGAGCTGATGGCAGACATGCTGCTCAATGACAACGATGGCAGAATGCAAGAAGTTGTAATATGAATTAGGTGTAACCTTTGTAATAAGATGAATTGGGTGCACTCCGAGAACGAGGACAAGAACCGTTGCAGTTATACTGGTTTCGGTCAGCTGTAATAGTAGGCCTAATACCAATAGTGTCACTTTGCGGAGGTGGTCCAGGCTGATCGCCATGTGCCTGTTGAAGAAGTGGTGTTCTACGACATACGTCCACAGGTATACCTGAATTACAGTCTCGTTCAAGTGACTGCCGGGCTGCTCAATTGCTGAGCGCTTTTCAAGGACTGCGTGGGTGTAAGTTGTATGCACGAGCTGTTCAAACTGGGCGTGCTTTTCCCATGCAAGAGCTTACTGCAGTTTTGAAGCATAGGATGAGAGGTGTTTGGAGAGACGCTGAGTTGGTGGACCCCAACACGCACAACAACAACTGCCCACTTATCATTCTTGGTTTGCCGTCCCTTTTTCTATAAATGAACGTATGCCGACTAATGTACCATGGTATCTCCATCTTGATCCGTCCAAACATGTTATATATGCGCAATATAAGTAGTCTCCGCTTGCGTGCGCATACTTTGAAAGTTGAGGCAGCAGCGTCATGGTGGCTTGAAGATGCATGGTTCTCGCGCATGTGACCAATGTCCTGGTGAACTTGTTCAGAACGAGGTGCATGCTCTTTTATTTTGCCAAGAACATCGGGTTTGTGAGCTGAGGAAACATTCCTCCTTTCTGTTTACACCTTTTTTTGACGACTTTTCAGCAGCCCAACCCTTTTTGCTGCAACAGGTCAACAACCAACTTGTTCATGATTTCCTTTCTCAGCAGAACAATAGACCTTTTCTTTTTCTTTCTGAGCCTATGGATTTATTTGTGGCTGGCCGAGACCAGTCAGCAGCCGATCAGCCAAACAACCTGGCTGAAGGTCACCCCCATTGTAACATTGTAATTATTGAAAGGTAAGATGAATTGGGTGTTGCATCCCCCAGACAATGTCACGTTGCATTACCATCTAAATGCACGGTGCATCACCATCTAAATGATACATCGTGTCAAGCACAAAAGGGATGCCTGCATTTTTTTTACATGCCATATCCTGAACTGGCCATTACTTTAAAGAAGAGTAAAAGTAAAAAGTAGGAGGCTAATAAGCACCCGGTACAAAGAAAAGAAGGATGTTCTCTTGTACACCACCACCACTTGGTCCAGCCTAGTGATCGCATCTCTTGTACACCATCAGTCTGAATGTAACCGTGCTGTGCAATACAGCAGGTTCTGTGGATGTCCAAGTACCAAGGACAGAAAAGGATAGGCTACACTGCTAGTGATAAAAACACTAGTGCGTAATAAGGGGAAAAGCACACACAAACACATACACAGCAGGTACAGTGTACACACGCATACTTAGGTGCCAGCACCTAGAAGCCCTTTCCTGCCAAAATAAAGGACGGAACCGTACGCGCACACAAGTGGCCGTCCATTTTTCACCATTACAAGTTGCGGCTTTGCAATTCGAAATTAGAAATTACTCATGGCTGCACAAGGGAAACTGTTAACATCAAGCAGTGACCAATGTGCGCATGACACTGTTGTTCAACTCCTCGGTGAGCTGATGAATGTCCAACGCCAGCTTCTTGTAGTTTGTTTCGCTTTCTTTGGTCTTGATTGCGTCACTTATCTGGAAGATGTTGGCGTGCACATTGCGCAGCTTGCTCTCCATCTTTTCCAAGGTACTCTGCGAATGCAGCAGTGTGTCACAGTGTGTCACATCAGAATAGAAATAAGATGAAACATATGTTCTGGTCTTATGTAGCAGCCAAACAAGCATAGATGATGCAACCTTCCTAGGCCGAAGAAACTTGAACTCTTTTTCATCTGAGTCTTGCAGAGAGTCTTGCAATAGTCCAAGGTGACCTTGCACGCCCTCCCCTACCTGGACGTTATTCTCTTTCAGCTGCGCCTTCTTCGCTTGGTACTTGAAAGCTTTTTCCTCCACAATCTGCCGCAGCATGTCCTTGCGCTGCAACAGTAGGCCTTGTTGCTGCTCTAGCCTAGCCTTCGTGGCCTCACACTTCTCTTGCATGTCACCCACCTGCGGCACATCACACGCCGACACATTAGAAGGAAAAGTATAACACTTGTTGGTAATGTGAAGAGGGCTCTTTTGAATGACGCAGAATGGAAATTGCAAGCAACAAAATGGACAGCGAGAGTGTGTAAAAGGGAGGGGGTCACTAAGGTGCCCTGGGTTTTGATAGCATCTTACTGAAGGTGTGGGAGTACACTAGGCATGCGTGGACAGGCGAAATGTGCAGGCGTGGCTCTTGTTCCCTGCATCAGAAGACATACTTCCCTCCTACTAAGGAATGGTGAATGCAGGTGTTTAGCTACCTAGCCACGGCTTAAGTCCTATCTATCCAGACAAATGCGTCAGCAAAATACAGCAGCATCAACTGCAGCTGGCACTCTTCAGTACTACTCATGGCTTTTCAGTGTTCTACTGAATTGCCGTGATTCACTTTCAAGCGCACATTTTCAAACTCTCCAGCCTGCTTTTGCATCTGCGTGCTTTTTTCTGCCAGCTGCTCCAGCTCCGTCTTAATCTTGTCTTCCAGCATGTCAATCTTGTCCAGCTCTGTGCGCCTCATGACAAGCTCTTCCTTCAGCCGCTCTTGCGTCATCTGTATTTATGTGTGTGTGTGTGTGTGTGTGTGTGTGTGTGTGTGTGTGTGTGTGCGTGTGTGTAAGTGTGTGTGTGTGTGACTGCCAATGTGCATGTATGTATGTCTGTGTGTGTATCTGAATGTATGCATGTATGTGTATCTGTATGTATGTGTGCATGTGTGTGCCAGTGTGTGTGTGTCTGTGTATGTATTACACGCATTGTTGCAGGAGAGAGAGGTATGGGTGCATGGCTAGCTGCCTTCTAACACTGAAGTCTATGTGCACTATGTTTCTATGCTGCATAGCATTGCCGTGAAATCAAGGTCATTGATAGGGAAGCTACTGGAAATGAACATTTATGCTGAGACTCATTGGTCCCCCTTTATCCTGTGCTGCCTCCTGTGCTTCTATTTAATTAAGTTGCACAATCTTGCATTGCGGCTGCTTCTATAGCAGTAACCATCCTGAGAGCACCTGGATCCTTCTACAGCAGTAACCATTATGAGATTATGAGAGCACCTGGATCCTACCTATCTGTTCACTACTCTGACAAATTCCTTCTTGGGTCGGCTCTCTATTTCTGTTTTACCTTGATAAGCAGCAACCCTGCAGGTAATTAGCGTGTGAACACAGGACCATGCTCACTCACCTGTGTATTCTCAAGCTGCATCTGTTTGTACTCAAGCTCGTCTTGCATCTCCTTGAATTTGTTTGAGCTGGGGAGGGCGCCCTCTGCAATGGCCTGTGGGCACCAGGAATGCATGCAAGGCAGGTTTGGGTATGCAAGTGTCCAAGGACACAGTGCAGCCAACACTACCTGAGTGTGATACCCCTCAGTGCACAGGGGTTGTTATTTGTCATGAGTCATGAGCAAGCCAGGTCAGCTGCCTTTGCGGATTGCATTTGATCTGTGTGACAAGCACACACCCACATACACACACATTCTATTTGTGCCAGAAAACTGAAGACTGAACTATCTGGATGACCCAAGTAATCCAGACGTTAAAAGGACTGGAAAGTAGAGTGCAGACTCACAGCAAGCTTGTTGATCTTCTCGAGCTGCCCAACAATGGCATCTTGTCGTGCCCGCATCTCCTCAACCTTGGCAGCTTTTCTGGCAGGGAAACCGTCCATGAAGTTTGACAAGTCCCGCTCTTTGGTCACAAGCTCCTGGAATTTCTCCCTACACAGATGTGGTGCAAATCATATGATGGTGTGTGACATGCTTGTGCCAGATCAAACATTATGGTTGCTTGACGCTGTAAATGAGGAATGAACCTGCAAGAAGAACTCATGCCTCAACATAAAAACTGGAACTAACCTTGACAAATCTACGCCTCGTGCACCTTTTTTTAGCTGTACCGTCACCATGAGGCCCAAAATCCCTCCCACTCTCGCATGAATCTCGAGTAAGAGGCCCAACAACCCCTTTTACTCTCCTTTGCGTCTTTTGTGTGGGAGGACCAAAATTCCCTCCTGGTCTTGTAAGTTGCTTGTATAAGGCTATTCAAAATCAAGAAGAACGAGGGAATGGTAAGCTATCAATATATAACTAGTTCAAACCTTCCATATTCAGCTCTGGCGCGCAGGCATGAGCACCACCACGCTCGTCTATAATCCTGCCAGAGCGTACACAAAAGATGTGCAAGTACATACACACCTGGGTTCATTGCTGGGCTGCTGCTGGCTAATGACTGAGCACCCCTCCCCATATACACTCATACGTACACACCTTTTCACAGCCTCTTCCTCAGTGTTCACTGCTGAGCCGTTGCTGGCTAGCATTTTAGCACCCCCCCACACATACATACATGCACACACACCTTTTTGCAGCCTCTTCCTCAGCGTTCACTGCTGGGCTGTTGCTGGCTAGTAATTTAGCACCCCCCCACAAATACATTCATGCGCACACACCTTTTTGCAGCCTCTTCCTCAGCGTTCACTGCTGGGCTGTTGCTGGCTAGTAATTTAGCACCCCCCCACACATACATTCATGCGCACACACCTTTTTGCAGCCTCTTCCTCAGCGTTCACTGCTGGGCTGTTGCCAGCTAACGACTGGATGCGGGCTTCAGACCGCTTGATGAAATCTTGTAGCTCACGTGCTTGTTGTGCGTACTGCGAGCGAGAGGGTGTGAGGGGAGGTAGAGGGAGGTTTCAGGAATTGCATGAGCGTGTGAGTCATAGAGTGCAGTGTGCCTGTGAGAATGTGTGGGAGCCATGTACTGGAAGGGTAAAGTATGTGAGGGCCTGGCTATTGAAGTAAAGGAGGAAGGTGCCTTTACTATCATGCCTATGACCTATGACGTATTGAATCTGCGGCACAAGTGCACTTTTTAAAGAGAAGTAGGTATTATTAGCCAACAATAAGACTGTCCTGCTTTGCGTTACAGCGTTTCACCATCATCCCATTCACCTTCAGCGGTCCTCATGCTCGTAACCTATACAGATCTCATGCCATTCAGCCACGGTGCACACTCATGTGATGTTACACCATCACCTTGCCCTCTCAGCCCTCACATCACCCCTTGATCTACACACCTCAGTAACTCAGTACCTCTTGCAGATACCTGCCCTGTGGCTTAGCTCACACTAACGCTATCCACTTGCTCACCTGATCTACTTCTGTGTTGTCCCTGTTCCTGTGTTGTCCCATTTGCTCACCTGATCTTCTTCTGTGTTGTCCCTGTCCTGTGTTGTCCCTGTCTGCTCACCTGATCTGCTTCTGTGTTGTCCCTCTTGATCTTCTGCATCAGCTGCTCCTTCTGCTCCTCAGGCCTCTGCTTGCTACGCTCCTCATCCTGCTGCAGCACAAGCTTCTTCTCGGTCAGGTTGCTGATCTGCTCTTGCAGCTGCAAGGACCTGCACAATTGAAAAACATGCACGGATGCTGGCCACGTGCGCAAGTTTTGCAGATATGGTGTCAAATGTCAAAGGAAGGTGTCAGGCTCCCAGGTCATCCTCAGACTCCAGAACATAAATCTCATTTCCTTGCTTTGAGCGTTGCAACCAACGTATTGCTGAAGTTCGTGAGTTTAAACCAGTTATGTCGTCAAGTCCCAATTTCTATTTCTGCTTGTTTAAAAACGCGATCTGGGCGACGACAAGATCAGAGGTTTTAGATCTTTCAGAAAGAAATAACTTTCTTTGCTTTGTCTGTTGACAGCACGAAATGGATACCCAATACTCCCCAATTGACACAGACACACATGCAAATAGCACAAGCACACCTCACGTGCATACGCAAACCCAACACACACGTGCATACCTTCCACGCACACACACACACTAACCTCACATGCCTGCCCCATGTACTCACAAGCATCTCTTGCTGCACCTACCTTTGCTTCAAAGGATTGCGTCCCAGCTCTCCTTCTTGCACAGCCAGTTGCTTGTCCAGCTCATCAATGGAATCTGTGAGCCAACCATGAGCATAGGATGCTGATAACGTTAAGAATGGTTACAATGGTTACAATGACCACAATGAGGAATGGCTTTCAGCCAGGTTGTTTGGCTGGTCGGCTGCTGACTGATCTCGGCCAGCCACAAATAAATCCATATGCTCAGAAATCAAGATAAAAAGTTTAGTGTTCTGCTGAGAAAGGAAATTATAAACAAGCTGAAGACATTGACATCAGGATGCAGCTATAAGATGTAGTTGGTCAGAGGCAGCCTGCCAAGGCACAGTCTTGCACGCATGCAACTTCACTCACACACATGCACGCCCGATGCAGGGAAAACACATCCATCTGACGAGCACCTGCACATGCAGGGTCGTACCTTCAAAACGTTTGCCCTCTTGGGTGAGAGCAGCCTGCTCTTGGACGAGAGCAAAGTACTGCTGACGCTGGGAGGGAGGCAAGGTGTTGAGCTTGGCGTCCATGCTGCAAGCACAAGCAGCATAAATACACTTATATGTTTAATTGAGTGAAGGCTTGATAGGCAAAGTTCTGCTGACGCTGGGAGGGAGGCAGAGGGTTGAGTGAGCCTCCATGCTGCTGCAAGTAAGAGTAAGCTCTTGTAGCCCAGCTACTATCAAGGTTGATATTGAATTTACTGTTGCACACTGCACACGCTAGAAGTGCAACTGCTTACTCGCTACGCGTACACACGAGCGAATTTGCACGTGTACCTTGTGCTGGAATGGGCACATGACTGCAGCTCTCGACATAAGGCGCTGGAATCTGCTGCTGCAGAGAAGCCTACCAATACAGCAAGCAGTAGACAGCTGCTGCAAAACAACGTGCTTGCCACAAACAGCCTCCTTCAGCAAAATTGCTAGTTATCAGCGCCAGCACCCTCACCCTCAGTTTTTGGCTTGCAGAAAGGTACAGAGTGGCGCGCCTGTAGGTTGCACTCGCAACAAAGCACACACCTGTTTTGGATCTCCTGGAACTTGTTCTCTGCAGCCCTTGTCTTTTGCTCTACAGACAGCCTGTCTGTCAACACGCTGTCCACACGTCGCTGCAGCCCCTCGTTGCGCTCATGTATGGCCTCAAACTCACGGCTGATTTCGTACGTGGGTGTCTGGGAGCCAACCTGCAAGTGCGTGTGGGTGTGGGCATGCGTGTGGGTGTATTTGTGTATGTGTGTGGGTGTGTGGGTGCGCATGTGTACTTTGCATGCCAGCTTCCGCTCCGCTGCTTTATGAATGTTACGCGCACAGCGCAGAGCTCAGGGAACTTGGGTTTCACTGTGCTGGAAAATGCAAAGGCAATTGCTGCACTCTCTGTGTTCTTGGGGCCGAGGTAAGGATCCACCTTACCTTGTCAAGCACAGTGTTGAAGTCCGCCAACGAGTCCTGGTGCAGCTTCACTTCCTTGACCAGGTCCGCGCACCGCTTGTCCATGGCATTGAACTGCGCCTGGCGCTTGGTCAACGCTTCCAGCTCGTCCTGTGTGACAGGACGTTGGAGTATATGTGCGTGTGTAAATGTGTGGGTGCATATTTTTGACAAATGATACAACTATATACACCATGACGCCAAGGCTAACACTTCAGTATCCACTAGGGCTTGAAGACAACCACAGAGCATGTGGCGTTGCACTATGACAGGATGGCATTAAATCGTCAGTGGCTGCTCATTAGACCTTCAGTGGCACACTATCGCAAAGGAACTATCAGTGACTAATGGCCTATGGCACAATAACCACCGGCAAAGGAGAGCAAACACTCATTGATTTCAAAGCGCACGCGTACACATTGCAACGCACCCGCATCTTTTGAGTGACATTCGCAATGTCCAGTCGCTTCTGTCGCAGCTCGTTCACAAAGTAGTTCTTGTCAAGCACCTGGCGTCCTCCCATGGCTGTCTGCTTGCGAACACCCACCACTCCGTGCTGCGTCAGTGGCCTGTTGTCCACCTGCACATCTGCACCTGTGTACATAAATTTGTGTTTGGGTACGTGTTTGTAAAGTGTGTACATGTGTGTGTGTGTGTGTGTGTGTGCATGTGGTGTGTGTTTGCGCGTGCATGTTAACTCCACACGCAAGCGTTGTATACGTGTATATGCGTGTAAGTTGCGTGTGTTGTGTGTGTTTGTGTGTGTGTATGTGTGTACTCGTGCGCGCCCATTTGTCAGTGTAAGTTCATGTGTGTGTGCACGCGTGTATTAATTTGCCTGCAAATTTGCATACACATACCTGTGCGTAGTGAGGTGGCATTGTTCACCCCTCCTACATTTGAGCCTGGCCGAGTCTGGCCTGTGCCCAGGCGCTTGAAGGCTGTGCCTGGTGGGGCTCCTCCGGGTGCTCCCATTGAGCGATTGAGAAGGGAGTTCCCTCCTCCTGTCATGGCTGCAGGTGAAGGAGTGTGCACGCGCAGTAGTTTGCATTACCGTGTGAGGTGTATTGCCTTCCGACTGTTCATTGCCAGGAAAGTAAATCAACGGGCCTCACCTGTCCCTGGACCAGGAAACGTGCCAAACTGCCCCTTTTGTCCTGTGTTGGGCCTGTCTGGCTGGGAGATGATCGAACCGCTTGCCCCCTTGGCTAATCCACCCCCCGCAAAAGAACCACGAGAAGAGGGCCTTTCCATGTTTCCAGCTGACTAACAGACCAGATAGCAACTAAAAGCAAATTCTTGTACTCTGTCCTTGCAGACGAGTCAAGCAACAAACAGGTTTGCCATCACTTGTATAAGGATCGAAGGTTAGCTACCTTACCAAACGACGTCACTAACAGCATTTTAAAGTAACTACATTCATTTTATGAAAACACACTGCTTGCCTGGCCCGGTCCGGAGCTCCAGTCCAGGGATTGTGTTGAGTCAACTGGTTTATGTACATAATATGTACTGAATACTAGACTACAGGGCCGAAAAAAGTGGGAACGCGTTACAGTAACTTCTGGGGAAATCTGTGTGGGAGAGAGACGGAGATGCTGAGCTCACCGTTCTTACCTGCAGTGGGTTCAGGGGTCCATCCTAATTGGGTAAGGAGAAGTAACTTGCATAGCACACACACACACGCGCGCACACACACACACACACACACACACACACACACACACACACACACACACACACACACACACACACACACACACACACACACACACACACACACACACACACACGCACGCACGCACACACACACACACACACACACAGGTGCCCACGTCCTACATTTCACCCTGCTTTGCTCACTTTCAAAACGACGGGACAGCACGATGCCTCAGTAAAACACAAGTTGCGTTACACCTTCAGAAGACTTTCTACGAAGGCCTTGCAAACGATGCCAAGTCCAAAGAGGAAGCCTGGGAGAAGAGGCGTACGGAAATGGTAAGACACTTTTGGCGTGCCCTCCCAAAATCTTTTTTGCACCTACAACAAAAACCCTCAAGATCTAGATTGAGTCGCCTCTATGTTGACTGCTGCACAAAAAATAGGAGGACCAGATGCGGAACTTGAAGGTCCGAAACATGGAGGCAGAGCGGCTGTTCAAGGTATGTCTGCTCATGTTTAGCTAGGACAGGTAAGGCTGCGAAAATTGGTGTGGAGAAATTTTGCAGGGATGGTGAACTTGATCATTTGTTTTGATATTGTTGCGTGATCTGCTAAGATCACTATCCTGTACCTATCTGCATACGACTTATCAACACAGGTGATGTAATGCTATGAGGAATTTCTGTATGAGAGCAAGGTTTGCCGGTTAATGAATGCAGGTTCAAGGACAGCATCTTGACCACCAGCTAAAACGCACAGAGGATAAGCTTGGCCAACTCGAACAGGAACACGAGCGGCTCAAGGGCAGCAGTGTAGAGGAGTTTGACAAGCTCCGAGGAGAGTTTGGCACGCTGCAAAGACACTGCGATGAGCTAGAGGTAATAATATTTATAGACATCTCCTGAGTAGAATCCATGTTGGCTCTCAGCGTGCACCAAACATGTGTACGCAATCAACAACATGCTAGAGCATGCAAGGTCTGGTGCAGGGGAGTGGGAGTGGGAGGGCATTAAAATCAGCCATCACCTAACGATGTAACGATGAAGTAACGATGAAGTAACAATGTAACGATGAAGTAACGATGGAACGATGGAACATCAGCCATCAGCTAACGACGGCATTTTCTCTGTACACATTTTCTCACCACTTCACACTCAAACTACTTGACAGTCATCACGTCAAATCATGCTCAAACATGTGCTAATGCACATGCGCATACACACGTCTTACAGCATGAGCGGAGGGCACTTCAACGCATGCTTGGTGGAGCTGACGTCACTGCAGCAGCCAAAAAAGTGGCTGACAAGAAAATTGGCGAGCTGGAGGGTGCAATAGCTGATATGAAGGAGCGCACACAGCGTGTGATGGCGGACCTGCAGCGCCAAAGGTGACAGTGGTTACGACCCTAGATTGCACAGCTAGCAAACATGCATCCCTGAAGAGTTATCTTGCAGGCACGTCTCGTAATTTTGAACCGTTTGAAACATTTTGAGGCCCGTCAAGGTTGAATGAACCAGATCAGGGCTAGGAGGGTCCCTGTGGTGTGATGAAGCTGATTGGGCTGGAGCTCGCAGGGGGTTTTGGCAGCACAAGACTGCTGGCACTTGCTTGATTTGGTAATGCGCATGCTTTCAGATCATATGCAGGGAATAGCTTAATGCTGCATACCTTGCAATGAGGGATCCGCCCTGTTCCAGTTGTGAAAGTAAGGCTGTACGTCTGGGGAGCTTTTGCCCTTGCTTTTAAATGTTCCGAGGAACCCGGTGCTATACAGTGCTTTCGACTGAAATGATCAGGACTATCCTTTACCTGCGCATGTGCTTATGTTGCGCACAGGGATGATGCCGAGAAGCTGCGTGACCTTTTCTGGCGTGATCTTTCCGGCAAGCAGCAGCAGCTGCAGCTAGAAGAGGAAGCAAGGAAGGCCAGCGATCACAAAGCTAAGCTGCTGTTGCACGATTGGCAGCGCATGGAAGCAGCTCTCAGGCTGGAAAGGCTCGTAAAGTAGGTGCAAGAGTCTTGGCTGCTGCCCATTTCCGTACAGAAGAGTAAAAACAAAATACTCAGGTTAGGGTTTATCCTGGGTCTAACCCACTCCAACGTGATTAAGGTAAACAGCCACTTAGTGTAAATTTTGTGCAGCTGAAAGATGCTGAGATTGTAACGCTACTATGCAGGGAAATGTGGGAGACCTTTCTGTCTGCTTCCAACGCTCTGTAAGGTTTGCTTCTTATGTGCTTCACATCCTGTACAAATGAAACGTGCAAAAGCGCTCCTCGCCACTACAAAGCACGCTGTCATTCCTTCAATTGCATCAGGGCACCATCACACAGCCCCACAAATTGCCCCCTGCCCCATGCAAACGCCTTTTTCCTGCAGTGAACCCCTACGCCATTCAGACCACACTACCACCACCACAACCCACGTGCTGAGCTCTTATGCCGGGCCTGTAGTGGAAGGACGCAGTCAAGACCCCTCCTCAGGACGCCCTGCTTGGCCAGCCCCAGACCAAAGAGCAGCCACACTGACTGCGAGCCCTTCCGGTGAGTTGGATCCCAACAACATGTGAACGCGAGCCTGTTTAGCATCAGTCTCGGCTGATTGCTGGGTAGCGCAGGGCCAATTTCATACCCTATCAGTGGAATTAAGCCTGAAATGTGTAGGGAGCCTCGCCTGACTATAGACCACTGGAATTGATCAGTAGCTATCTTGACACCCGGAACATCACGATGGCTGTGTCGCCGTAGGCTCTCCAATCCCCCGTTTGTTGCATATCCAGTCGCAGATGAGGTGGCTAGGGCACATGGCTGCTAAAATAGAAGCATTTACATTTGAAGCACTTTTAGTGTACCATGTTTTTCATGATTTCATACCTTAGCTTCACAATCTGTGTGTTCATTTCTCTGAGGTTCCCAGTGTGTATGCATACGTCTCAATACATAAGTGCACATACTCACATACATCTACATGCAAATTTGAACTCACACATACATGCCTACACAAAACGCAAATATACACAGGGGTCCACGCCTCGTCCTTTCTTGTTCCTGAGTTAGAGGAGAAGTCTGACAAGCACAGACACAGTGCGGGCAAAAGCAAAGGCTGCAGCAGCGTGGGAACTCAAGGACTGGGGACGACTGGTGGATCACATAGGTACTGATGCACTGCGTTCTACTTGCAAGAAGATGGGTGTCCGTCATCCTAATCCCTTAAGGCCTCCGGATGCTGCTGTAATTCTGATGTAAGCACAGGCTGTGCATTGACATGTGCTTGCGAGCTTAGGCGTGCTGCTCGTGAGGAGCTTGTTGCCTCAGGAAAATTTTGGATTGGCCAGAACTGTGTTTACGCATATTATGACGCAGGTATGACGCACATATGAATTTTTGCCAACGCTGCTTATAGCAGCTGCTATATAAATCAGCTGAGACCTTGTTCACAGCATAGGATGTACTTTGCCGATAAATTTGTTTCCACACATGCCTGCCTCGTGCCCTAGGCCACTAGGGGCAATCAATTGTCTCACAAAATGAACAAACACTCCCACCTTTGCATGTAAACACGTCCAAAGCCTGCAGACTTACCCTGTGTCAGGCAGAAAGGTTTGAGTATCGAGGCATGATCGCATTTATGTAGACAATTACAGACATGCAAACCATGTCAGCTCCGTTCCTCTTGCAGCATAGGAGTAAGCACTTTGGACACCAAGCTCTACAGAGGATCGGTGACCTCCTTTTATACTTTCTATCTCCTATTTATTGTGCACATACACCAGTCATATTTAGGCAATAACTGTATATTTATGCTATATATGACCGTGTATTTGATGAAATTCCTAACACCAAACTTTTCTGGCGAACCCTAATTATATTGAAGTAGCTAGTAATTGAAGTAAAGGTGCTCACTGCAAACCTTTGCAGGTCCACCTCGATGGCATCAGGACCCCTACGGCATAACGATCTGACGCGGCTGAGCCGAGCCTGGGCAACTACAACACAAACAGCAGGCTTCCCACATCCACAGTTTTTAGACAATGAGGCGCGGTGGGTGAGCTAACATACTTACTTAACAAAGAGAGAGGGGGATACATTGACAAAGGTCGAATTGTGGTAAGCACTGCTGGCGGTAACTTAACTCAAGAGCAGAATTTAGCAAATTAGAAAGCTGCAGCAAGCCTTTTTGTCACTACAAATCTACAAAGAGGAGGTGTCTGTAATTAGCAATCACGGCCCTTTTGAGGTGAAATGACGACAAAGCCTGACTTCTCTTTTGCCACAAATCACTTTGCACATTCATACAGACATCTGACAAACCTGCACCCCTTTTACAGCCCAAGATTAAGTCTTCATATCTGCAACCTGGTATAACAGGAGGTTTGCACCCACACATTGTGGCTAATCGGCATTGAACGAGGCTCAACAATGTCTAATTTATTTACCGATTGTCTTGGCTTACACTGTTTTGCAATGGCTTCAATAGGCTAGTTGAAGAGACCGTGACTGGAAAAGGAGATATATTTGTGCATTACAAATGGACCAAGTGTCTGTTCTGTGCTTCTGTACAATCTTGTATACAGTCTTGCACACTGCTCAACACACAAACCTCCCAATGTGCAGGTATAAGGAGAGCTACATATCCAGCAGGCCTTCAGGTACAAAGAAAGGGATACAACGACCCAGCAAAGGAATCCGAGACGCATATGAAGAATCTGGACCCATAAAGGGCAAACGATCTGCACAGCACTGGGCCCCATGAATTTTTCATCTAAAATACTCTGGTTGCTGGCCACTACACAGGCTTTCCTTCCTTCTTTCCTTCCCGTGCTTGACCTTCTCGTATACGTTTTGCCCTTCTTCTCATCAACCTGGTTGCCCCCCCTACTTTCTTACACCTATTTCTTCCAGCCTGCCTCTCTTGCTCCCTTTTTATATATCAACTTTCAGTTCGTTTCAACCTCGTAGTAGGAGGGAGTTTGCTATATCCCTTTGACCTTTGTAATACACTGACAACAACTTGACCCATAAAGGGCAAACGATCTGCACAGCACTGCTGGGCCCCATGAATCCTTTATCTAAGATACTCTGATTGCTGGCCACTATGCAGGTTAACTACAGCAACATATTACGTCGCTTGCATTTAATTAGTGGCCTTCGCCTTCGAACTACCTGATCCCCAATGAAAAGCAAGCCTTTTTTATATGTCCTCCAGGTGTGGCCTTGCATCCATTGGGTGGTGTATTCATACGTGAACTTGTTTTTAATAGATTCTTTTTCTTTTTATTATTTGCTTGGCTTGTTTTTGGTCAAAAGAATCTCCTAAAATGCAGGACACAAAACAATGTCTATTATTAATTCGTGTTAGTGTCTATGGGATAGAAAAACTAACCCAGACAGTGAAAACCACTCCCCACATTGATAAGGAAATGAAAATCAATTTGGTACTGAGCACTGTGAACTTCCTCCTGGTAAATACCAGTAGACAAAAAAAAGGCCCATTCCTAGGCTCAAACAAGCAAAAGCGCCAAGCACGAGACTGCAGAGCTAAGCTAAGGGTCTAACAGACCATCCATCCCGGCCATTGCCAGCCTCAATAGCTATGAACACTCAGCCTAAAGGCAGCTACCTTACATTTTCTTTTATGTTTTTCATAACTGGTGGGATGTGCCCTGTGTTTAACATATTCAGTTTAGTTTATTGGGTTACAAAGCAAGGCCTCCAGTCTGGCATGGCTGCTCAACCTATAGGTCCCAACAAAGATCAATCAAAAAGGTCGACAGCTGCACTAATGAATTTGTAAACCTCTGAGATATGTTGAAAAACCAAACTTTTGATGTCACCATCAGAAATATTATCATGATTGAACTGGTGCCGTAAATGTTCGGTGCACATACATAAAAATATATCGTGTTTGCCATTTGAGTGAAAACTGGGATATTCAAGATGAGAAACGACGTTGCTAACATGTGCACTCATGTCCGGACTCCTGCCGTAAAAACCAGTTTCACACTTCAACCCATGTCCTCGAATCCTGAACTGAGCTACGTTTCTCATGACATTTATGCTCAGAACCATCTTCAAATACTCCGGCAAGACAAATGGTGCACGAGCATCAGGAACCAATCTCTCAGGCAGAGCAAACCAGTTGTGATAAGCCACAGACTTTTTTAAACTGGAGCAAGGATCTTGACCATGTGCCTCTCTCCAAACTGCCTGTTGCCTGAATCTGTCAAGTCTATGCGCAAATTAGATCCAGCTTCCTGTAATGTAAAAAATCACTTTTGTAAGTGCCATTTACCAAAGGCATCCTTCATCTGTCTAGTTTAACAAGCACCAGAATTCCCAAGGGAAATATCTAGGGTTGGCCAGAACCGTATTCGTATAATTATACGTATTTATACGGTACGGTACTATAATACACGCCGTATTTTCCAGCCTCACTCCGTATCCGAATTCCCCCGTATCCAAATTCCGTATTTCCGTATATACGTATTTACGTTCAAAAATAGGGTGCAAAACAGTATCTCAAATTGTATCACCCCCAGACTCAGGTTCGAATTTCAGCAGGAGCAGTCCTTTTTGCTCTTTGGGGTCAATTTTTCCCCCTTTGTTACTCCTTTAATTAAGCATTCCCTTTACTTCCCACTTTGTTTTGATGCACGTTTTTGCATCAGTTACAATGTTTTATTGGTGGTTAGAATACTTGGGCTTCTTTGCACTGGAAATGGCCATTTAGGGGTCTTTTTGGCTTTAAACAGGCTTAGCCCTTCTAACTTTGATATTTTGGCACAATTAAATTGGATATAGGTGTGTAGCTTTTC
>Ga0307947_1001698_pt1 | contig 17530 bp, 19 predicted proteins | sample OrgLakmetagen232_FD_201840 | JGI IMG/M metagenome (GOLD analysis project Ga0307947, IMG submission 201840) | Saline water microbial communities from Organic Lake, Antarctica - #232 | ecosystem: Environmental > Aquatic > Non-marine Saline and Alkaline > Saline | place: Antarctica: Organic Lake...
CCCCCCCTCCACGGCCAACAACACATTGGAATTAAAGTGAGCTCAAAGGCCAGTGGAAGGTTGTGTCACGACCACAAATTCAGCTTTTAGACTGTATATATTTATATATACGCCCGGTTAAACATCATACACGGTCATACGGATATGAGTACGGCGAAAAATTATTTATACGACGTATATATACTTCTACGATTCTGGCCAACCCTACTCCTAACCAAAAACTCCACCGTGCCAGAAAAGTTTGTGGGCCCTGGGGTGCCGTGTGTAAAGTTTTGAGCGATATTTCATGTTTGAAAGCTCCAGGAAGCTGCCCAGGATTCCTCAGCCAGGCCCCCAAGCACTTCCTGCTGGTGCAGCTATTCATCAGCACATTTCCCTGGCTGCGTTTGCTGTGTCAGTGGCCCTCGGTTGTGGTCCAGCTGCAAAGTTCACGGTTGACCTTACCATGCAAGCATGAGTTTCTGAGCTCAAATTCGATAACGCTAATCTAATGTCAATTTAATCAGATATTCATGATGCGCGGTAGTTTGCCATGCGACCCTTGAGGAATGCAGTTCGTGTGAGACATTGTGGCCAGGCCGGGCACAATGCTCGCACATGCCCTCTTAGCAGCAGCACATCCTCAAGCCTGCTTCAGCAAAGCCTGCTCCAGTGCCATGCACACCACTGCAGAGCCTGTAGGGCAGCAAGGCACACACACGCACGCACACACACAGGCATGCACGCATATACGCTCACATACACATTCAAATACACGCGCAAGGACACAAATACACACACTCATGCATGCAAATACACACACTCGTGCATACACACATATACACGCAACACGCACGCGCACACACAGGCATGCACGCATTGCACTGACAGTGCTGATGGGCTTTGCCAACTTTTCTGCGTCGCTGGCGACGCTCCCCCACTTGCCTAGCTTTCTTTCGTATGCTATGAATAATATGCAGTGCTTGGAAATAACTGTGATTTAGGGGCAAACTGGACCCATTTGGGGTAAAAGATTGGTACTCCCCAATTTGCAAAAACAAGTTTTTGTAATGCCGTACAGTGTACTGTATTGTACGCAAAAAAATCCTCCGCCCATACATCAGGTCAGCCAAGCCCCACCCCAAAAGGGGGAATTGATGCCCCTTTCCTGGATTGCACATCTGAGGTAACCCAATGGTTTCTATACATAAATTTAACACTTCTGCATAAAATTTAATGAGTTTGGGGTCAAGGGTGAGAGTGGGGGGCTGGATTTGTGCCAATTCCCTGCCAGAAAGGTGGTATGGGTGTAGAAATGCGGGTTTTGGTCCGAATTTCACGATTTCTTTTGTTCCCAGATAGGTTTAGGGTCAAACCATACCCATCAAAGCAAAAAAAGGGGGTGAAAATTTGCCCCTAAGGGACTTAGTGCGTGGGCCTGTTTGCTGGGCAAAAATGGTGCATTTCTGGAAACCCTGGAAACAAGCTTTCTGGCCATCACCTGAGTGTCGGGAACCCTTCAGTATGCTCCCAAGGCATGCCCTGTCAAGTTTTGGTCTGGAATGCAGGGGTTGGGTCGTGGTGGGCAGCGACAGCTGAGATTTTTAACAGCTATGGATTCAAATTTCACTGCCTGCCCACACCAGCTGAGCATGCTAAACTGCTCTTTACTCGTCAAACTTCAAATGTCCTCAGTGTCACCTCTGGAGTTGGCAGAGAAGGCTCAGAAATAGCCCAGCTGCAAACCATGCACCCTATGCTCCTCGCATAGAATCAAGCTTTTCCCTGCCAAAATTGAGCAGTTTCCTGGACCCCCGCCCCTGCCCCCCCGACCCCCTCATTATGCTCCAAATATTACGTCCAAACATCATTGTGGGTGAGGCAAGCCGCAAGGCCACTTTCTGAGGACTTCATTTTGGCAGGGAAATCCAGGCCCCGCACCCTGGGCGCCCCCCGGCACAAACTGAGTATGCAGAGTTGCTCAATTAGGTCCAGCTTCAGGTCCTGCATACTCAGAATGGGGTGGGAGCATTGGGGCAAGAAATCTCACAGGCATGGCTGACCTGACCAAATTTAACATTATTTGGGGCCATCTTGTAAAAAATTTATATTACATTAACTTCCAGATTCTGCAGGAATTTTGCGGATTTTAGTGGGCCGGTGACTTTTGTGAACATTATTTTCAGAAGGGGGGCGGTGAGTACATGCACGTACAGTTTACGAGTATTTAGAAATTTACAACAAATAAACATTTAAACTCCGTATGACATCCCTGAATTGCTATTTGCCCTTTAGATTTGTGTACCGTACTGTACCGTAACCAATCTGAGATTTGAAAAACCTCGATTAATATACCCCAAAGCGATCAATGCGAGGCGGGCACACATATTTATAAACAAAATGCGAGCCTATGTGAGGGCCTTCTGGCCCTATGAGCTGCACCTACATGCGTATGCACACGCGTGTGCGCGCGTACGTGTGCGTGCGTGCACATGTGTGCGTGCGTGCGCGTACGTGCGTGTTTGTGTGCGTATGTGTGTGTGTGTGTGCGCGTACGTGTGAGCGTGCATTGCGTACGTGCGTGTGAGAACGGTTGTGTACATACGTGTATTGTGTACTGGTGCGTGCATGCGTAAGTGTGTGTGTGTGCGCGCATACGTGTGTACGTACGTGTGTGTATATGTTTACATGTCCCATACATGTGTGCGTGTGTGTGTGCATGCAGGTACGTGTGTGTGCGTGTACGTGTGCATGCATGCACATGTGTGTGTGCGTGCGCTTACGTGCGTGTTTGTATGCGTGCACGTATGTGTGTGCGTGCGTTGTGTATAGGGTTGTGTGCGTACGTGCGTGCGTTATGTACTTGTGTGTGTGTGTGCTGGTGTGTGTGTGTGTGTGTGCGTGCGGGTACGTTTGCGTGCATGCGCATTTAAGGGATTGAAGACGCCCTTCCTCTTGGTGTCCTTCCTCCCTAAGAGTCTTTTGGCCTCCAAGCTGTTTGTCCCCTTGAGAGGCGGCTTGGGAGGTTTTCCCAACCTGTCCCCGTTCATGCAAAAATTAATTGTAATGCGAGCTTTGCGAGGCCCTTGTAACTTAATTAAATTGCTCCGACACACCAAGAGGGGGTCAAAATAATTCGCGCAGCGCGGTGATATAAGCACAGTACGGTATATAAGAAGAGCTCATAATTTATCAGTAGAGGGGCGAAGGGATATTGCTGATGTTTAATATTGAGGCATCGTCCAATCGCAAGAGCTGCGTGATAGTGGGGTTCTTTTGGCTCACACCTAATTTTGCATGCGTATTTTTGATTTATAAACCTTGCACCCTCACTCAAGTATGTTGTATTTTAGCGAAACACCAAAAAAGGACTGATGACACATGGTTAGACTGAAGCTTTTTCAAGGTCCCCAAAAAACAATTCCCCTCCGAAGGATGGCATGGACACATACACACATATGCCTAACACACATGTGCACTCCCGCACACGACCGCATACACACACGCATACATACAAACACATGCACACATAGCCATACATACATACCTTAAGCTTAGGAGTACCTAAGCCTAAACCCTAACAGATCTTGTGAGCGTACCTGGAATGAGCCCAAAATGTGGATACGCTGGTCGGCAAGCACTAAGCGAGTGCGAGTTGCGTTCTCAATTGTGAACTTTGTCTTGCCAGACTTGCCGGCTAGGCGCCCTATGCACCGAGACATGTGCTCACCACGAAGCGTCTGCAAGTTGAGTCATTTGCTTGAGGATGTAATGCTGCAATCTGCATTGTTTGCAAGGTGGTGCTTGAGAGTAACATCACCCTAAAAGAATAAACATCTGCTTTTAGCATGCATGATACTTTAGGTCTGGTACCATCACACTGCAATCAGTGAGCACTGTTTCAGTCTGCCTACCTTGACATCCTTGACCTCAAAGCATTCAACGTACAAGTCGTCCAAGCGAAGGAGCGCTATGGCATCACGGACTTCAAAACCTATACCCAGAAAACGTGAGACGACTTGCGTCTACGGCAGTGCCACAAGAATGACCAAAAGCAGCTTTAAAATGAATGGTTCAGCCTCGTTACTGCCTTTTCCAATTTTTTTGCAAGTTGTGGGTCTGCTTGCAGAGCTGCCCAGTTACAAAAGCTCTTTGACATGCACACACGATGTCCGGTCTTTTATTTACATGCACATGTACCCACGCATAAGATACCGGCCCAACAATAGCACAAGACGTAACCCGCTTCCCCTGGCAGGGCACGGAGCAGGCTGTGCAGAAGCTCTTAAGGCACCTGTCACGTACCTAACAAGAACGCGTGCACAAAATCAGCTGCCTTCTGCAGTACGTGCGGGCTTGCGGTCTTGGGCGTGGTCTTAATCTCAACCTGTAAGGATATCAGGAGTATGAAGTTGCTGCCCAGTTTCTGGTGCCGTGCGCTCCTGCTACTCCTTGAAGAGTTCTTTACTTTGATTGCAAGCATCTTTCGTGAAGAATGTAGAAATGGACATGCACAGAGACACACACAGACAGCGGAGACCAATCAACAGACACGCTCCCTGGCTTCACGTGACTTGGAGTGCAATTGTCACAATGTGTCCGCTGCATAACAATGTGTCCGCAGCCCCATCTCGCTCACCTTCTTGGTTTTTAAATTCATGCGCATGTCCAACTTCAGGTTCTCTGTGATGGGTTTGAATATCTCCATCCAGTGCGTTTTCAAAGGAGTCAGGCGATGTTGCGGCACCGGTATCTGTGAAGAAAACAAACAACTATTGGCATTGGCCTTGGGCCGCGTGTCCCAAAAACCTGCAAACTAATGCTAATGCAAACCCCACATGCACACAACCGAGGAACACATTCCAAACCCACAAATACATAACAACAAAGCACATATGGGATCAAGCAAGAGGCACGTACACGCCACAGGCACAACACCTAAATGCAGGCATTCACGTACAAACAATCAAACACACACACAAACACACACCCAAAACATGTGCACGCACACATTCACAAAAATACACATATACATGCACGCACGCATGCACACACAAACAAACACATTCGCACATGCACGCACATACACATACACACACACGTCCAATAACACACACATGCTGCATACACAAAGACGTATGAGCATGCACACGCTTATGTGTCACACACACACACACACACACACACACACACACACACACACACACACACACACACACACACACACACACACACACACACACACACACACACACAAGCATGCTTTGGGCGACAACAGTGCGTGCCTAAGAACAAGACAACTCACCCTCCTGAACTCGACCTTCGTCTCTGCGTCTCCACCGGACAGAGGAGCGAAGCCTGGCTTGCCAGGCAGGGACGGAGGCTCCTGGCCCTCAGTGCCGCCCTCCATGCCTTCCATGGCGGTGGCCACCTCTTGCAAAGGTTGCTGCTCATCCCTCTTGGAGATCTTGGGCATGGTGTACTAGCAGTATTCCTGGCTGAATTAAAAAAAACGCCTCTTTCTCCTTATAAGCAGACTTGCCTTAACATTACTTTTAAAAAGGAATAATGAATCAAAAGAGGAAGCATTACTGAAGGGAGGGAGAGGAGGGGAGGGGAGTGGCATAGACCGTCTCCGGATGTCGTTGGACATAAGAATAGCTGGACGGTACGTGTTGACAGCGCTGCGCATCACGGCTGCCTCCTTGTTTGTAATTTTCAACTCGAGTTGACGTACGTGCTGGCCGTTCCTGGTGTTGTGCACAAGACGCTCCTGCCCTCTTCCTCTCCCTGCTGGATCTGGCCTGTTCTCACCTGTTAAACACAACCACCTGAACCTCCTCAGGTATAGGCTTGGTCGCAAGATTGGAGGAGGGAGCTTTGGGGACATCTACCTTGGTGTGTGTGTGTGTGTGTGTGTGTGTGGGTGGGGGTGTGGGTGTGGGTGTGGGTGTGGGTGTGGGTGTGGGTGTGGGTGGGAGTGGGTGTGTGGAATTATTTAGGTGGGTGCAGCCAAGAGCAGCAACAGCATCATCATTCCCACATCGACCTATTTAGGTGAGCAGGTTTGTTTCTGTGCAACAGCAAAATCAGCCTGGGACTAGCTGGAGTGGGAATGGACAGGGCACACACATGTAACATAGGCAGTGAGCACGGCAGGGAACTGTGTCGCCCAGGGCTGCCTATGGACACCCCACCCTTCAAGTCTATTCCTTAAGCGCTTGTCTGGGGCCTGGTCCAGGGTGGATGGACCGGGTTTGCTTGGACAACAATGCTAAGCTAGATTTTATTGCTCAAAAACTGGAGGGGCCCTGAGCTGCTCTCAAGCACTGTTCGAGTATCACCAGCAACAGGACGGGGCCCCCGCTTCTAATATCACCGAGCCTTCTGGGATGCAATTATAGCACAATAACCACAAACCGTGCCTTCGAACGTGCGGAGACTTGTCCACCAACCCGCACGACAACTGCCCCTTCCCTTCAGGAACAAACATTCAGAGCGGCGAGGAGGTGGCTATTAAGCTGGAGTCCATTAAAACGCGGCATCCGCAGCTGCTGTACGAGTCCAAGCTTTACAAAATCCTGCAGGGTGGAGGTGAGTGTCAGTGGATATTTCAGACATTTTGTGCAACAACAACAACAACAACAACAACAACAAAACAACAACACACACACACACACACACACTCTCTCGCTCTCACACACACTCTCACACACACACACACACACACACACACACACACACACACACACACACACACACACACACACAACTACATCCTCGTGCCTACGCACGCAAGTGCACACGCGGACACACTTAAACCCGCACACTTGCCTGCACACATGCGCTAGCACGCGCTTAGCACACAAGCGCACATTCATTTGCACGCGTATACCGACACACATTATATACACATACACACAACAGTGTTCCTTTTAACTTTCAAGCATGACCCAAGAATGTCCAAAACAAAATAACCTGTTCAAACTCTTAAACATGGTTCAGTGGCAAATGCTTACTGGGGCTGTTTGTCTCAAAGTTTGTTTAAATAACTAAATCTCAGCTCCGTAAGTAACTCCACGTCTGGGGCAGGCATTCAGCCACTTCCCAGTGGGTGTTGGGAAGGGATGCCTGGGTGCTCTCTTTGCACTTGAATCCTCGAGCGTGTGTTGCGCTGAAGGTATGTGTAGTGCCTTACAGCACTGAACGTGCGCTCATCCTCTACTGACCCCAGCACCCTCACCATCAACACTGCTGCAAACTTCGTCCACTTTGTAACGGTGCTGCCCGCCGCGGCTGCCAGAAAGTGTGGTAAGGGGCAACTCCGCAACTGCGCTTTGCTGCTGCTGCTGCTGCTGCTGCTCCTCCTCCTCCTCTCATCAAAGTCGCTGCTTTCAACTGCTGCTGCCTCTTTGAACCTGCTGCTGCTGTTACTGCACGTGCTGCCCTTGTTGCTGTGTCTATAGCTGGGGGTGCAGGCTGAGCAGTCAGGGCAGGGTGAGAGGGTGGGGCAGGCTGGGGTGGACGTGGTGATGTACCTGCTATTGGTGCGTCGCCGTGCCCCCCCAGAAAGGCATGCATATCAGCCACAAACTCACCGGCCTGCTCAGCTTAGTTGTTCATGCACCATGGAGCTGGTATTGCTACGCTGCTTTTACTGCTGCTGCCTGCCCCCTAACGGTGGACCGGCTGTTACAGAACACTACTTTGACCTCTTCAACTGGGAAAGCGAGCTCTAAAGTCAGATGTTACGATATTACAGTTGCAGCCGCTTTTGTCACCTATTCTTGCACCTGAAAACAACAATGACAAAAACAATAAAGGAGGTCATTCCCGTGCAACTCCCCCTCCCCTTCCCTGGCCAAACAGTGCCAACAAGCCTAATATGGAAATCTCCCCAACCACCCCACCATTTTGGGGCCTGAAATTTGCGTTGGAAAGCTAACTTATCTTTACGTACCTACATAGGAAGCAGGCAAATAGACTCAGTGGGTGGACTGCTTAAAATTTTTGAAAGAATGCCACACTGCACCAATCCACACCCTCTATAATTCATAAGCCTTGATAATTCTTACTGCAACTCTTGTGTGCAAAAAATTCAACCGAATTTCAAACACCGATTGGCCCCATTTATAATTTATATCGACCTGTACAATACATATTGAGAGCAAACATTGGGCCGGAGCTCACAGCAGGTTTGAAGGGACGGATTTTTTCCGAATTCGACACTGCAGCATTGTTATATGACTAAGGGTGTGCCAGCCTCTAGTCGAGGCTTGATGAGGTCGAGCCTTGTCGAGCCTCGACGTCACTGCTGTCAAAGCCTAGACGGCAACTGGGATCTCCATTTTTGTGGGGAATTCAGGGGAAATTCCCTGGGAATTCCTATGAATCGGGAAAATTCACCGCTTTTTTTGAAAAAAATTAAGCATGGGAAACTAGGGTGAATGACAGGGTGTGTCATACGGCGTGTTCGTATAATACGTAGTTTACCGTATTGAACAAATCGGGCCGTATTATACCAGAGGGGGTTATCTGGGCAAAAGCCAAAATATGCTCCTTTTTGCATGAAAGGTGCAACTACTCACACGTCACTTCATCAAACTGGACCCAACCTAGCTTTAAACTGATGCTGACTTCATAAGCTACCCGAGCATGTGCTCAGATTCAGACAAGTCACCTTGCGTACAGAATGACAGGACTAAAAAGGACACGTCGTGCACTTGTACCCTAGATGGGTGCTTTCCAGGGGGAATGGCACATTCATTTGCATATCTCGCCAATCACTTGCTCTTTTTGCCACATTTCTCTTACAATGACCTTTATTTACTCTAAGTATTTCAAAACACAAAAAATCACAGTTTGGTGCGCTGGCTGGTCAGATGCAGCATATGGCTGCTAAAAAGGTAGGGTTCACGCCACGGCCGATTAGGTATGGGCCCCCTAACTGGCACGTTTCAAGCTCAGTTGCATTGGAATCTACATATTAGAGTTGAGCTTGAAACATCCCAGTTAAGGGGGCCCATACCCTGGGAGCATGCAAAAACGTACCATTTTTCTGGCCTCAGATAAACTCCCTCTGGTATTATACGGATGCAAAATTTGCCCATTTTTCCCGATTTTTGGCCTTTTTAGGCAATTTCCGCTCCTAAAACGGCCTTTCAGAGAGAGAGAGAGAGAGAGAGCTTCCAATGCTATTATATAATATATAAGTAGCATATAATGTATTGGAAAAGAATTGGAAACGGTTTGGGTGACATTGGGGCGATTTGGGCCCATTTTTGGTCAAAAATCGGCTTTACCAAAATGCTTTAAATACGTGCTAAGTACGATTGTGTCATACGTATTTTTTGTATATAACACGTATTTAATCGTATTGGACGTCCCAAATGACCGTATGACACATCCCTTGTGTAGGATTTTGCCAGTGAGGCTCGACGAGCCTCGTTGAGGGGCGGGGCACATCGATATAGGCCTTAGTTGGTGCATTATGGTTAGAAAACCACTTTCTGAAACTTGCGCAGATAGAGCCGGAAATTTTCTCGAGTTCATTTATAATCATGAAGAGACCGGACTGAAAAGAGCTGTAGGAATTGTTTGAATCTCTCATGGTGCATTGCCTGGAATTTCCTGGAGTTCATTTATAATTGTGAAGAGACCGGAGTGATAGGAAGTGTTTGAAAAACCTCTCATGGTGCATTGCCTGGACAGGCATACACACAGCAGATTGGCTGGAAATAAGTTCCATATGTTCTGAACAATATTTGATGATATTAAGAAAATAATGCACAAAATTGCTGCCCATTTTGGGGCGTCGAGAAATGAAAGTCTGACACTTACCTGAACAATGCTGTGCCATATTTCGCGTTGATATTACACAGAAATACTTTATATGATTAAAAAATGCAGTCGAATTTCCCAGAGGGGGCTGACTGAGCCATAACAAAGGGTGTTTTTTAAATGTGGATTGAGCATGGGCGCCATGACTGGCAAGATCCAAAATTATATGAAATATGAATCCTTGCTCTGTCCATAGATGTAAAATTTGGAGCTTGCCAATTTTGGCGCGTGTGCTTAATTTGCTGTGGCGTGCAGGCCATTTTTTACCACAAATTGTTCATACCAATTCACCCACAGCACCAATCTGGAATATTTTTAATGGTGTAGAATTCTTATTGGAAAAGAATACCATTGCAACAAGAATAAAAGAACGGCTGAGTAATTGGTGTTTTATGAGGATTTGAGCCATTTTCCCATGGAAATCACCACATCAGGGCTTGAATGCACCATGTGTGCTTAATCCAGTCTATCTCAGCACGCAAAGCGACCCACATGAAACTGGGCACACGCTCGGGTGGCTCTCAATGCCAGCTACACTTCGGTACTAAAATGGTGTCGATCAGATGAAGTGGCTGTGAGTGGCTGCCTTCTGAATGCAAAAATGCACATTTTCAGGCATTTCTTCCATTAGCCCCCTCTGCAAATTTCCCGATTTTTAGGAATTTCCAGGGAATTTCCCCTGATTTCCCCCCGAAGATGGACACCCTAGTTGCCGTCTAGGCTTTGACAGCCGTAACGTTGAGGCTCGACGAGGCTGGCGCACCCTTAATAATAATATTACATATTTTTGTGTAGTGTAAACGCCAAAAAAAGGCACGCCACGATGTCACATTCTTGTTCAGGGAAGTGTCAGACTTTCATTTTCCCCTCAAAATAGACAGTAATCTTGTACATTATTTTCCTAATATGATCAGAATACCGTTCGTTTACGATCAAAGAAAATTTTTAATAATTCCGGGGCCCTCTCCAAACTGTATTTGAAGTGATAAATTAATTATTTATAGTGGTTTTGAGGGTGATTTTCAAAATGAGCTCCAAGCGCGCCAATGTGAAGCCCCTGGCCCCGTTCTTGAAGCCTCAGTCCCCAGCTGAAAGGCTGGCTGCTCAGCAGCGGAACCGTGAGAAGCTGCAGAGGGAGAGGCAGCTCAGGAGCTGGCAGAGGAAGCAAGAGGCAAAGGCAAGGGGCGAGGCTGTGATGAGGCCCGTGGGGCGCCCGTGCATGCAGCTCCAACAAGCCTCTTTCTCTTTCCCCATTTGCGTTTGCCCCTTTGTGTGGCTATTGCTGCATGTGAACCCCTCACCTCTCTTTCCCTGCTTCTGAGCACTGTGCAGCATCAGCATCAGCCACAGCTTCGGCCTCTTCAACAAATATCAGTAGCAGTGCACAGGCAGCATTCACAGGGGTTCTCGATCTCAAAAGTTAATTCCCGACTGGGCCCTCCCAATGTGCCCTCGAACTCAAAATTTAGTCCCCAGACCCCCTTACGAATTGAAACCGAAAATTAAATTAGTTCTTGTAAAGTTTGGTTCCGAACTGATTGTGAACGAACGGTATATGGAACTTGTTTTTGGCCAATCTGCTTTGCGTATGCCTGTCCAGGTACCATGAGAGATATTCTAAAAATTTCCTACATTTCTTTTCAGTCCAGTCTCTTCACGATAATTGTAATTAACTCCAGAAATTTTTGGCTCAATCCGCGCAAGTTTCAGAAAGTGGTTTTCTAACCGTAATGCACCAACTAGGGCCTATAACAACGAGCCTCGCTGGCAAATCGTACACCCTAGTTACCCATGCCTTTAAAAAGCCTATATCCTGAAGCTAAGGCTGATCGGTGAAAGTTAAGACATACACCCGTCCCTGCCAAAGTGGGTGCAAAAAACCCACGCAGCCCCCCAGAATGCCAAATGTCCAGCAAATGTCAATGGTTTAGGTATAGAATCAGGTATGTTGCATTCAGTTGAGGTAGAAGGGGCTTGGATTGGGTGGACAGCTCTTTGGCACCGCTCAGGGTGACCTGGCACCAGAAGGTGATCCTTTGTGACCATAGCTAAAACTTTCTACGCACAGGATGTTGTAGGCAGAAAAAGGAGAAAACTCCCCAACTTATTTTGTCCAGCGGCCCTGCAAATTAAGGCAATGCAAGAGAGGAACCAAGAGGAAAGCAAGCCTGAATTCTTGCAGTCAACGCACCTGGCGCTCCGTACAGGTTTGTTGTCCTCTGTGACAGTTGATGGCCGCATGCCAGCACGCTCTGCTGACTGAAGAGAGGGAGCCAAAGCGTGCATCTGTATACTTATTCTACACTCGTTTGAAGCACGCTGGGGCTGCCATCCCAAAGTAGCACAGAACTGGTGACATTCTTGTGTGTTGGGTGGGTTATGGTGCTGTTCCCTGATGGATGTACATGGTCCTCAAACATTTACCATGCGCTCTAGCTTCTCCATTAGCACGTAGTGCTGCATACCCTCCAGTTGGCAGTCCTTGCAGGAGGCCAGCAATGCCCTCCGCAATGGCAGCAATGCATGAGTGGCATAAAAGAGCTGGTGGTCAGGCAGGTAGCCTGCCAAACCCTCGCCAGCCTTGCAGAAGAGATGAATGACTCACACATGCACGCACATTGTTGCATTGCTCAACCTTGCAGCAATGCGCAGGCTTGAAACACACTGAGTGCCACTGACCCGCATCTGTGCTAAAGTGCATCTGGGGTACATTTGCTGCCTCAATAAACTCCAGAAGCCCCTTATCAGCCAGGACGTCCCAGGCGCATGTGCTTATGTACACTCGCAATCATTGCGCGTCGTGAGGCTTGCTGTACGTCCAGCACGACGCGGAGCTGTGAGCTGTGCAGCTTTGTCCAGTGCTGTGCTGTTCTTCGTCTTTTGCCATGCTGCTGCATTCCTTCTGGTGCTGCAGACCGTCCTGATGGCTGAGGAGACCCTGCTTCCTGCTCTTGGTAACATATGCATCCAGCCCACCAAAAGCTGCACTTCAACCAGTACAACTGCTGGGCATCCTTGCCCCCATCCAACTGCCACGTATCAATCCCTGGCTGCTGCCTCTGCCCTGCTATTTCAAGGTGTTTGTCCTGTGAACTCTGCAGGTACCAGCTTCATCCATGCAGGCTGGTTGGGGCAGGTGCTGCCGTGCTTGAACTGTCCCAAGTGTGTTACATCACTCTCACTCTTCTTTGCTTTCTTGCAAGGTTCATTTTTCATTCTTAAATACCGTACTGCGCTTGGTTGTTTTGCGAGTAATTAAATAACTATTATGGCCCCTCGCGATAAATCAAGCCGAAAAAGAATTAAGAAAATTTGGACCTCGCAATACTTTGACTTTAAAAAGGCCATTTTTTTGGCAGGAACCTGCAGGTCTTGGGTTCAACCCTGCCAAAATACACTTTCTGCTTTTCGCCCCGAACTTTTTGCTGTTTCAACTGCGGGTGACAGAAGAATTCCAAATCTTCTAATGGATGTAGGCACTGAACAGAGAGGAGAGCACAGGAAAAGCTTGCAAAGTTCGCAAAATACCTTAACTTCTGAGGGAGCCTCGCAAAGCTTAATGCTCGCAAATTAATTATTGAAATTATTTTGGCACCTCGCAATAAGTAGGCCTCGCAATACTAAGAGCGCAGTACGGTAACTCAAAATTCGAGAGGAAATTTTACAGTTTCAGCCATATCTTGGCTCCCGAAGCGCCCTTGGTAGGGCTTACGGGAAATCTTGGCCGGAGAGCCCCCTGGAGCCTCAAATTTCAACTTGACGCCTCACGCCCCTCACCAATTTGGACGTGTTGACACCAGAAGACATCGACAGAGTCTTTAAAAAAGAATCACTGGCACTCACACAGATACTCACGCACATGCATGCACAAATACACATATATATACACATATACACACATGTAAGTGCGCACTCTCACACACACAATCATGCTCAGCTTCTCAAAAACGTATAAGCACAAGCACAAATCTGAGATCCTATGATTTGTCACGTGACACGAGGTACAGCCCATGTACACGCACTGTATGTGTACATACAAACCAAGTGTTCATGTGCTGCTGATGCCCTAGCTTGATTCCTAGAGAAAAGGAGGGTTCTGTCAGCTTGATTGCATGCCATTCCTTTTGCATTCACTTTACATAGCGCTAACGCATCCCATACAGGCACTCTAAACCCTCTTAGGCAAGTAGGTGATGATGGCTGCAATGTGGCACTCCTCACCAGCCTGCCACAGTGTTGCAATAACAGGGCAGGAAGTCTACATATCCATTTCATTATTTGCTTTTTTGCTGCCTACCACACCCCTTTTGCTCCTGCTCTCTGCAGTCGGCATTCCCAACGTCAGATGGTATGGAGTGGAGGGGGACTACAACGTGATGGTCATAGACCTCATGGGCCCCAGCCTAGAAGACTTGTTCAATTTCTGCCATCGGAAGTTCTCGCTCAAAACCAGCCTCATGCTGGCAGACCAGCTGGTAAGTTGCACTTGTTACAAAGTTCATAATTCATGATGCTTTAACAAGTGCTCAAGATAGGCACTGCACTCAGTAAAGGGTACCTTGTTTCGACCTTTTTGCTGCCAAACTAGCAAGATGAATATGTTATAATTCCTCAGAGTTCTGATTTGCCTTGTCCGCCGTTCCTTTCCGGTGACCTCTGTGGGTCCCCATGGGTAGAGTTAAGCGTCCTGCATGACCCCGCCAGCTCACAGTAGAAAGTGCTGCCTCCTCTCCTTGCCTCAACCAGGAAGGTGTCAATCAAACCTGAGAAAAGAGACTGTTGCTGCTCAACCCGCTGATTGAAACAATGTATCATGTGCACTTGCAGCTCTCGAGGGTTGAGTTTGTCCACTCCAGGAGTTTCATCCATCGCGACATCAAGCCAGACAATTTTCTCATGGGTGGGTGTCAGCACAACCCTTGTCTTGTGCCCACAGAGCCGGGAGTTTAGAAGTTTCTCTGTATGAGTAGGCTCCCCAGAGCTGATATATCTTGTGAAAAAAGCGCAGGGTATACAAAGTGCCTCGCAGAGTCAGGCGGATGCCTTAGTCAGTTTTTTTTACGGTCTTCGGTGTGGCATCGTGAGGTGGTTGATGAACAGACCAGCAGCAGGCAAGCCCTTAAAGGTTCAAGGCTTGAAATACAGCTTAAAAGCAAGGGGCAAGTAACATAACTTGCGCAGCAATGGCAAGGCTCAGTAACCCTTAAGACACACAAGCACACATGCGCAAGCGCATGCATTCATACATACATAGATGAACATAAGCATACAAACGTACAATTACACACACAACCCTTTCCCCTTATCATTGCAGGATTGGGCAAGAAGGCCAACCAGGTTCACGTCATTGATTTTGGCTTAGCCAAAAAGTACCGTGACCCCAAGACCCACATCCACATTCCCTACCGCGAGAACAAGAATCTCACAGGCACAGCCCGCTATGCCAGCATCAACACACACTTGGGAATTGAGCAGAGCCGGTGAGAGACGGGTAGCATGCAATTTCATTGGTGCCAATGTAGATTGACTGCCATGGTAAGATGATCCATTGCTCAGAGCAATTATAAGTAGGGTTGGCCGTAACCATACATGGGATTTCCATTTACTGTGTAAACACCGTATGCACTGTAAATGGCCAGATATGCGTATTTCTGTGTACACATATAAAGGGAATTTTGGTGTCACTCATAATGAATACAAAAAGGGGGTCATTCTGCAGCTCCTAAAGAGCTGAGCACGCATGATCTAATCTTTTAAGCCAAAAAGTGAATGGTTAGGGAGCTAGGCCTGCTTAAGCCAAAAAGACTCATTAATGGCAGTTTTAGCACTTTTTTAGTGAGCCATCCCCATGCACCCCCCCCTTCCCCCCTTCCCTGACCAAACAGTGACAACAAGCCAGAGTTAGCCATCTCTCCCCATCCACTTCACAAATCTGGGACTTAAAAGTTGCGTTGACAAGTGGGGGGAAGCGTCGCAAGCGACGCTGAAAAGTTGGCGAAGCCAACGCGCGCTCTCTTCACCACTAACTACCCTCTGGCAGTACCCACACACGTACTCCCCTCTTGCTGTGCACTCTGCTGCTGCTGCTGTTGCTGCATGCTGTGCGTGCGTGTGTGCGTTGTGGCCAGGCTCACCACAGATGCTACACCCCTGCTGTCGCCCCTGTGGTTGTTGCTGTTGAACTGGCTGTATAGCTGTGCCCCTCTGTGTGCAGGTGCGTGTGTTGTGGCCTTCCCTCCCACATACTTTGCATGCTGCGTTTGCTGTGCGTGTTGTGAGGAGGAGCAAACCCTGCACCACCAACATGCCAGGACGGTGCACATGGTGCACATGGCACACACATGGAGCAGTACCAACCAACGCACCAACGCACCAGGACGAGCAGACACGGCTTCCGCAACACGCCAATGGCATTTCAAACACTTGTAATTAATAATGAAATTGAAATTATGAACATGAGTCGTGTGCTTGCATGGAACAGCAAACGATCCGTCCACGTCTTCCTCCGGCCCCGGACCTTTCAACCATACTCAGGAAAGTTATCTGATGATGCCTGTGCCATCAGACACTGTTCCGGGGACGTGGGCTGAGCTCCGTCGGGCAGCTTTCTCCAGCTGCCAAACATTGAGTCACTTCTTTCCACAGCACTGCTCACTGCACCCCTGGTCACCAAAACTTGTATGCCCCGACAAACGAGTTTGCCTGCCAAGTTTCAGACCCGGACGTTGGCTGCGTGGCTCTGGCCAGGCCCTGAGTCTCAACTTTTACAAAACTCGTTTGAGAGTGCGCCCAGCAGCACCTCCACCGCCCCTCCCCATCCCCTGACACAGCAGGGCTGCGTGGTTAGTCAGTCTAAGGTGCCTTGCAAAGTTTGGGGACAGGGGGTGCGCTGGGTGGGCCTGCGCGCCCTGCTGTGAACTCAGGCGTGAAACATGGTAAACCTAGGGGCTTCGCCCCATGACTGGGGCTTCGCCAAAAAGCTTCAATTTTTCTTCATGTGTCTACGAAAGCAGATAAAAAGACTTGGTGGGTGGCCCGCTTAATTCCTTTGGAAAAACGGCACGTGTCGACAAAAATAGTCACCATTGCTCACATACTGCACCAATCCACGCCCTTGAAGATTCATGGGCCTTGATAGTTCACTCCGCAACTCTGGTGTGAGTCTGAGGTCGCAAAAAGGCGCGAGGTCCCTGGGCATTAAGAAGATGTATGTCATTGTACAAATATTTTCATAAAAACCCAAAAGTTATCGCTTGGCTCTTTCAATTTTGTATTAAGTTTAGTTTAGTTTGGATTACAAAGGCATTTAACCTGGAATGGCTGCTCAACCTATGAGAACGAGGTAAACCTCAAAACAAACCAAGTAAAAAAAGGGTTGTGACGCAACTGGAAAATGCTAACCTTACAGACACGAGAAGAAGTAGGCAAAAACACATGAAAGTGTAGACGTTGGTTCACCAAAGTAGACGCATACTGAAATAAAGTTATCTTTCAAAAGGTCAAAACCCACACACATTGCACAAATAAGTTGGACAAGTTGGAAACGCAGGGACAACTGGAGTTTGGACACAAGTGTGAGACTATTGAAACTGGTCTGTACAACCGACTGGTCTGCTGGTCTGTATAACCTACTGCACTGGTACTGTATAACCTACTGAAACTGAGCATGGGTTAACTGCTGCTACTGCTGAATCGTGGTGCCACCATCTCC
>Ga0307947_1001700_pt1 | contig 17530 bp, 14 predicted proteins | sample OrgLakmetagen232_FD_201840 | JGI IMG/M metagenome (GOLD analysis project Ga0307947, IMG submission 201840) | Saline water microbial communities from Organic Lake, Antarctica - #232 | ecosystem: Environmental > Aquatic > Non-marine Saline and Alkaline > Saline | place: Antarctica: Organic Lake...
AAAAGGGTCCCAATCGACTGGGCTTGAGCTGAGGATTCCGACGATGAATTTAAAATTTTGTAGGAGTGACCCAGTAAAATTTTGGAGGGGGGTCCAAAAAACTCTGGAGCCCCCGGACCCCCCCCCTCCGATTGGACCCATATATATACCAATCGATAGCTCTCAACGCCAGGATTCCGAATGTATAAATTTTAATCAATTTGACTCGTGTCGTCCAAAAGTTATGCTTCCTACACCCTCCTGGTTGGAGCATGCAAATAACGTCCCTTTTTGAGCCTCAGGCCCCCCCCTCTGGAAAATTAATGTACTTAGTCATTATGTTAAGGTACTTGCAGAAACACCTTGACCGCGATCATGGCATCATTAAACAAAACCCGCTGCTTGTCATTGCACGTGAAAGGGAGTTATCCTCCGCAAACACGTGCAAAACGAAGCATGCTGATATGCCCCCACAAACAGCGCGCAAGTGTTTCCTCAAAATGTGCTGATTGGTATTCCGCTCGCAGAGGTCGTGGCCTGCAGAAAAGCCTGGCCAGAGCTCCAAGTGGGATAAAACGAGCGGAAATGCCTCCATCTGGGATGAGATCATCAAAAGGTAAGTTTGCCGTGGTTTTTTATGGTTCCTTTTTGGCCCAGCTGTTGATTCTCTTAGAGATTGACTAGTGCAAAATATCGTAAAACAGTTGCTGTCTCTTTCAACACACAGCGCCGCTCATTACTACAGCGTCATCTTAATATACTCAATTTGCCACGTAAATCTCTTGTGCACTTGCAGTCAGGAGTACATGAAGGGGAAGAGGTCTCCCTGAACATGCAAGGTGCAATGTTGGCGCCTCTGAAACAGCTTATTTTCGGTGTAACAAAAGCCGAGAAATCAATCAAGTACGCCATTTCATTTGTATACCATGCAGAGGCATGCAAGTTGTGTGAGTACACATGGCATTGCTTGCTGTTTATGTACACTACAAGATGTGTCTGCGCCAGGGTGTTCGGAAATTTTAAACAAAGCATTATTGGCCCTGGAGTTCTCCTTCCTTTTATTACGCGGCATGTGTACTACCAGCGTAGGCTTTTATTTTATTTTCTCGAACAAAGCAAGCAATTTGATGTAGTTATCTCACCGCCATTAATTGAAGTGCATGATGCAAGCACCTTTTCCTTTGTTGAACATCCCAAGGAAGAGGATGTGATCTTAAGCACGTTAAAGTGTTGGGAAATGGAAGGACTGCATCCAGACGTGGTGCTTGTACAAGCACTACTAGCGTACTAGCTAGTAGCTAAGCTGTAATTATCACTGTTCTTAGATGTGGCACTCGGTCAGTTTTTAAAAGGTGAAGTACTTTCCGGAGCTGCATTAAACCCCAATCAAATTCTGCTGAGCATGAGCTGTGCGCCTGGGTAGCAGCTTTAAAACCTACTTTACCTAAGTTTTCAAAAGGCAGCGAAAGGTAATGAGAATTAACGAGATTACTGTTGAGAGGAAACGAAGTCACTGACAAGGTAAGGTAAGGTTACATCACTATAAGTCACTGACAAGCTTATTAACCCTGGCAAGAGGGAAGACTGCTATAGTTTGCGCTTACAAGGTTGACAAGAAATGCCTTAAGTCATCAAGTGCTCGTCTGCTCATAAAAAGCAATTAGTTCATGAGGTAAAATAAAAGCTTGTTGTTGTCCTGGCTTAAGAAAGTAGACGCGTTGTGGGCTCCTGTTGGGGAAACAGAAATGCATATTTCCTGCGGAGAGATCTAGTGAATTTTCACAGTGAGTGCAGGCAATCGGAGATTACATTGCGCTTATGCTTCACACCTGCAATGCAGTATTCCTTCCCTCTCGCTCACAATAGTCCAAGCAAGGTCTTTTCAGTCAAGTGAATATGGCCCTCCTTCACAGGCCTCCTGGAGACACATATCAAATATCAATACATTGGCTCATCATGACGTGCCCCCTGATTCCGCCAAATACTCTACCTCAACAGATCTCTAGAGTGTGGCTGCCCACCCACGCAATACCTGCAACACAACCACGCTCAGCAACACACGATAGGCATCCTATTACCAATAACCTCATTAGATGGCCACCTCCCACACGCACAGGTCTACCGGCGAGATCAAGTATGTACTGTGAGGACACCAGACATCAGAACCAGCTGAACGCCGCAAAAAAACAGCACAAAGACCTTTGCAACATTTCCAAGGAGCCTCCGTTACTCTCCACATCATCCTTTTGGGTGTGGGCGGCACCATCTACAACACCCACACTCTAAAACCTTTCAAAGAACTAAGTCTTGATTTTCAAAGAGTTAAAAAAATTTCTTCCAAGCTCCATGTGCACGCTGTGAACTTTGCTGCTAAACTTGTCCATACCTGACGTGCCCTCTCCAGTACTGTTATCAACTCTCATCAGGAGCCGGTTTCAGGCCAAGCCTGCAGTCTTCCTGATCCCCATTGATCTTTTTTCTTTTTCCTTTGGTATTTTCCTTTGGTAGAGGAGTTTTACGATACCCGGTACCACAGCTCCTTTCCCTTACTTAATGTGGGGAGTGGTTTTTCACTGCCTGCGTAGTTTTTTCAATTTCAATCGTGGATTGACGTTGTTGATCTTCCCCTGACCAAGTAGAAGTTCAATTCGTTGCACTATTTTAGTGATGACATTCCTTTCAGCAAATGCGTGTTGCTTTCTTGCGTTTGAGTTGGGCGAAAATGACTTGGGCGCATAATTTTCATTGTAAAAATTTTCAGCAAAATCGTAATGATTGGACTCAAGTCTTCCGCACCTCATTTTCGCTCATCCGTCGCCCCTCGGCGGGTGGCAGCACAAGCAAGGAGTAGGGCTCCCGTGCGAATCGTAGCATACAGGTGCGAATCCAGAACCATACTTTGACGAAATATCGGCCTCGTCGAGGACTGTGTACTGCCTGCTGCGTCAGCGTCAGCATGCAACACGCAAGGCGAAGTTATAAAATGCAGTCACGTTGAACAAGGGAATGAGGTTGATGAGGATTTGCTGCTCCCCACTGCGCATGCGCGCTTCATGATCTGATGATATGGAGGCCTTACAAAGCATGCATCAGATCTTCATTTTCGCCTACACATACCGCCCTATACAGAGATCAGCACCGGCAGCAGCTGCTCAAAGAAACAGGGAAGGAGTTTGCCCTGGATTACGCCAGCGCTCTGGTGGAGGGCCCTACGCCTGCTCTCTTGGCCAAGCTGGGTCCAGAAGCGGACAATTACCTCGAGGTCGTTGCGGCCCATCCATTGAAGTCCACAACTTTTAAGGTCAGTTAGTAGGTTTAGCTTTTCTCTATTATTGTCAAAGATTTCCTGTGATTTTGTTCACGGTCTGCAAGCAAATCCTGGAGATTCAAAACTTACGTGATGCATTCATGGTGACGTCATTGTGCCGATTTTATGCACGAGGATTGTCCTCCAGAGAGATAACTGTGGTCTTCTTTTCCGTTGCTTACAAGACAGCTGGCTGAGGTGGCGTCTTCTCTAGGCACATGGGAGAACAGTGCCTCCTTCGTTGTTACGTTTCCTTCAATGTTACAACAGTCAATCAAACATTTATTTTGTTCAGCCTGCCTTCAACCTTTCGTCTCTCCGACTACTGTTTCATTGGCCCTCTCTTTGCATCACGTTTGCATGCCTACACGCCACTGCCTTTGACCATTATTATGACGGTTACAAGCCTATTTTGTGCATGGCATGTGATGCTATGCTACTACATACTTATGGTTGACCAGAACTGTATATTTACACCGTATAAGACTGTATATATGGTGATTTCTGATCATGTGCACCACTTGAGTTGATGGCGCCTCTTACTTTGCTGTCTGAGTGACTCAGCTTTGCTCTCATCCTCCTCAATCTGATTATTGACCGGAGGTGCAGAAAAGTTTACGTGTGTCTTACCAGTTCTTGTCGCAAATCGCCAGAGGGGGTTATCTGGGGCCCAAAATGGGCTTAGTTCTGGCATGCTCCTAGGGTATGCGCACCGTGACTGACACTTTTCAAGCTGAGCACTGATATGCAAATTTCAAAATAGTTGAGCTTGACAAGTGCCAGGTACGGCGCCCACGCCTAATCGGTTGCGGCGTGAATGTACATTTTGAGCAGCCATATACTCAATCTGACCAGGCAGACCACCAAAGCAAGTGATGGGGGGTTTATCTAGATCTGAGCACATGCTCTGGTAACTTATTAAGTCAGCATAGTGTGAAGCTAGATTTGGTCCAATCTGATATAGTGACGTGTGAGCAGTTTCCCCTTTAATGCAAAAAGGGGCATATATAAGCTTTTGCTCCGATAACCCCCTCTGGCAAATTGCTCTTGCAGCAATCCATTTGCGACACCATTCACTCAAAAAACAATTGTGCGTGCAATGCAGGGAATGGACAGCATCTTGATCAAGCTGCAGGATGACCATAATGCACGGTATGGGGTTCGCGCTGCCGAGGGCAAACCGAGTGGCAAGCCTGAGGTGTGTACTTATGTTTTCTTGCTTATGCCCTATAGCTACAAGGAGTTACACCTTGCGTAGCTCCTGATTACCTGTCGTGTGGCCCTTTCTTGACTCATGCGGAAAGTGGCTATAATCATTGCCGGCCTCCACAGCACACGCAACTTCCTTCTCTTTCCTTACCCTACAAATTGTGTCAGGCTTTGTGGCAGCAAATATTCCATGATCCAGTCATCCAAACTGCACTTGCCACTACTCTCAGGTGGTTTTGACGGCGGGCAGCGACACCAGTGATATCGCATTCTGTTTGTTGGAACTGCCCCCTGCACTACCCACCCTTTCAGCTGCTGCCGTGGTGCGCATTGGGTGCCGGCCCTTTACAGAAATTTGTGTGCATGGAACAGGGTGATCTTTCTATTTGTAGAAAGAAAGTGTGGGAGAAATCCTAAGGCTTGGCATCATGCTGATTTGAAAGGCAAAGTACCTAACACCTACATGGATCCCATCCACATTGCTGGTCATACAAACAATTGTGCCATTGCAAATGGATTAGTGCCCTGACGAATGCTCTCCCATGTTGGTTTGTTGCTCAGGGAGATGGAGAGGCTGGTCCCCAGGGAGGAGCTCAGCCAAGTTACATGCTGCTCAAGATGGAGATGCTGATGGATGACACGGTGAGTTGGCCCCCACGATGTATGCGCTGGGCATCCTTTGCAATACAGCTACATGTCAGAATATGTAGGTTGTGCACAAGAGTAAAAACACGCAACAATATCCATACCACCTTCAACTCGGCCGAGCAGCAGCCATGGTAGCCTTGTTCGTAATTCCTTGCTTAATGCCAAAGCTTAGCCTCAAGGCAAGAGCATACCACACACGTGTAAGCACAAGATCAAGGGCATTGGTATGGGGAATCGTCATCGTATCTGTGCTGCTGCCAATTGCCGCATTGGCTGAGCTTATCAAACAAGGTTCTTTGTATGATAGTGCTTACATGTACAGACGCTCACGCAACTGCTATGCAGGCGCGCCGAGTAGTGAGGGTGGAAGAGCGAGCACAACTGGTAGGTGGGCAGAGGGGGGGAGGTCGTAGGTCATTATGAATGGAATAGAAAAGAATTCAGAGATGCGTATGGGTTGTTGTATGCTTGTCTCCCATTGTAACCTCTTTGGGCTTTTGGTTAAAGTCTTTGCCACTCAGGGGCCCTTGAACCTCTTTTAGTTTTGCACGCACATAACTCCTTGTTGAACACCTTGCCAATGCCGACCGTGGGCGTGATCACACACAGGTGTCAGAGCAGGATGAGGCACGTCGTAGTGTGCGTGAAATATTGAAGAAGCACCAGCAGGATCTGCCAGAAACTGCTCTGTTGGTAAGGCGCTAAGATTGAGCTATGCAACATCCATTCCTCACATTTATCAAAGTAAAAAGCTATCACCACGGTAATAAGTAGTATTGTAAAGCTCCACCCTAGGCTAATTCAATAGGGATCAGGAGGTTGCAGGCTTGGCTTGAAGCCGGCGCTTGATGATATTTGTTTATAGTACTTAAAATGCTCTAATATAGCTGGTTTAGTAGCATAGTCAACAATGTGCACCACAAAGCTTGAAAGTAACCTTCTTGACACTTATAAGCTTATCAGGTTAAGGACGTATTTCCTTGAAGGCCCTGTGTAGATGGTGCCATCTGGTTACAACCAATGATGCGGAGATTTAGTGACCGCCTCTGCTCCTGCATTATGGCACGCAGCAAGCTGTATTTTAGCTAAATCCATTATAATTTATAATTGAATCGCCTTTCAGGGGGCTGCTTTTCCAAAGAGCCGGCTGGAGCCGTGGGCGTCGCAGGCGATCCCCAAAAAAGGTGGGAGGCTGCCTACGTGTGCACAGCGAAGTGCGCCTGTTGTGTTCACGCCACTATGCTTGATGATTCCTGTATGCTGACATTGGCACTGGCGTCTTTCAATCTACAGCGCTCACAGCATCATCACTGGATGGCTAGATGCGCAAGTGCAAATCGTGCTGTTATAATTTCAGTTAAATGCTTAGTTACCTGCTTATATATGCTGTACTGGAGCACTGATCTGAGCCTAATTTGAAGCGAGCAAATGCCTATGTGCTTGTGGCTGTGTGAGCGTTGAAATAAACACGCTGTCTAAATACGTTTCGTTTGGCCTGTTTTTTCACAGGGTAACGACAACAGGCAAGGGATTATTTGAACAGCCACTGCAGCAACTTTCAATTTTGGTCACAGGAATCCCTCTGCCCCCCTCCATCCACGAGGGAACAGAAGAGGGGGTGGAGGCGTGTGCCATGGGGGCCCTGCGCAGCATATGTGCTCTGTCAAACTCAGGCCACCACATGGACCGTGCAGGGATTGAACAGATCATTGACATGGACAGGTACAAGCATTTTATCAGCTGGTTGCAATTGTTTGGATACTTGCAAGGAGCCACCTGCACGTGGAACACTGCACTGCAAGCTTCAGAAACGCTTGCTGTCTGATTCGCTTGCCTCGCTCAGCTATATTGCTCATGTGACTTTTGCTTGCTGTTCACATTCAGGCCAAGCTTGCAACCTGTGACCCTCCTGATCCCCATTGCTCTTCCACCTCAACTGGTGGAAGAATGTCTTTACAGCCAATGCTCAAACAAAGGCTTAGTTTCCTTGGTTTTCACTGCCTGTGTACTTTTTTTTTAATACCTTTTTCCCGGTCTATGTGTGCAGCTACCAGATGTACGATGCCTACGGTGTGCTGCCACTGCTCAGTGACCCCACCCTCCAGTCTGCCAGAGAGTCCACACAGGTCCCTGGAAATTGGAAAGACATCATGTAGCTCTTGTGCATCACGTCGCTTCTGTTGTATATTTGTTCTATTACGGGTATTTGTAATCAGAAGCAGCTTGTTGTTCAGAGCATTACTTGTTTGAATGTTCAAAGCTTGTAATAGGCCTTCAAGACCAATACACACGCAGACGCTAATTCATGCACACACACGCCCACATGCCCTCCACACCCTTACACACGCAATGTGCACAATTTGCAGAAAGCGGCTCCCACATCAATGAGCCCACCAATTGGAGGTGCAACTGGCGCAATCAACGCAGAGCGCATGCTGGACATGCTTGACACTGCCAAGGCAAGCCTGTGTCCACGGCCTTTATAAGAGCTCTTACTCGCCTTTTAGTGCATTCGGAAAATCTGATGAACTAGTTTGTACACATTGTGTCAAGGGGGCAATGGGATCTTAAGTATCTCAATCCCGTTGCTTGTGTCCATCAAATGTTGCATATGGAAGTTACACATAACTGCAAGTGCATAACAAGATCATCTTTTTCATGACTGTGGCGATGATTCGCTAAGACCCACCAAACTTGCAAACAGCAATTTGACTTGTGTGAAACAGAGCACGTACGACATTGAGTGCAAATTCATGGACGCTGCAATCTGTGATGAGTCTGCCGCTGGGTTTGCCCAGTGGAATACACACCTTTACAACAAGATGACGGGGAAGAAGTGGGACATCCAGGGAATGGGTGAGTGCGTGTTTGTGTTGACCATCTGGTCATGTTGCCTGATCAACATATTGTGCTGCTAGTTGTTGTTGCTTGCATGGCTTCCTATTTTTGTCAAAGCATCTGATTGCATGCTGGCAATGGCATAGGAATAGAGGTGCCTCCTTCTTGCATACATCAGCCCGTGCTTCTTGCCTATTCTACTTGTTTGCAGAGGTTGTGCTATTCTCACCAAGCACCGGGCAGCTGGCTGGCTCTTACATATTCAGGGGTAAGATTTGTTTTGTTGAATTTCTGGTTGCTGCCATGGATTTTCTATGACCACAGGCTCCTGCTTGTCTACCAAGCAAGTGTGCTGCTGCAGCTCAAAAGGCTGCTAAGTGCTTTCCTCGTTTGCACCAAACTTTTATTATGTGAAAATTTCAAATGAACTTTAAATTTTTTGCAAACTGCTCTTGCCAAACACAGACGCACTGGATTTTGAGGATCGACTCCTGCATGGGGCATCTTCAGCAGGACAGCCAAAGTAGAAATCCGGTTTCTTATAGTGGAGGGCAATTCACAAATGTGTGGCTTTTAGTTGTTAAGAATTTGTTGTTTGATGCTTAAGACAAGTCCCGTACCACAGCAAACTCATTCCCAGCCTTTCAATGACACACAGTAGTAATTGATCCTGTACAGGCGGCACATGCTTAAATACTGCAGGATAACAAGACAAAAGACCCTCTAGGAACCATTCAGGTACAGGATTCCCGCATACTCTACCACAAAAAATAATCGGTCGCTAAGAAGAAAAGCCGGTTAGCGCTCACAAGGGTGGAGAAAGGAAGAAGAATTACAGCTGCTAGAAAAAAAGGAAAGCCAAAAAATCTGCATTGCTCTAAAGAGGATGCTCTGGAAAAAAGATCGAAATCGGTATCTTTCTCAACTTAAAATCTGTGCTCGCAATTAACATAGTCAATCCCATAGTGTTTAGCAGCTGGGAGCATCAACATGTGTAAATAACAAACTGCATGGCAAATACAGGGCTCAACGTTGAACAACAACCTTTACAGCCGTGCCTTCTAGTCAATTGTCAACTGGACTCATGTCTATATGAGATGGGCAGGAAACTTCTGCTCTTCTCGATGTCATGTAGGTCTCGATGTCATGTAGGTCTCGATGTCATGTAGGTAGGAGATTGCTCAAAACTTGTTCAGCAAAGGAACATCTTCTGTTAAAGTGCCGGATTCTAGAAAAAACCATCAGAGCAAGGTTTGCTTTACGATGCGTGGTGCTAATATAGAAGTGATCCACTCTGTCGTTGTTATTGGGCAACTCGTTTTTATTCCCGTAAATTGTCCTCATCATCCATCCAGGATAGTCATACAGTCAAACATGATGATCTTGTTCCAGGTCTCTACAATCCTTTAAGCTGATGCAAAAAGCCAATGACCCCTTCCTTTTTTAAGGACAAATCTCTTAGCGGCAATAAGCTTAAGACCAAGATATCTGCATCCTTTACTGCATGTTTTGCCCCCTCTGGCCAATCAATACACGGACTTCAAGCGTCTACATAATTGTAGTTAAAGGGGGTCCAATTATACATGGCCATCAGCTGAAGTGCCAAAGTAAGAAAATTTGAGCTTTCAGCGAAGCAGAGCAGCTGTTGCCTGTGTCTGTGTGCGTGTGCGTGTGCGTGTGTGTGTGCGTGCGTGCGTGCGTGTGTGTGTGTGTGTGCACTGTCTCATCAATTTTGCTGCGATTTCTGTTCTACTTGCATTGCGAGACACACACACACACACACACACACAAACACACACACACACAAACACACACACGAGTGTTATACAAACACAAAGTGCTGCTTGTACAGGAACGCGGGGCAGAGGTTGGAAGACGTGCTTGCAGGTGTCCCTCGAAGGCTCTTCCCTTCGTAAAAACTACAAGTTCAAGTTCACTGTTGAATTTACACCAGGCCCTCCAAGCAGAGGCGACCCAGTCGTTGCGGGGTCAGTGTTACTCTCCCTAATTGTGAGGCTGCTCAGATTTGGGTGGAATACTAGGTAATGTAAGCATACGTATGCTGCCTGCAGTCTGTCCTCAGCAGTGTATACGGAAGGGTTCTGGAGGACTTTCTACGGCCAAAAGGAGAAGATGGATCCATCAGCTGCTGTGTGCAGTCCCTCTTTTGACCATCACCCTCTTAAATCATCCTCGCCATTCAAACGTGAGCCAATACATAACAAAATTGAGACAACAACGTATTCCCTCAAAATCTTAGGTAGTACTTCAAGGCCATTCGGGTCGTACCTTGCTATGTAAAACAGACTTGGAAAAACTAATTGCTCTCAAGGTCTGGGTCAGGAGCAGGGGGCTGCCAGCCACCCTCGCTCCAGATCCCCACTAGCTTTCTTTTTTCCTCTCTTTCTTTCTTGGTTGGCAAAGAACTCTTGCTTTTGGAGATCACTAAGGTGTATGTCTGGAGCAGGTTTAGATAGGTCTGGCTTATGCTTCACCAGAACATGCCTGCCTTTTCAAAGTCACAGCTCACAGCGGTAATGCTAACAGTTACGCAATAGATGCATACGTGGTTTTTAGTTATTGTATGTGACTATGCAGCCAGACTGTACATTTATACTGGCTTGCGACTAAAGAGTGAGCGAGAATTCTACCAGAGAGATGGACAACCCCGTTCAGAAGTGGCTGCTGACAGTGTTGAAAAAAATCCTTGGTGTCAAGGACACCACTCCTTCTTGGTGCGTCATGCGTGAGTGCGGCCTCGAGCCCTTACAATTCAACTAATTTCGTGCTACATTGCGCCTCTACAATTCTCTGACTCAATGCAACAGCACCACTGCCAAAAAAGTTCTACATGCTGATATGCGGCTCAGGTCCAGGTCTGATGATTGCTGGTATTCACACGTTTTCTCAGCCATGACTGGCCTGGTTCAAGATTACATGTTCAAAAAAAAGCTGCAGAATTGTGAACCGATTGACGTCAGCCGTTTTGTCGTGGACCTTAGAGAGAGACACCTGGATTTTTGGACGCCTCAATCTGATGGCCACCCACGTGAGCGCAACAGCAAAATTTTATGCCTACAATGGATGGTGTGCATTACCTCCAAGAAGTTCGCTGCTACCTATATCCATGTAGACAAAGGAGGATCCTAGGGAGCCCGTCTTGCTGATGGCTTTGAAGATCATGATGTTGAGGTTTATATCGGAGGTCTTACACACCATTGGCAAGCAAACTCATGCGTGCGTGCGTGCGTGCGTGCGTTCATGCGTGCGTTCGTGCGTGCGGTGAGTTGAAGCATGTGTGTGCATCAAGTAAGTGTCTTTGGCACACGACTTAGGTTGGGCAGACACCTTGGCTAGAGGCACAGTGAAGTATGAGGGAGAGGGAGCTTGGAGGTACCAAGCGAGTATCTCTTTAGGTATCAGATGGGAAGCGTGCTGCGCATGTCCAACCATCAAATAACGGTCACATACATTTTAAGCAAGATACCTTCCACGCCAGTGGCAACTAGACTTGTGGAGGCATGCTTTTTGCAGGAGCTCAAGCCCCATGTACCTCCCAAGCACAAAGAAAAGTATACACAAAAACACATATACCAGGTATATACACACACACCACGCACAGGAGATGAGCGCTCCTTGAGGCTATCTGACCTGGTTTTTTGGTAGTGCTGCTCATGGCGGACTAGATTGCGCATCAGTTCAGAGGTTTGGATTTGCTAGTGCTGTGATGGATTTCTTGGTGCCCTTCCCGTTTTCTTGATGTGGGGAGTTTAAGGGTACCCAGATAGCAATTTGCATTCGGAAGTGGTCGTGAACAGAGGTGTCACTGCGCAGACGTCCTTTCTCTTGGCTGAGTATCAGACATTCAATGTGCTTGTCTGAAAATTTGCTTCCCTGCTACGTGTAATTAAGTGCCTGACTGTAATGTGTGACAAAATGTGAGATGTATCACGGTCATTTTGTACTGCATGGCATAACACAATTACAGTGTGGTTAAAGGGAACTTGAGCGTGCTGAGTAATGCCGTGCTTCCACTCAATATTTGACAAGTTTCTCCAGCCTTGTTACGATTGGATGAGTGCCAGAATTCATCAACCTGCTCCTGCTGTGTGCTTGGTTGAGTAGCAGGCATTCAAATCTGCTCCTGCTTGTGCTTGGGTAAAACTTTGCAGCCCTGATACGTGTAACTAAGTGCCTGGCTGTAATGTGTGACCAAATTTGAGATGTATCACATCATTCCGTAAAACACAATACTGTACAATGTAGATCAAGGGAAGTTAAGCGTGCTGTCCAGTGCCATGCTCCCGCGTAGTCAATGAACAAGCTGCTCCTGCCTTGATGTGTTTGGCTGGGTACCAGTATTCATCAAGCTTCTGTGTGCTTGGCTGAGTACTAGACTGTGAGATGCCTGCTTTGTGCTGCTCAGTGCCTAGCTTCAAAAAAAACATGTGACAATTAATTTTATGACTCGGTTGTTCAGGAATTCTCGCCCTTGCTGCGCAGGTGCTCGGGGGGGCCATGCGGCTCAGGCGAGCAGGAACGCGCACCAGCTCACACAATCAGAAAGTGAGTGCAACTTGACTTTTGCTATGTGCTTGACTTTGCTCCCCCATGCTTCTGCTGCGGACTTGGCTGATCAGCCTCACAAACCCCATAGTTCATCAAGCTGCTCTTGCTGTGTGCTTGGCTGAGTATCAGACATTCAATGTGCTTGTCTGAAACTTTGCAGCCCTGCTACGTGTAATTAAGTGGCTGTAACGTGTGACAAAATGTGAGATGCATCACAGACATTCTGTACTACTTGGCATAACACAATGTAGATCAAGGAAACTTCAGCCTGCTGTCCGATGATATGTTTCCGCGCAAGTAATCAACGATGCTCCTCACACATGATGTGGATCAAATTTGATTATAATGCTTGCTTGCTTGATTGCTTGCTTGCTTGCCTGCTTGTGCCAGAGTCACAGTAGTTCTAACAACCCCTCCCTTGCTGCGCAGATGCTGCTGGTGGCAGGAACAACCAATACGCCCAGGCTGCCTTCGAAGCAGGCCGCTACCCAACAATGCATCAGATATACAAGGTCGCCTTGCTGGGGGGATGGGATGACGAGGGACAGGGGATGGAAAAAGGCAGCAAGGCGCTAACCCTCATCCAACACGTAGCAACACACATCAGTGAGTAATCCTTGCTTGAAAGTTATGGAAACTGTGTTTCTTGGTCCGAGGTTCAGGATTGTGCAAGTGTAAAATTCATTAAGACAAATATGTGATGTGCGTGTGAGAAGATGTTTCGAGGTTCCTACTCCCATCATATGCATAAAGTGGGTATACCGTTGCAGACAGGGATTACAGGTGAAATAGGGTGTTACAAGGAGGTAGTAAAAGTGAGGGTATCATTGGTCAAGAGGGAAAAAGTTGCGCATACTCAATTCAGGCAGGCGCACACGCGCGTAATGGCCTGTTGAGGTGGTTGGGTTCTGCTTCTTGTAACGCACAAAACCATCACAACCATGGCAGTACTCTTTAAAATAATAAGACAAGAGTGAGCCAGGGTATTACAGCGGAGTGGAGCAAGTGTGTTTACCACTAGGGAAGATGAAATGTCACACCTTGCTGTGGAATACCATAAGATAAGAAACCTGACACACAAACTGCATGAACACAACATCAGGCATTGATAAGGCAGTATTTAAAGCAAGGTATGCACTGCAATACAACACAAGCACAGTAAGTCGAGGATTTAAGTCGAGGATTCGGTCCGGTTGCTACGGCACACAACCCCTCTGATCCACATTAGTTTCTATTTATTGTTTGCGGGGTTTCCTGGTGCGGGCACCTAAGTAACCCCCTCCCATAATCATGCTGGATGTGTCATCACTACCAGCTGAGCCTTTTCTTTTTCTTTGTAGGGAGTTGAGTGACAGGTCCCAGTGTGAAACTGTACAATTTGATATGCTCTTTGATGTGCATTTATGGGTGCTCTCTTTTACCACGCAGAGGAAGGCAAGCCCATGTCATCTGCTAGGCGTGATGGCCGGTATTACTCAATTGGCCAATTCATGCTCATCGGCTGGATGTGGCTTGATGCATTTGGCGTCAGAAGCATGTACAGCACTGTTGGGAATTACCTTAAGCAGTGCCACGGTGCGCAACTCCGTGCACACCACTTGTTCAGTGGGTGATGTCCCTTTTTTTCTGGTAGAGCGGCTGCCTTTAGGAGGGCTAGACCAAGCATGCACGCACGCAAGCAGGCCGTGCTGATACTCAAAAGCATGGGAACTTGCGAAAGAACCTTGCTTGGCTCTATTTCTCGTTATCAGGCTTTCATGGTTGAGCTCTAGCGTGCCGTCTTTTTTCTCTCTGTTAGTAGCTTGGGAGTTTACTCCTGTGTGTGAAATCAATGATGCAGATATCGCTGTCTTTGTCACTGGTAGCATGTTTGATACATACCGGTATGCGCTCACTGTCTTAAATTTGGTGTGTCCTTGTTCCTCAGATACCAGGCCTTTTTATAGCAATGGTTTACCTTGAACGCTTAATTACTTAGCTGATCGTCCTGTCTTTATTTTCCGTGTATTGGGGTACTAGTTGTATTGGGTCGCGTGTAAAGGTAGCTGGGATTCTTACGGGAGGCGACCTTTGTTTTAAGGCCAGCATGCTCCATGTGCATTGAAGCATAGGGTAGCCAAGGAATGCTGATGCCTTTGCTGAATTTACAAGGTTAAGGAGGTTTACTGAGTTTACAAAGTAAGCCATGGCTGCTCAACCTAAAGCCTAAGGGACCTGACAAATATCAATCAAAAAGATTGACAGCTGCACTAAAAAATTTGAGTTATGTTGAAAAACAAAACCTTAGATATCACCTTCAGAAATATTATCAAATAAATGGGTGAACTGGTGCCGTAAATGTTCGGTGCCCATACAAGAAAAAGGTACGTGTTTCTCATCACACAAATTGCAAACACATGCTCCTGTCCGGACTCCTGCCGTAAAAACAATTACGCACCTCAACCCATGTCCTCGAATCCTGAACTGAGCTACGCTCCTTACGACACTTTTGCTCAGAACCATCTTCAAATACTCCGGCAAGACAAATGGTGCACGTGCATACATCAAAAACCAGTCTCTCAGGCAAAGCAAACCAGTTGTGATAAGCCACAGACTTTTTTAAACAAGAGCAAGGATCTTGACATGTGCCTCTCTCCAAACTGCCTGATGCCTGAATCTCAAGTCTATGTGCAAACTAGAAATTTTCAGCTTCCTGTAATGTAAAAAGTCACTTTATAAAGTGGCATTCTGCAAATCACCAAAGGCATTCTTCGTCTGTCTAGTCCAACGTTTAGAAGCACCAAAATTCCCAAGGGAAATATCTGCTTTCAACACATCGTGTAAAGTGTTGCTATTAAATTAACATTATATACCAAATTTAGCAGCTGACCTGAAGCAGTAAAATCATTTTATGCATTGCAAGAGTTCCTGCGCGCATTCTCGAAGCACACATCCGTTTGCATAAGTGACTTAACTCTAAAAATTATCTTTAAAAACGCCATGTGTGCGATAAGGGATCATGGACTGTCAGTCCACAAGAGAAAAATGGACACCGAGAATTAATAATGGATGAGATAAGTGTGATATTTTTAACTCCAGATAATCGGCAAGAGCAAAGTGGTTTGTGAGGGACAATCAGGTTTACTCTGTTTTTCAGAGGCTTGTTTTTCAGCAAGAGCAAAGTGGTTTGTGAGGGAAAATCAAGTTTAATCTGTCTTTCAAGTTCAGCAACAACGAGGCTGCCTGGCCAGGAGGCATGAACATAGTACAGCATCATGAGCTGGCTAGAAAAAAGGAACGCTCAGATTTTTTCTGTCTTTTGAGTTCAGCAAGGACGAGGCTGCCTGGCCAGGAGGCATGCACACAGAACAGCATCATGAGCTGGCTAGATAAATGGCAGACAATATGTTGGGGTATATGGCTAGATAAATGGCAGACAATATGTTGAGGTATATGGCTAGATAAATGGCAGACAATATGTTGAGGTATATGGCTAGATAAAAGGCAGACAATATGTTGAGGTATATCGGAGGACTCACACACCATTCGCAAGCCATCGCAATAAAAGACAGACAAGATATGTCAGCAACAGAGCAAGACCATACTTATTCATAAAGAAGTCCTCTGCTCTTGTGTGCAGTCGCTGGCCATGCAAAGTACGTTTTTCTTTTGACCCGCCCTACCTCTTTCAGCGCCAGAACCCCTGTGCGCAGTTGCAAGCCTTGTGCAGACACCAAAGTTATGTCTATATCTCGATCTGCCCTACCTCTTCCAGCGCCAGGGCCCCTGGCTGGTACTCCAGTCACTTCTTTTCTCCTACTGGTTCTATTGGTCCTCTCTGACTGGACCTTTCTTGTCTACTGGTAAAGGAGTTTTACGATACTCGGTACCAAAGTGGCTTTCTATTCCTTATTCAATGTGGGGAGCGAGTGGTTTTCACTGCCTGCGTAGTTTTCCTTTTCTAGCACTACACTTTGGGACCCTGCTCCAATTTTTGCCAAAAGGCCTCGTGTAGACCTGTAAGACGGGTCACTCACCCTTTGCTTAGCTATGTGAGCAGATGCAGTGGCTCCTTTGGATAGCATGCATTTTGTCAGGTTTGCCAAGCCCACACAATTACCTTTTAATGCAGCTTTACGTAGAGTGAAAGAGTGTGGTATTGAAAAGAGGATTTCTGACAGGCCTCATGCGATGTTGTGGCTTTCCAAGACATATGCGTTGTCAGCTAACATGTATGCCAGTCAGATTTGGTCTACGCAATTTTTGAAGCATGACAATGGTTTCAGCAACCCTTTGCAAGTCGCACACATGGCGTTTTTAAAGAGAATTTTGGGGATCAAATCTACTTCTGCAAACTGGTGTGTGCTTCGAGAATGCGCGCAGGAACCCTTGCATTTTATTTACTGGTTCAGGTCAGCTGTCAAATTTTGGAACAGGATGGTTGATTCAAACAGCAATACTTTACGCGATGTTATGAAAGCAGATATTTTCCTTGGGAATTCTGGTGCTTCAAATTGTTGGACTAGACAGATGAAGGATGCTTTTGGTGATTTGCAGAATGGCAATGTATACAGAAGTGACTTATTACAATGCAGGAAGCTGAATATTTCTAATTTGCGCATAGACTTATTAAAATTCAGGCATCAGGCAGTTTGGAGAGAGGCACATGGCCAAGACCCTTGCTCTTGTTAAAAAAGTCTGTGGCTTATCACAACTGGTTTGCTTTGCCTGAGAGATCGATTTCTGATGCACGTGCACCATTTGTCTTGCCGGAGTATTTGAAGATGGCTAAATGGATAATAAATGGCTAGATGGATATGCCGGAGTCTTGAAGATTAGATTAGATATGCCGGAGTATTTGAAGATGGTTAGATGGATAATAAATGGCTAGATGGATAATAAATAAATATATAATAAAATTAGGAAATCACAGAAAATTACCTCGCCCTGGAGTCAAGCGACCCAAGACCTTCGAGCCCCATGGCCTCCTGGGCGGAGGTC
>Ga0307947_1001706_pt1:0-2500 | contig 17521 bp, 18 predicted proteins | sample OrgLakmetagen232_FD_201840 | JGI IMG/M metagenome (GOLD analysis project Ga0307947, IMG submission 201840) | Saline water microbial communities from Organic Lake, Antarctica - #232 | ecosystem: Environmental > Aquatic > Non-marine Saline and Alkaline > Saline | place: Antarctica: Organic...
CCCACACACTCACACACACACACACACTCTCACACACACACACACACACACACACACACACACACACTCACACACATTTACAAACACACACGCACACTCACACACACTCACACTCACACACTCACACACGCACACGCACACGCACACGCACACACCGTGACAGGAACCCTCTGGTCTGCCTCAATGGGCGTGGCCGGAACCACTTCAGTGGCTTTGAGCTGCGTGCTGCACCTGGGCTTTGCGCTGTGGTGGACTGGGCCGTGAAGCCTGCCATTAAATTGCTTTTGTGGGATCTGTGTCTTGGCCATCTTCGACGCCCCTCTGCATACTGAGCAGGAGCATTGTGCCGAAGACGCGCTGCTCCTTAAAGTTCTCCTGCTGTTGAGGACTGACTTCGTGGGAGCTCGCGAGGACTGGGCTTGTAGCCTGTTGAACTTGTTGGACAGCATCATTGTTCAATTGTGAAGTTATTATATAAAATGGCCGAAGTTACTAGGATCCTACAACCGACTATCTACGCCAAAACGAATAAAATCGTGAGCTTACACACGTAGATTGAAGAGTACACGCGCACGACACACTCACACACACACACACACACACACACACACACACACACACACACACACACACACACACACAGAAAATGCGTACACACACAACGCACACAGAAATGTGTACACACATACACTCACACGCACGCACGCACACATACACACACACACATACACACACAGGGACAACACACACACACAGACACAGAAGCACCCATACTACCAAGGTTTTCGCAAGTGCTTCCTGCAAAAAGCGAAAATTTATTGGCAGCGTATGCCTCTCATTAATAAGGTCAGACGGTTATTTTGCCAAACAGCTGGGAGTTGAAACCTTGTACTTAGGCTTCATATGGTATGTAGTAACCTCAAAACCTTGTGCCATATACTATAGTTTTGAAGGGGAGGGATAGTGTCAAGGTTAATAACATATATACCACCAAAAAACATGAGCAGAAGATTACAAGCTGGACCTATGTTACCAATCAATGAGCCAGAAGACCCATGGACTGGTACCATTTACATATTTACATGCATTAAAAAACACAAGTAGATACAGGACATAGTAGGTGGTTTATTTGCAGCCAAATACAAATTTAGGAGTATGCAGCCTAATGAAAGTAGGTCAAAAAGTGAGATCATCAGCGTACAATAGGACACACACACCTTTCAACTATTTTTCCCGCTAGCCAGACTGATCCACCGGACCTGCATATTTATTACGCGATCATTTACTTTCATCGAGGGAGCACATGTACAAGAAAAAGAAAGCTCACAACTCTTTCATTTGGTCACTTATTACTAATTGATCCTCTGGGCCATCAGCGAGTATGCGTAAGTGCACATTCAAGCACACCAACGTGCTATGTTTTGGCCTCCTCATGAGCACCTGTAGTCTGGGCCTCCCAGCCGCTTGGCTGGCAAGCACATCAGCAAGCGCTGAACACTGAAGCTTGACCTCTCCACACTACAAATGACCAGACAGTGAAATAATAGAACTGCTCGGCCCGTCTTCGCTGCTCAACAGCTGGCCGGCCTCCTCAGTCGCCTGGCAAGCACGGTCGTGTGCTGCCTCCTTCGCCCTCGCATCAGCACGCAACTCTTGCAGCTGTGCTTCACCCAGCTCCTCTGTCGACTCCACGTCCGCCACCTGTATAACATTGTAACGTGTCAACCCGCCATGTACCTGTTGCTGATGTGTTGCTCTTCGTCGGCACGATTGTGTACGTATCCGTCTCCTCGTGCTTCGTTTTATAAACCAGCCTTAAAAGCTTTAAACCACCTATGGCAAGGACGCCCTGTCGATCCTGGATTTGTGCTGATTCAGGCAATACTGATTTTTTCTGCTGATTTTATCTGCTGAGATGCAAGCTGGAGTTGATGGAATGTGTGCCACAGTAAATCAAGCCCCCAAACACATCCCTAGAGGTTTGAAAAGTGAGGTAAGGGGAGTGCAATATACCCTTTAAGGCTGTGCAGGTAGGAATGAGCACCATGCTGTGCGTGCTGCAAGTCGACTAATTCATTGAAATACACAGCGCGAATGGCGCAAACCCTACCCCTTACCTTTTGCTCCAGACCCTTTTTAAACTCTCGAAGTGATTCTTTTGATTCTTCAATTTCCCGTAGCAGCATCTCGCCTTCTTCACACTTGAGCCGCAAAGCAGCGTCATACTGCCGTTCCTCTGCATCCAGCTCCAGCTGCGCCTCAAGCGCCTTGCGCTCAGCTCCCTCTGCTGCCGACTCCTTGTCAAGCCATTCAGCTGGGGTGTGTGTGTGTTGAGAGTTTATCGGGTGGGTTTACAATTTTGGTGGGTGCACGTACGAGCTTGTGCGAATGTGTGTGTATGCGTGCATGTTTGCAGTACTGACATTTATTTAAAGCTTGCCATCAAGCTCCATGGGCAATTCATCAACTACTAAGCCAGTTCACCAGATGCGTCCTACTC